>OOCX01001296.1_pt1 | contig 15668 bp, 14 predicted proteins | sample 1671231 | NCBI WGS metagenome assembly OOCX01 (sample SAMN06348135, study PRJEB24527) | human gut metagenome | biome: human gut; feature: ankylosing spondylitis patient; material: feces | host: Homo sapiens | place: China | collected 2015-10 | reverse complement strand
CGGCGGCGGCGCTTCGCTGGAGTTCCTGGAAGGACTGGAGCTGCCGGGCATCGCCGCGCTCAACAACAAATAACGCACAAAACAGGGCAGGTGCAGGAACCCTTTCCTGCATCTGCCTTTTTGGGTATTTCATTTTGCTTTGGAGGGAAACTGGTTGTCGATGTATTACTCTGATTTTTCCTATCTCTTTGACCTGCTCGGCTGGTCGGTTGCGCTGGGCGGACTGCTGCAGCTAGCGCTGTACGTCGCCGAGTCGCTTGGCCTGTACGCCATGGCGCGCAATACCGGCGTGCATAACCCCTGGTTTGCCTGGCTGCCCATCGCGCGGGACTATCTGATCGGTGAGCTGTCCGACCGCTATAATCTCTCCAGCCGCCAGAAAAAAGGCTGGATGCGCGTCCTGCTCACAACCTTGAGCGCCGTGCAGCTGCCGCTGGGATTGGTCGGCGTGCTGCTGCTCTTCATCGTGGTCAGCCTGTTTGTCTATTCGATGCCGGTGCTGCTGATGGTTGTGGTGATGCTCAGCACCCTGCTGGCGCTGGTCGGCGTCGCCTATAAGGTCTGCTACCTGGTTTCGTTCTATTATGTGATGATGGACTACGAGCCGTCCCGCGCGGTGCTGTATACCATCCTCGCCTTCCTCGAGATGCAGGCCATCCCCCTGCTGCTCTGCAGAAACAACGTCCCGGTCGGCATCGCCGGACGCCGCGAGCCTACCCAGCCAAAATATGACGTCCACAATCCGTCCCAGATGGGATAAAAAAGATTCACTTTAGAAAGGAAGTTTTTTACCATGAATAAATCGCTGCGTAAAGCAATCGTTGCCGGAAACTGGAAGATGAATAACGACCGCAAGGCCGCCAAGGCGCTCATCACCGAGCTTGCCCCGATGGTCAAGGATGCCGGCTGCGAGGTCGTGCTCTGCGTTCCGTTCACCAACCTCGAAACCGCCCTTTCGCTGTGCGAGGGCACCAACCTCCATGTCGGCGCGCAGAACTGCCACTGGGCAGCCTCCGGCGCCTTCACCGGCGAAATCTCCGCCCAGATGCTCGCCGAGATGGGCGTCGAGTATGTCATTATCGGCCATTCCGAGCGCAGACAGTACTTCGGTGAGACCGACCAGACCGTCAACAAGCGCGCTCTGGCCGCTCTGAACGCCGGCCTGAAGGTCATCATCTGCGTGGGCGAGAGCCTGCAGCAGCGTGAGGAGGGCGTCACCGAGGAGCTGGTCCGGATGCAGACCAAGATCGCCCTGCGCGATGTCACCGCCGAGCAGATGGCAAACGTCGTCATCGCCTACGAGCCCATCTGGGCCATCGGCACCGGCAAGACTGCTACTGCCGACCAGGCTGAGGAAGTCTGCGCTCAGATCCGCAAGGTCATCGGCGAGGTCTACGGCGAAGCCGTGGCCGAGGCTACCACCGTCCAGTACGGCGGCAGCATGAACGCCAAGAACTGCGAGGAGCTGCTGAGCAAGAAGGACGTGGACGGCGGCCTCATCGGCGGTGCTTCCCTGAAGGCTCCTGACTTTGCTGTCATCGTCAACGCTGCCACCAAGGGCTAAGCCCTGAGCGGTAAAAATCGTTCTCTCTGCGCCCGGCTGCGCCGCATTTCCGGCAGGGAGCCGGGCGCTGTTTGTTGAATTTTCAAAGGAGATCCTATTTTATGTCCAAGAAACCTGTTCTGCTCTGCATCATGGACGGCTTTGGCTGGACCCCCAACGAGACCTACGGCAATGCCGTGGCTGCAGCCAAGAAGCCCTTCCTTGACTCTCTGATGGCAAAATATCCTATGACCACCATCGACGCTTCCGGCATGGCTGTAGGCCTGCCCGACGGCCAGATGGGCAACTCTGAGGTGGGTCACACCAATATGGGTGCCGGCCGCATCGTCTACCAGCAGCTGACCCTCATCACCAAGTCCATCCGCGACGGTGAGATGCTCAAGAACCCCGTCCTCGTCAAGAACATGAAGGCTGCCATCGACGCCGGCAAGGCGATCCACCTGATGGGTCTGGTGGGTACCGGCGGTGTCCACAGCCACGCTGACCACTGGTTCGGTGTGCTGGAAATGGCAAAGCAGATGGGGGCAAAGGAAGTCTACCTCCACTGCATCACCGATGGCCGCGACACCGACCCCCACTCCGGCAAGGGCTTCCTTGCCGACCTGCAGGCCAAGCTGGATGAGCTGGGCATCGGCAAGATCGCCAGCGTCTCCGGCCGTTACTACGCCATGGACCGCGACAACAACTGGGACCGCGAGGAGAAGGCTTACGCTGCCTTCGTCTACGGCGAGGGCAACCACGCCGCCAACGCGCAGGAGGCCATCGAGGCATCCTATGCCGACGACAAGACCGACGAGTTCGTTCTGCCCTGCGTCACCTGCGAGGGTGGCCGTGTGCAGGACGGCGACACCGTCATCTTCATGAACTTCCGTCCCGACCGCGCCCGTCAGATGACCCGCATCTTCTGCGACGACGCCTTCACCGGCTTCGAGCGCCGCGGCGGCCGCAAGCAGGTCCACTACGTCTGCATGGCCGAGTATGACGCTACCATGCCCAACTGCGAGGTCGCTTATCCTCCTGTGGAGCTGAAGAACGTCCTGGGCCAGTACCTGTCCGAGAACGGCAAGACCCAGCTGCGCATCGCCGAGACCGAGAAGTACGCTCACGTCACCTTCTTCTTCAACGGCGGTGTTGAGGCTCCCTACGAGGGCGAGGACCGCTGTGTCATCCCCAGCCCGAAGGTGGCCACCTACGACCTCAAGCCTGAGATGAGCGCCCCCGAGGTCGCCGACGAGTGCGTCAAGCGCATCGAGAGCGGCAAGTACGACGTGGTCATCCTGAACTTCGCAAACTGCGATATGGTCGGCCACACCGGCGTCTTTGAGGCTGCTGTCAAGGCCGTTGAGGCTGTGGACGCTGCTGTCGAAAAGGTCGTCACCGCTGTGCTGAACGCTGGCGGCTGCGCTTTCCTGACCGCTGACCACGGCAACGCCGAGAAGATGAAGAACCCCGACGGCACTCCGTTCACCGCCCACACCACCAACGTCGTGCCTTTCGTGGCCATCGGCTGCGGCGATGTGAAGCTGCGCGAGGGCGGCTGCCTGGCCGACATCGCACCCACCATGCTGCCCTATATCGGCCTGCCCGTCCCGGCAGAGATGACCGGCAAGAGCATCATCGCCGAGTAAACCTTTTCTGAAACAAAGCAAGCGCCCCGCAGCTCTGTTACGAGCTGCGGGGCGCTTTTTGTGCTGTTTGGCTTTTCAGCGCTCGACCCAGATGGACATCTTCGCACTGGTAGTGATGTCGCCGAGAAGGATGGTGTCCATCTTGATGCTGCAGGTCACGGCCAGCGCTTTGCTGGAATCGCTGCCGGTGAGCACCGAGGCGGGCAGGTTCTTGAGGGTCAGCACGGCGGTGCCGTCGGACAGGTCGCCGCTCAGAGTGCCGTCATAGTTCACCTCGCCGATGGCGATGCCGGTGAGACGGCCGGTCATGTTCATGGAAGAGAGCTGCTTGACCGGAAGCTCGAGAGTGAAGGTGCCGTTGGGCTGGCGGGTAAGGGTGGCTTCGCGGGTGGTGTCCACGGCACTGTCGGCCATCGACTCCTTGTCCCCGGACTCCCGCCAGAACCGGACGCCCACCGTCATCTTGACGGCGGCGGCACTGGCACTGACCGCCAGCGTCAGGAGCAGCAGCAGCGAGACGAGGACCGCCCCGGTGCGTCTGCCCATATGCTTCAAAGATTTCGTCATATTCAAGAATCGACCTTTCCAGCCGCAGAGGCGGCTCTGTGCGTTCCAAAACGGAACGCGAAGGAATTTGTCACCGCAAAAATAACATATTCAGAAGAAAAAGTCAATCCGGCTTGTGAGGCTTTCACAAAAATGTTTCACATAAGACACATCTTATGGAAGAAAAAACACGGGCTTTGCCGAAGACACAAAAAAAGCCGCTTCCCAGCGGACGGGAAGCGGCAGAAGTCAGGAAAACTCAGATCTCAAAGTTGGGGTCGTCCTTCAGCACATGGATGCTGGTCATGAAGGGGCTCTGCTCGGGGTCCTGGAACGGAGCCTCCTTGACGTACTTGTTCAGCGCGACAGCGGTGCGGGCGGGGTCGGCGATGGTGCCGGCGCCGCCGATGCAACCGCCGGGGCAGCCCATGCCTTCCAGCAGGTAGCCGTTGTACTTGCCGGCCTTGGCCAGCATCAGCAGCTTCTTGCACTCGGCGAGGCCCTGTGCGGACGCGATCTTGACGTCCATATCGGGGTGCCACTCCTTGACCTTGTCGGCGACAGCCTTGGCGACGCCGCCGGACTGTGCGAAGCCGCGGCCTGCGCCGGAAGCGTGGACCAGATCGATCTCATCGGGGTCAACTTCGAGGTTGGCCACGTCGATGTCCTTGGCCTCGATGATGCCGGCCAGTTCCTCGAAGGTCAGCACGAAGTCCACATCAGAGCGGACGGTGCGGCGGGAAGCTTCCAGCTTCTTGGCGGCGCAGGGTCCGATGAAGCACATACGGGCCTCGGGGTCGGCCTGCTTCATCATGCGGGCGGTAAAGACCATGGGGGTCATGGTCATGGAGATGTTCTTTGCAAGATCCGGGAAGGCGGTCTTTGCCATCATGCTCCATGCCGGGCAGCAGGAAGTAGCCATGAAGTTCAGCTTGTTGGGGACCTCCTCCAGGAAGTCGTGAGCCTCATCCACGGTACACAGGTCAGCACCGATGGCGACCTCCACGACGTCGTAGAAGCCCAGAGCCTTCAGCGCAGCCTTGAGCTTGCCGGTGGAGGCCAGGCCCGGGAACTGGTTGATGAAGGCGGGAGCGACGAGGGCGTAGATGCGGTCGCCGCGGTTGAAGCCCTGAATGAGCTGGTAGATCTGGCCCTTGTCGGCGATGGCACCGAAGGGGCAGTTGACCAGACACTGGCCGCAGGACACGCACTTGCTGTAGTCGATCTCGGCGCGGCCCAGCTCATCGGAGTGGATGGCACCCATGCCGCAGGCAGCGGCGCAGGGACGCTCGGTCTTGACGATGGCGTTGTAGGGGCAGACAGTGGCACAACGGCCGCACTTGATGCACTTTTCCTGATCGATGATGGAACGGCCGCTCTCCCAGGTGATGGCCTTCTTGGGGCAGACTTCCATACAAGGGTGGGCCAGACAGCCCTGGCACAGGTCAGAGACCTTGACCAGCTTCTCGGGGCAGCGGTTGCAGGCAAACTTGATCACGTTTACCAGCGGGGGATCATAGTACTTATCGGCAATGGAAGCATCCTCCAGGCCGGAGACCACACTGTTGTGCTCATCCATGCGGCGGGTGGGCAGGCCCATGGCCAGACGGACGCGCTCCTCGACGATGGCGCGCTCCAGGAAGATGTCCTTGCGCAGCTTGCCTTCCTCGCCGGGGATGATGGTGTAGGGGATCTTGCGCATCAGGTGGTTGGCCTGCTCGCCCTTGACGTTGGCGTAAGCCATGCGTGCCACCTCGGTGAACACCTGACGGCGGATCTGGATGACCGTGGTATTGATTCCTCTGAAACTCATTCCAATTCTCTCCTTGCTTTGCTAAAAACAAACGGGCTGCACCCGGCTGCCGACAGCGTTCTGCCGCGCAGGGCGGGCGCGTTACAGGGCACATTGGTAACGCACTGCTGCAAACAGCGCTGTGCCCGGGATGATCCACTTTCATTTTAGCATAAAGCGTGCCGGATGAAAAGGGATAAAACGCAAAATTTGTTAAAAATTTGTTGTATTCGTCCTCGTGTACAGAATCAACAGTTTTAAGCGCGTAAACTCAGCAAAGTGCTGCACGCACACGCTCGCCGTCGTACTCGCCAAGCGTTACGTGCACGATCTGCCCGCTTTCGTGGCCGGGGGCGGACACCACCACCGGAATGTACAGCCGGGTGTAGCCGGTGAACAGCGTGCCGGAAAGCGGGGTCTCCAGCAGCACATCGTCCTCGGTGCCCACATAGGCGGTCAGCACTTCGCGGCGTACCTCCTCGGCAATGCCGTTCATCACGCGGCTGCGCTCCTGCTTTTCCCGCTCGTGCACCTGCTCCGGGAAGTCGTAGGCCGGGGTGCCGCTGCGGCGGGAGTAGGGGAACACATGCACCTTGAGAAAGCCGATCTTTTTCAAAAATTCGCAGCTCTCTTCAAAATCGGCCTGCGTCTCGCCGGGAAAGCCGCAGATGCAGTCGGTGGTAAAGCTGAGCGGGCGCTCCCCGTAGGCGGCGCGCAGCTGGTCCACCACCTGTGCATACTGCTCGGCAGTGTAAACGCGGCGCATCCGGCGCAGGGTGGCAGTGCAACCGCTCTGCAGGCTCAGGTGGAACTGCGGGCAGAGCTTTTCCACGGCGGCAAGGCGGGTGATGAACTCCGGCGTGAGCATATCCGGGTCCAGACTACCCAGACGGATGCGCTGGATGCCCTCCACCTGAGCACAGTGCTCCACTAGCTCCACAAGGTTGGTGCCGGTATCCAGACCATAGCTGGGCAGGGAGATGGCACTGAGCACCACCTCGCGGTAGCCGCTTTTTGCCAGCGTCCGTATCTCCTGTAAGACGTCCGGAAGCTCCCTGCTTCTGACACGCCCTCTCGCAAACGGAATAATACAGTATGTGCAGAACTGATTGCAGCCATCCTGCACCTTGATAAACGCCCGGGTGTGCTCTGCCGTGCGCGAAAGCGACAATTCCTCGTATGCCTGCTTCTCGTGATTGATATCCGCCACACACGCCATCTTGCGGTGGGATGCTTCGTATTCCCGAAGCAGCGGCACCAGCTCATGCTTTTTATTATTCCCGATCACGATGTCAATCGACTCATCCACGAGAGCCTGTGCCTCCTTGGTCTGCACATAGCATCCGGCTCCCACGACAATCGCATCCGGATTCTGCTTTTTCGCCCGGTGCAGCATCTGTCTGGACTTGCGATCCGCCATATTGGTCACGGAGCATGTATTGATCACATAGACATCCGCATACTCCGAAAACGGCACGATCTCATATCCCGCCTCCTCCAAAATCTGCTGCATGGCTTCCGTCTCATATGCATTCACTTTACAACCCAAATTATGCAATGCTGCTTTCATTCTTGTTTCCTCATTTCTGTATTGCTTTTTGTTCACGCTTTCTTATGGTTTCATCCGCTTTTTGTGTTGACTTTTCCACGAAAAACTATTACTATAAAACTATCTTGAAACAGATAATCCTAAGGAGGTTTTTTATCATGAAAACAGTACAGATTTCCCTTAACTCGATCGACAAGGTAAAGTCCTTCGTCAATGCAATTACGCAGTATGAATATGATTTTGATCTGATCTCTGGCAGATACGTCATCGATGCAAAGTCCATCATGGGTATCTTCAGTTTAGATTTATCCAAGCCTATCGACCTTGCAATCCATGCAGAGAACAACATGGACGAGATTATGGAGACTTTAAAGCCATACTTAATCTAATTCATACATAACAGGGGTACACGCCGCGGGATTTCCCGCGGCTGTTTTTTTATGTAACAGGAGACTTCGTTCCTATTACATAAACCCGCACCGCGAGGATGCACATCTACGCCTCGATGTGAATTACCTCCACCGTATCGATGGCTTCCTGCATCAGCGCATCGATCTTCTCGGAAAGCTTTCTCTCATCATTGTGAATCACGTTTAAGCTCGGCTTTGTCACCGGGTGCTTTGCCACGAAAATCGTACAGCAGTCCTCGTAAGGAAGGATGGAGGTCTCATAAGCGTCGATCTTCTCCGAGATCTCCACGATCTCCTGCTTGTCAAATCCGATCAGTGGACGGTAAACCGGCATCGTACATACCTCATTGGTTGCCGCGAGCGACTGCATGGTCTGGCTCGCCACCTGTCCGATACTCTCCCCCGTAATCAGTCCGAGACACTTGTTCTCTTTTGCAAAATGCTCCGCCAGCTTCATCATGTAGCGCCGCATGATAATCGTCAGCTCCTCATGCGGGCACTGTTCGTAAATATATAACTGAATATCCGTAAAATTGACCACATGCAGATTGATCGGTCCGGTATATTTGGAAATGATCTTTGCCAGATCCACGACCTTCTGCTTGGCGCGCTCCGACGTATAAGGCGGCGCATGAAAATAGGTCGCATCGATGGTAACACCGCGCTTTGCAATCATGTAGCCTGCCACCGGGCTGTCGATTCCGCCGGATAAGAGCAGCATGGCTTTTCCGTTTGTTCCGACCGGCATACCGCCCGGTCCCGGAATAACCGTCGAGTACACATTGATCTGGTTGCGGATCTCGATATTCAGCATCACCTGCGGCTTGTGGACATCCACGCTCGTCTCCGGGAACGCCTCTAAGATCCGCTCGCCCATCTGGGCATTGATCTCCATCGACTCCAACGGGTAATTCTTTCTCGCACGGCGCGCATTAACCTTGAACGTAAAATGCTTGTCCGGGTATACCTCGTCGATATAGCGGATGACTTCCCCCGCCAGCACATCAAAGCCCTCGTCCTCCAACAGCACAACCGGACAGATTCCCACGATACCAAACACATGCTGCAGTGCCTCCACAGCTCCATCGTAATCGTATTCACCCTCCATCTCGACGTAGATTCTGCCCTGCTCCTTGCGGATATGGAACGTGCCGTCCACCTTCTTTAAGGCATGATTCATCTGGCTCACCAGCGCATCCTCAAACAGATAACGGTTCTTCCCCTTGATGGCAATCTCTGCATATTTAATCAAAAATGCTTTATATGTCATGGCTCTCTCCTTTACTTTCTGGTGAACTTTCTGCGGAACGGAATGATCTCTTTCATTTTTTCGACCGCATAATCCACTTCTTCTTCCGTTGTGTTGACGCAGAAGCTGATCCGGATCGTGGACTCTAACTTCTGCTTCGGCAGACCGATTCCCTGTAAGGTGCGGCTCGGCGCAGGCTTATTGGACGAGCAGGCGCTTCCCGCTGACACATAAATGCCATATTCTTCCAGGGAATGGAGCATCACTTCACTTCGCACATCCTCGATCGTGATACTCACAATCTGTGGTGCAGAGTCCCGTCCCGTTTTACCGTTTACCGTCACTCCCGGGATCTGTGTCACTTCATCGATGAATCTCTGCTTGATCTCATACATATGATCGACCTTCGCGTCAAAGTTCTCATAGATTTCCGCCGCTGCCTCGCCGAGTGCAGCCACGCCCGGAACGTTCTCCGTACCGGAGCGCATTCCCTTCTGCTGACCGCCGCCGTAGATGATCGGTTTTACTTTTACCTTATCGCGGATATATAAAAATCCGGTTCCTTTCGGCGCGTGGATCTTGTGTCCACTCACCGAGAGCAGATCAATCCCCATCTTTTTCGGGCAGATGCGGAATTTGCCGTACGCCTGAATCACATCCACATGAAACAGCGTGTCCGGATTCTTCGCCTTGATGACCTTCGCCGCTTCCTCGACCGGTTCAACCGCACCAATCTCGTTGTTCACCATCATGATGGACACCAGCACCGTATCTTCCCGCACTGCATCCCGCAGTTCCTCCAGCGAAATAATACCGTCATGATCCACAGACAATTCCGTGATCTCATAGCCGAGTTCCTTTAAGTAGGCAAGCGGCGCCTGTACCGACGCATGCTCAATCGACGTCGTGATGATATGCTTTCCCTGGCGCTTGTTTGCCAGCGCTCCGCCGATCAGCGCCATATTGTTCGACTCCGTGCCGCCCGACGTAAAGACGATCTCCTTCTCATCGCAGCGGAGCGTCTTTGCGATCTGCTCTTTTGCTTCTTTAATATAATCCTCCGCCGTCTTTCCCATGTTGTGCAGGGAGGACGGATTGCCGTAATCTTCCGTTAAGATCTGCACCATCTTGTTTTTGGCGCGCTCACTGCACCGGGTGGTGGCAGAATTATCCAAATATGCTTCCATCTGTTTTAAAACCATGCCTTTCTAACAAACGCCGACGCAGAATCACGGCTGATCCCGCTCTTCTTCCGCTTCCGACACACTCTCGATATGATACATCAGAATGGAAAGGGTTGCAAGTCCCGCCGTCTCCGTGCGCAAAATTCTTTTTCCGAGGGACACCAGATGCATCCCCTCCTCTTTTGCCAGCGCAATCTCCGACGGATCGAATCCGCCCTCCGGTCCGATAAAAATGCCGACGCTCTGCCCCGGTGCAATCCGCTCCATCACTTCCCTTGTGGCCGCCATGCCGCGCTCGTTCTCATACGGCAGTAGCACCACGTCGAGCTCTCCCGCCAATGCGACTGCCTCCCGGTAATTCACCGGTTCTCTCACCACCGGAATTCTGCTGCGCTTTGACTGTTTTGCCGCACTCTTTGCAATCTCCTGCCAACGTGCCGTCTTTGCCGCCGCTTTTTTTGCATCCAGTTTTACGACGCAGTTCTTCATCGCCACCGGGATCACCTCCGCGGTGCCAAGCTCCACTGCCTTCTGGATGATGAGCTCCATCTTGTCGCTCTTTGGAAGTCCCTGAAACAGGCAGATCCGGCAGGGCAGTTCCGTATCTAAAGCCGTCTCCTCCGTGATGCACACCTCCACCACGTTCTCTGCGATCCGATCAATCGTGCCGAAGAAATTCCTGCCGAATGTGCTGCTGATGCGCACTTTTTCCCCGCATTTCATGCGCAGGACATTGCGGATGTGATTTACATCGCTTCCCTCAATCGTCACCAAATCATTTGCAATCTGCTCGTCTTCCACAAAAAACTGATACATAAACTCCTCATTTCCGGGCTGCCTGCCATTTCTTCGGATCGTCTTTCCTTCTTCTGGATCGTCTTCCTTATTCCGGCTTTCTCGCCGTAATGTTCACCCACTCGCCCTGATGATTGATCTCCACCACCGTAAGTCCGGCCGCTTCGATCGCTTCTTTTACCGCGTTCTCCTTGAAATCGATGATGCCCGAGGTAATAAAATAACCGCCGCGTTTCAAGCGTGCCGGAATCACCGGTGCCATCGGAATAATGACGTCTGCCAGAATGTTGGCAACCACAATGTCGTATTCCTCCGTGCCGACTTTCTCCTGCAGTGCTGCATCATCGATCAGATTGCCGACATAAAATGTGCCAAGCGAAGGATCGAGATGGTTCACTTCCATATTCTCATGTGTGGAGGTCATGCAGTCCGGATCGAGATCCGTTCCGACTACCGCGGACGCGCCAAGCTTCAGCGCCACAATCGATAAAATGCCGCTTCCGCAGCCGACGTCGAGTACCTTCGGCGCGCGTTTTTCCGGTGTGTACGCATCGTTCCCGCGGATATACTTTAACAGCTGGCGGATGCACAGCTGCGTCGTCTCATGCTTGCCGGTTCCAAACGACACACCCGGATCAATCTCGATTAAAAATTTGTCAGCATCCTCCGGCTTTAATTCCTCCCAGGTCGGTTTGATCAGGATGTCATCGATATAGAAGGAACTGAAGAATTTCTTCCAGTTGTTGATCCAGTCCAGATCCTCCGTCTGGTCGGAGGTGATCACGCCGCTTCCGACATCCACGACTTTTCTTAAGTCCTCCAACGCCTCTTTTACCTGCTTTAACAGTTCGGTGCGGTCCTCGCCGTCATCCTCGAGATAAAAGCTGACGTGGCTCACACCGTCATCCGGCGGAAGCTCCGGCAGAAAATCGATGAACATATCCGCCTGATCTTCCTTGGACAGCGGAATGTTATCCTCAATCTCCACTCCCTCAATGCCAAGGTCGGCTAACATCGCACTCATGTAGTCCTCCGCCGCCGTCGTTGTCTCTATTGTGTATTTATTCCATTTCATATGCGTTCTTCCTTCCCTTACGATTCCGTTCCTAAAAATCGTTATTTATCTTATCATACAATCGCACATCTTGCAAACGATGTTCCGCCCCGCTCTCCGCCTGCGGGAGGTATTCCTGATGCAGTATACAAAACACATTCTTTGCCTGTTGCACAAAAAACGGGCCGCGGCACCTCTTTTGCGCCGGACAGCCCGTCCTTATTTCTTCTTACAATACCTTTGATAAAAACTCCTGCAGTCTCTGGCTCTTTGGATTGCCAAAAATCTCCTGCGGGGTTCCCTCCTCCTGGATCACGCCGTCGTTGATAAACATCACACGGTTCGCAACTTCTCTGGCAAATCCCATCTCATGTGTCACGACCACCATCGTCATGCCATCCTCCGCCAGTTCCTGCATCACGGCGAGCACCTCGCCGACCATCTCCGGATCAAGCGCCGAGGTCGGCTCGTCAAACAGGATGATGTCCGGGTCCATCGCCAGCGACCGCACGATGGCAATGCGCTGCTTCTGTCCGCCGGAAAGCTGCGCGGGATACGCGCCCGCCTTATCCGCCAGACCGATGCGCTTTAACAGCTCCATCGCGCGCGTATTCGCTTCCTCTTTTGTCATCTTGCCGAGTTTTACCGGGGCAAGCATGATATTTTCCAGAATCGTCATGTTCGGAAACAGGTTGAACTGCTGAAACACCATGCCGATCTTCTCCCGGACATGATTGATGTCCACCGACGGGTCCGTCAGATCGGTTCCCTCAAACAGCACATGTCCCGCCGTCGGAATCTCCAACAGATTTAAGGAGCGCAAAAACGTGGATTTACCGCAGCCGGACGGTCCAATCAGCGCCAGCACATCGCCCTTTTTGATCGTCGTAGAGATTCCTTTTAACACTTCATGACCGTCAAAAGACTTGTGAAGCTCTTTTACTTCCAGAATTACCGTATTATCGCTCATTGCTTCTCAATCTCCTTTCCAACAGTCCGACTGCCTTGCTCAGTCCCATGACAATCAGGAAATAAATGGCCGCGACCGCAATTAACGGCATGAACGCCTCGTACGTCACGCTTCGGATGATGTCTCCGCCCTTGGTCAGATCCATCAGCCCGATGTAACCACTGATCGAAGTCTCCTTCAACAGACTGATAAACTCATTGCAGAGTGCCGGCAGAATATTTTTGACTGCCTGCGGCAGGATGATGCTTAACATCGTCTGCTTATAATTTAGTCCGAGGCTTCTTCCCGCCTCAACCGCCATAATACCGGACCGGACGATTTCCGCCACGTAGGCCGCCGAGTTCAGTCCGAACGCAATGACTGCCACGAACAGTTTTCCCGTATTGATGCTCTGGAAAATGACATAATAAATAATCAGAAGCTGAATCATGACCGGCGTACCGCGCACAACGGCAAGGTATGCCTTGCAGAGTGCATTTAAGATCGTAAGCCCGCCGTTTCTGTCGTGGTTGGTTCTTACAATCGCGATCAAAAATCCAAACACAATACCGATCATTACCGCAAACACGGTGATGATGAGTGTATTTAAAAGTCCCTTTAACAAATAGGTATATCGGCTGTCCTTGATAAAGTTATCATAAAACTTCTCGCCGATCCCGGTCTTCTCTGCTGTGACAGATGTATCTCTCACGATGATGACCTGCTTGGATTTTGCATAGGTATCCGTGAAGTTCACATTCTTTTTGCGTTCCTCCGTCACCGTAAAACCCGATGCACCGATGTCGACTTTTCCGGTGGACACCGCAGGAATCACGGAATCAAACGCCATGTCCTCGATCTTTAACTCCATGCCGAGTTTGTCGCAGACCGCCTGCATAATATCCATGTCGATTCCGGTGATCTTTCCCTCTTCATAGTATTCATACGGCGGAAACTCCGCATTCGTACCAACGGTAAGCGTGCCGTTCGTGCGTTCCACATCCAGAATTTCATACGGATACTTTCCAATCTCCTCGTCCGTTCCGGTATAATTCTTCGCAATGTTATCGAGAACACCCTCGTCCTTCAGTTCGCACAGCGTCTCATTGACCTGATCCACAAGTGCCTCGTTACCCTTTGCGATTACGAACGCATAGTCCTCCTCAACAAAGTTCTCCTCGAGAATCTTAAGCCCTTCGTTCTGCTCCACAAATGCCAGCGCCGGCAATTCGTCAATAATCACGCAGTCTAACTTTCCCTGCTTTAATGCCTGCACGGCATCCGCGCCCTTATTGTAACGCTCTACTACCGTGCCCGAGCCGTCCGTCTCATAGTCGCTGACCATGATATCTCCGGTCGTGCCGAGCTGTACACCGATATGCTTTCCTGGAAGATCCGCAACCGACGCAACAGAACCGTCGCCGGATGCCTGTCCCGCCTCCGTGTCGCTGCCTATCGCCGTCGCCGCGGCAACCTGTGTGCCGTAACCTAACAGCGTCGAAAAAAAGACCGCTCCGGCAAGCAGTATGCCGGATAATTTGATTGCTGTGTTTTTCATCGTACTATCTACCTCATGCTTCCTTATCTCTCACATAGATACTGCATAAATATACATCCGGCAGTCAGTATAACACAGAACGCCCCGCTTGGGAAGAGATTCATTCAATCTCGCAGATCCGGTAGAGATAACTTCTTCCCTGCTTTCCAATCCGCTCCACAATCAATAGATCCGTCAGAATCAAGAGCACCGTCTGTGCCAGCCGCACCGGAATCTTCGCGCATGCCGCAAAATCCTTCGCAGTAAACTCCTCCGGAATCTCATAGGGGATGAACTGCATGTAGTCCTCTCTCCGGTCCACACGCACTTCCTCCACGAATGTAAGCGGTATCCGGTCGAAGCGGTCGCTTCCCTTCTTTTTGTCCCGGCTCCAGCCGTTTAACAGACGGTATTCCTCCATGTCAATGAGATCCAGCCGTAGTCTCAGATTCGGATCTTTCAGAAACGGCCGGATCTTATACAATTCGATGAATGCCTGGTATGCATTTCCCTTCTTGGGCGATTTGCGCCCGGGAGAGATCTCCCCCGTCTCCTCATCCATCCAGTGAAGCCACTTCACATGCGGAATCGGATAGACGATGGTCACTGGGTATAACGGCAGAAATGCGGCAAGTTTCCGCCGCATATTCTGGAACGACCGCGTCTGAATCTCGATCACTGCCTCCCCGTCAAAAATATCCGCAACAAAATTCTCAATCGGGATCTCATGCATATCCTCATCCGGTGCATAATAATTCTTGAGCACTGCATGTACCGTCTTCTCCGAGAGTGTGCCGATTCCAAGCCTCTGCCGCTCGATTCCGATGACTCTGCCCCTGGCACGCTCAAAACGTTCTGTATCAATGCACATATCTCATCCTCGCTGCTGTGCTTTTTCCGGAATGATCTGCCGCTTATTTCGGGTGCTTCATATCCTTTAAGATATCAAAGCAGTCAAACGTGCGGAAATAGTCCTCCGGCGTCTCGGCACGACGGATCAGCTGTGTCGATCCGTCTTCCTTAAGCAGCACCTCCGCTGACTTTAATTTTCCGTTATAGTTGTATCCCATGGAAAAACCATGCGCACCGGTATCATGAATGACCAGAAGATCTCCCATGTCGATCTTCGGCAGCATCCGGTCAATCGCAAACTTATCGCAGTTCTCGCAAAGGGAGCCTGTCACATCATACTTGTGGTTGCAAGGCGCATCCTCCTTGCCCATCACCGTAATATGGTGATATGCCCCGTAGATTGCCGGGCGCATCAGGTTCACGGCACACGCGTCCACACCGATGTACTCCTTGTGGGTATGCTTCTCATGGATGGCCGTTGTCACCAGGCAGCCGTACGGTCCCAGCATAAAACGTCCCATCTCCGTGTAGATTGCGACATCGCCAAGTCCCGCCGGAA
>OOCX01001293.1_pt1 | contig 15702 bp, 7 predicted proteins | sample 1671231 | NCBI WGS metagenome assembly OOCX01 (sample SAMN06348135, study PRJEB24527) | human gut metagenome | biome: human gut; feature: ankylosing spondylitis patient; material: feces | host: Homo sapiens | place: China | collected 2015-10 | reverse complement strand
CAATCTGACGGATAGTATTCTTTTGAGCCTCAGTCATTCTACGCTGTATCTGCCCACACCACAATTCAAAACGTTGGGCAGCCATTGATGACAGGCTACGAAGTTCTGTCACCTGATGATAAGCATATCTGACTAACTGAATAATATTAGTCAAAGCTTCTTTTTCTTCTTTCGTCCCAAAATGTACTACACTGGAAGGGTTAATAATAGAATATGTATTCCATAATTGGGAAGGATTAAACTTGTAATTCTCCATTTTCATCCGATTCTCCAAATCCTTAAGCATTGCATAAGTGATAGGTTCTCCGTTATTATTATAAATAATACGTAAAGCCTCTATCTCATCCCTGTGTTCATTTACATATTGTTCAAACGCCTGAGTCGTGTCGTGAGCTTCCTCTATGGAAAATCCTTTCTCAATCAATGTATCTTCACCGGGCATTAAAATTGTGACAAATCCGGCGTTCAGAATACACAGATATTCACGGGCATCGGGATGAATAGCGAGAGGACGCACCAAGCCTTTCCGTTCGTTATTCGGTTCGTTTATATTCACATATTCCGGCAACAGATTATTATCCAAAGCTTCATATATACGAGATGCCATATCCCACATATCTGTACCAGCCAATCTTATAAACTCATTCCTCTGTTCTTCATTTGCCTTATTATGTATTCTTGACAGACGGCTAGCCAACAATCGCAGATGTTCATCCAGCAGTTCACCATGAGAGATACGTTCTAAAAGTTGCCTTAAAGACAACAATGTTTCAGCATTGCTTCCCACTCCAGAAGTTGTTACATAATGCTCATGTTCTGTTACTCCCACTGCATCGACTAAGAAAAATAAATCTTTACTATGAGCATTTGGAGTAACATTACGAAGTTGCTCATCACCAATAGTACGTACTCCCCTACCTTTCATCTGAGTATAAAGAGAGTCAGACTCGACATCACGCATAAACATAACCACTTCCAAAGGCTTCACATCTGTTCCAGTAGCAACCAAAGTCACAGTTACAGCAATACGGAAGTCCTTATCATTACGAAAATGACGTATCAATTCATTACTATCTCCAGCCGAATAAGTGATTTTCTGCACAAACGTATCATCTTCACGTCCAAAGACCTCCTTCGCTATTTTAACAATATTACTTGCATGAGCATCATTCAAAGCAAATATTAATGTCTTAGGTAAATAGTCAAAATTAGGTTCTCTTTGGGGATCATTAAACATTTCTGTATAAACCGAATCTCTATATGTCTCTAAAATCAACTTTATTTGAGCAGGATTAATAATACTCCTATTCAGTTCCCGTCTTGTGTAAGTAGTCGTTTCCTGTGTTTCGATATTTTCAGTTTTACCTGTATAGCGGGTTATTTTACGTACTTTATCCCCCTCGCGAATTGCACCGCCATCTTCGGTTACTTGTGTTTTAATACGGAACACCCTATAATCAACATTGACACCATCAACTATTGACTTTTCAAGAGTGTAGTTCACTATTAAGTTGTTATTAAAGAAGGCTAATGTTTCAACAGCAGGAGTAGCTGTTAACCCAATCATTTTTGCAGAACTAAAATATTCAAGCACACTTCGCCAACTACCATAAATAGAGCGATGGCACTCATCAATAATTATCAAATCAAAGTAATCCGGGGGCAAGTTAGGATGAACTGGCAAATTCATATTTCTAGTGCCGTCGACAACATAATCCGCTTCATTATCATCATCTATAAAATCGTCTCCGGACAATAAAGAAAATAAACGCTGTATAGTAGAGATAACAACATTGACATCATTTGGGATTTTTGCAGTTTTCAATCTTTCTACTCCAAATATGGTATTAAACGGATCACCATTTTCAGTCAAACGGAATGTTCCAAATTCTCCTTCTGCCTGTTTTCCAAGATTATTACGGTCAACAAGAAACAAAACCCTCTTCATTGAAGTGAAAGCCAACAAACGATAGGCAGCCAAACATGCGGTATAAGTCTTTCCCGCTCCCGTAGCCAAAACCATCAATGCACGATCATGCCCGCTACGAAAACTATTTTCTAATTTTGTTATCGCTTCATACTGGCAATCCCTTAATCCTTTCCTTTTTAAGGTTGGGAGTCCTGCAAAATCATCTTTAAGTCCTAATAGTTTTACTATTTCTTTAGGAGAATGAATTTTATTCAAAGAAATATATTCAGAATCAACGTCACGGGTATCTCTGAATAACAGTTCCCTTCCATTTGACAAATAAACTAAAGGTAAAGGATTCATCCAAGCCTGACACCAATGAGGTACACCTCTAGTATATTTTTCAGCCTGGTCTGCCACAAATTCAGAATAAATTGACACAGATTCTTTCTTTGCTTCCAATACGCCAACAGCTTTACCATTTAAAAAAAGTAAATAGTCAGCTTCACGATTACCTTTCAGCAAGCCTTCCTCGACTGCTATAGCAGATACTTCAGGAGAATAATGATTTCTATCAACTACTTCCCACCCCGCATCATTAAGCATACGGTCAATTATTATTCGAGCCTTTTCTTCCGGTTTCATGTGTGTGTCTTTTTTTTGTAACTTCCGATAAGGCTATATTATCGGAAGTTACAAAAATAGGTAAAAATATAGAATATGAGAAAGAAATGGAGATTTTTTGATACATCACAACACAATTTCTCTATAAAAGATTCTTTGCATATCAGTAATATTTGTCCAAACGTTTCCCATTCCCAAAATAAAGCCCTACTTTTGTGAAGAATATTTTCCCGTATATTAACGTATTAACAATAATATCTCACAAATAAAATAAACCCTACAAGATGAAAGAAAAATCCGACAGCCCGTCTGTCCCCTACAATTTCTCCCGGTGTTTCAACGACCAATGCCCGCAAGCCTCGAAATGTTTGCGCTACATAGCTGCACAAAATGAAACAGCCGATTACCTTTATATCTCCATCGTTAATCCGGCACGTTATCCTGCGGATGGGAACCAATGCGAATGTTTCAAGACTGCTGTCAAAGTTCATGTGGCATGGGGACTTAAACAGTTGCTTAACAGAATTCCCTATGAAGATGCGGTCAGTATCAGAATACAAATGGTCGGACACTATGGAAAAACGGGATATTATCGGTTCTATCGTGGAGAACGGGGGCTTATGCCTAAAGACCAAGCCTACATCAAACAGCTATTCCGTAATAAAGGGATAAAAGAAGAACCAACTTACCAACGTTACACAGAAGAATATATTTGGTAAGTTGCTGTCATCTGTCACAGATTAGGAGTTAATAGTTTAGTAATGAACCGATAAGACTGTGACAGCAAGAGGTGACGGCAGGGTGATGGCATTTTTGCCGTCACCTGGTTATTAGTCTTACAACATGATAGAGTGTACCGCTACGCGTATGTTTGGAAGGTATTTCTTGCTTTTTCAGTATTCTTCCGAAGGAATTAACCCTCTTGACAGACATCGGGATTGAACTGCCTTTTTGAATATCTTCCATAATCTCCGCTGGAGACAACCACTCCCCTTCTTCAGGCTGTGCGGCACGAAAATAACGGAAGAAAAGTTGCTCTTCCGGCGGGACTTGTTCAAATTCACGGTTGTTTTCCACCATGATCTTTTCTTCCTCCTGGTCGAACCAGTAACGTTCGCCATGCTCCAGTTCGTACATAGCTTGTGCGTAAAGCTGCTCATAGTCTATCGGACGGTTGGTGTCAATCACTCCGGTCACTTCGATACAAATAAAACGACGACTGCCGGAAGGGTCGGTCAACAAGTCTTTCTGGTTACTTGTAGCTATGAATGAGGCGTACCGACGCATTTCAAGCACGGCACTGCCATGAGGTTTCTTCACATTCAGTACAGGCTTTTGCAGAATATGTTTCAGAAAGCCTTGTTGTGTCGAACTCACCTGGTCAAATTCATCGATATTGATAAGCGCAAAACGATTGAGGTAAAGTTCGGCATCTTTCTTTCGGGAGAAATCAATGCTGTCAGTATAGTAGGAACGCTCGGAAGGGGGCATTATGCTCCGGCAAAAGGTGGATTTACGTGTCCCTTGCGGTCCGACAAGTAAGGGCGAAACACTGTTTGCATACTTTTTATTGCTTCCTTTCCAATGAGAAACCATATTGAGGAACCAACGGTGGAACAAATCCATCCAATACGGATTCTTACAAGGGACGGTGGCTGCCAATGCACGAATACGGTCTTTCCCGTCCCAACGACCGACATCATAAAGATATTCTTCTACAGGATTGTACAACGGAACATATTCCGAATTCAGAAAACGGTCTACATCACGATCCCAGGCATTGATGCCCTCTTTCAAAGCACAGATAGAGATACTGTTGCGCACACGTTTGTCTACAGGCTTAAAGTAGAAGTGAATGGAATCACGCTGACGGTATTCCAGATCATCCAGCACGGTATTATAACGAAATTCATAACGACGGTTCATAAATTCATCCATTTGCAGGCTAAGACGTTGCTCTTTAGTCAGGCAGCTGCTTTTGGGCACTCCCTTACATTCCTTATATACGTTTCTTATCATTTCGCGTACCAGCATCGGATTTTTTCTTTTGTAATAACGCGTGATGGTTCGTCGGGTTACCTCCTCTTCCGGGATGCCGGAGTAGTAACAATTTTCGGCAAGCGGGACTACTAATGTTTGCAAATCATGATCGTTTCGATGCCAGTCCGTTTCCATTTCTTCGAATGTTTTCCGCAATGCCGCTTCATAAAGCAATGCTACCGTATCTTCCGTGTCATACCCCGGCAGTGCTCGATTCAGCGGAGATGCTTCAGTGCTCGATTTCTCATGATAAGTCATCTCGCCGGGCATACCGATGGGCTGTGAAAGATAGAAAGGTACGGGAGCGGGACGATAAATCAAGTCCGGATCATAACTAAGACGTGAGAATTGTTCCAGTTTCGGCTCTTTTAATAGAATGTTGAAGGGAAGTTGAGGCTGATAACATTTAATGGCAAGCCGGTAAGCATGTGCCTGAAACACTTCGGCTTCTTCCGTTGTTTGCGGTAAAGTGCCGTCCGGACGGGTGAAGCAAGTCCATATCTTGACGCTTTTACCACTTGCTCCCATAAAAGCCAGCATTGTTTGGGGAAGTTCGGCAGCCTTTTGCTTCACGATTTCCACTTCTGTCTTTCCGGCTAGCGGACCGATGGTCAGTTCTACAATGCCATTGTAGGTTTTCATTCGCTTCACTCCGTTCACTCGCCCGAAGGCTGCTGCGGGAATCACTCGTGGTAGTTTGCTGGCGAGGGAACAAGGCTCATCGGGTAGAACAAAATGCAGGGCCTGACGTAATCCGGTTACCGGGCGGAGCTTGGTTTCTTTTTTCATTTTTTCTATCAGCAGGTCGATGTCTGTTACGCTTAGTGCCTCCGTATCTCCGTTTTCCCTGATTTGTGTAATCTTCATTTTTCTTCTCTTGATATTTAATGAGAGTAAGTGTTTGTTATTGGTTTCAAAGGTACGGATAAGGTATCTGTAAAGCAAACTATTTGCGCTTTATCGCGATAAAGAATGTGCTTTCTTGTTATACTCTATTCAAGAAGGCGGACTTGAAACATTAACAAGCAAGTAAAGATATGCTCGCCACTGTGTATTGTTGCATAAAGACACCGTTATTCTTACGTTAACTTACCGGTATTGGTAGTTCGCCACGGTCGTGACGAGATCTTCCCACGGCCGTGGTAGGAATTCGTCACGGCTGTGGAAAGAAGTAACCACGGCCGTGGGAAGGTAAAGATACCGGTACTTTAGCTGAACAATACTGCTGCTTTAGCCGAACAATGCTGCTGCTTTAACGGAACAATACTGTTACTTTAGCAGAACAATACCTGCTTCTTTAGTGAAAGATACCGGATGTGCAGTACTCATTTAACGGGGCGACATTCGCTTCGTAGCGAGTTTATATTTCTTATAGACTCTTTGCTAATATTGAACTTCCTCTCTTTCAATACAAAACTTCCTGTATTTATTTCCGTATTTCCACTTTGTTTCGAAAAAAAAGCATATCTTTGTCATACGCTTTCTGTTCACCAGCGTGATGAAACAGGTAAGAAGCGTTTTTTATTTATAAATAGGAATATTATTGCATTATCCCTCGTATTTGAAATCTAGCAAGTTTCTGTCCGTAGAGGGGGGGCAACAGATATTCCACGTGAACGGTCGTATGTCAACATATCGATGAAAGATGTGTTATATATACACAATTAGCGTGGATGTCTGTTGTTATCATTATCTTTCGGACGGGTTTGCTAGGCCTCAAATACGGATAATGATTCAACAGCATTCACGCTTTTTTTGTATCCGGTTGGTTTCATAACCCTTAAAAATCCCCAACCCCAATCTCCTGTCCGCCCGGAATACAAAAAGCGCGAATGTTTGTTGAATCAACATCAACAGAGCACTATTTATTCCTTGTTGTATAACAAATTAAAAACAAACACTATGTCACAATGGATTAGCATAGAAGCGGCAGCCGAGAAATACCGACTCGAAAAAGAGTATATCTGGCTCTGGGTGGAAATGAAAAAAATCACAGTGTCTTATGAGAACGATACAGTTTCCATAGATGATGATAGTATCCAGCAATTCATAAAACGGACTAAGCTGGGAATTACGTCTGAATATATCGATGAGTTAGAGCAACTTTGCATGGAAAAAAACAAAACCAGCAGATTGTATGCTTCACTCTTGAATATGCGGGATCAGGAATTAATGGCAATTAGAGGACAAAGTTCGCGACTGGACGGTTTATGGAAAATGGTGGAGGAACAATACGAAAGACTGCGATCCTTCGAGAAGAATTCTATGTCGGACAATGCTATTTGTAGCAACTGCTGGATCAGAAAGATATGCAGGAGATTGAAACGAATTCTATAATTCTGCTGTGAATTTAATCTATTAAATAACAGGCTGACAATAAAAGTACGATCTTTTTATTGTCAGCCTATTGTCATAGCTTATTGTCAGGGTGCAATGAGTTGCTAGTCACCGTATTATCCAGCCAAAACTCCTGCTGACAATAAGAACCCTCCAATTTATATGTAAACCTAAAACCTATGAAACTTTTCTGTTATTAATTACACGCATGGCCGCAGTATAGTATTCGCAAGGAACAGAAATCAAAATACTGTTTAAACCATTGTCTTTCGTTGACACTTGAATATAAGCTGCATTCAACAAACTCTTTACGCTGGCTACCTCCCAAGGACTACCAGCAAAAACTTTGACTTGAGAAATCTTTCTACTTGTAATCATGATCTTTATAGTGTGTTTTTATTTTTACTGCGACAAAGATAAGAGAGAAAAGCAACATAGAGGTGCAATATTGTTTCATATATAGTATACAAATGATTCATTGAATCAGGATTTGTATTAATTGACCAGTTTTTTGCGTTAATAAGAGTTGTTTTCCCTCACATCATTCATTTCTTATTTTGCGTATTTGTTATTGTTTCTACAAGGCTATTGATATAAACCTCTATATTATCATAGGCAGTACTTAGATTTCTTCCGTTTGCATCATATTTGTTTGGGTTCAATCCGTTGGCGGTTTCCCATTCGTCAGGCATGCCGTCATTGTCAGAATCAGTAATTTGTGTCAATGATTTTAATGTTGGCCATGCGCTCCAGTCGCTACCAGCTCCGGAAGGCTTTAGGTCTTTCTGACTATCGATAAGTCCGCCCTTAGGATAATTCTGACTTTTCCAATGGATGATACCTTTGTCGCAATGTTCACAAGGACCGTTCGGGCAGGGGGCATCTCCTAATCCGTTGTGTTCGTTCTTTCCGATGAATTGTGCCGTTCCTGTGCGTGTCTCTTCAACGATACGAGTATCTATATCATCTCGTTTGAGACTGCAACCCGCATATTTCAACACCAGCTCGTAAGCTTTTTGTGCTGTGTGGGTAGTTACCGCATCTACTTCTACCGGAGTATCTCGTTTCAGTTCATCGAGAGAGTGACCGGTGTTGTTACGGATACCAGTCCAGTTGTCTTTGTTCACTTTTGCGGCGGATGCTTCTGTCAGTTGGTTTCCTGCCTCGAAGTAATTCCGGCTGATATGATACTGTCCCAATACCCCTTTGATCGGTGCAAAATCTCCATCAGAAGAGCTGATGTCGATAGCCATCACACGGTTGGCCACTTTGGCATCCGTAGCGGGTCCGGGTTTGTAGTAGTTGTCCACAATGTTAATACCCATTGCTGCGCCGCCATAACATCCGTTACCGCTCCAGTTATAAATAACATTATTACGCATATCAGTACGTTCCTGACCTTGATATTTTACTCCGGAACCGAAACGTGGTGTGCGACTGTCATGGTGTGCCATCAGATTATGATGATAGGAAGCGTTGACTCCTCCCCAAATACCGCCATATCCATGAGGGCCTTTGGTATGTCCCGATAAGCGGAGACTTTCTGAAATAATACACCATTGCATAGTAAAGTTAGTATTATCATAGAATGAAGCACATTCGTCAGTGCTCCAACTGATGGAACAATGGTCAATCATGATATTGTTTTTCTGGCGTCCTCCCAGAGCATCTGCACCGTCGGAAGCCGAAGAGCCCAGCAAATCCGTATCTCCCATTCGGAAACGCAGGTATCGTAGAATTACATTATCGGCCGATACATTTACTGGAAAGTGAGCCAGGCAGATACCGTCTCCGGGAGCTGTCTGGCCGGCTATCGTGACATCACCGTTCCGAATGTCCAGTGTTGATTTTAGATAAATGGTGCCGGATATACAGAAGACAATTATACGAGGCTCCTTTTGTTCGATGGCATACCGGAGGGTACCCGGTGCTTTGGAGTCTTCCAGGGATCTGACAATATATACCTTTCCACCTCTTCCTCCTGTAGTGTTCATTCCTCCTCCTTCAGCTCCGGGAAAGGCATATGCTGTTTCTTCTACTGGTGGAGATACGGAGGGAGAATCCGGTGGAGTCTCCTGTTCTTTATTATCTTCATTGACTGAAGATGTGGAACAGGAGGAGAACGATTCTACTTGTGTGGCAAACAGTAGTGCCACGAAAATGAATTTTACCTTGTTGTTTTTCATATCTTACCTGATTTTTTATAAAATGTGATGATAGTGATACTGATACAAATGTAAGTGGATAGAATTTGATAGACAACTGGTTGCATAGATAGTGCACCAGATTGCACAAAAAGTCCGCAACTTTTGAATGATATTAAAAAAGTCCACGCAAACAAACAAATAGTGAGAAAGTATTCATGTTGTTCCGTATACTTTTGTAACGTGAAATAGTAACTGCTCAAGGCAGGGCGACCAAATAATAATGGAATAAGAATCTATCATTAAGAATATAACAAATAATTTATGAAAGCACATTTATTTTCAAAGATGTCCCAAGGACTATTGTTGTTATCAGCTTTGCTGGCAACAAGTTGCAAGGAAAGTAGCAATAACTTTTTTGTTCCCGACCATGAAGCCCCTTCTTTGGTGTCTGTAACTCCTGCAAATGGTGAAACGGCCGAAGAAAACAATACGATTCTGCTTACTTTTAACGAGTATGTGAAAGCGGGAGAAGGGAAAGCGAATTTTAATGGCGAGGAAGTGGAGTTGACTTTCAAAGGTAAAACAGCGTCTTACGCTTATACTGCTTTGGACTATAATCAGGCCTGTCAGTTCAGCCTCCCCAAAGGTGCAGTCATAGACTTTCAGGGAAATGTATTCGAAGGTGTCAGTATTCAGTTTACAATCAGAGAACGTCCTCAACCGGAAGCACGCATATTTGATGCGGTGGTCAGTCCTGACGGAAAAGGAAACTATACCAGTATACAGAAAGCAATAGATAATGTCCCCTCGAAAAGAACAGAACCCTGGCTCATTTTCGTGGCAAACGGAACGTATGAAGAACAAATTATTATTCCTGAAGACAAACCGTATATTCATCTCATCGGACAGGATGTGGATAAGACAATTGTCAAGTTACGAATTAACAGCTCAACCGAAGCCAGTGCGACTGATCCGGATGTGTGGAAGTACTCTTATAAGAACTTAGGAAAAACGGAAGCTGCTATGGTATCAGTGAAAGCTACGGATTTTTACGCAGAGAATATATCTTTTGTAAACGGATATGGCAAAGAATTACAGAAAGGTCCTATGGCATTGGCAATGTATACCCAGAATGACCGCAACTCATTCAATAATTGCAAATTCCTCTCGTACCAAGACACCTGGCAGACAGGACCTAAGTCGGATAACGGCAGACTGTATGCACAGAATTGCTGGATTGAAGGAGCCGTTGATTACTTCTATGGAAACGGGAATTGCTTTCTCGAACATTGCACCTTTTATAATATGAGGGATGGCGCAATTATTGTTGCTCCTTCTCATAAAGTAGGAACACGTTGGGGATATGTGTTGAATAATTGCATTGTGGATGGAAATGAATTGGCTGATACAGAAAGTGTCAAGTTGGGGCGTCCCTGGCATAATTCTTCGATAGCTGTATATCTCAATACGATTTTTAATATAAAGATAGCTCCGGAAGGATGGACGGATATGGGAGCTATTCCTCAGATGTTTGCTGAATATAACAGTAAGGATAAGGAGGGGAATGCTGTAGATTTAAGCCAGCGTAAAACGCAATATACCTATCAGGATGAACAAGAGAATCCGGTGACAGGCATTTGTCAGGCTGTCCTTACGGCAGGTGAAGCAGCTCGGTATACGTATGAAAACGTTGTTCGTGAGGGCGATAATTGGGACCCGAAGAAATATATGGAACAAATATCCGCACCGGAAAATCTGAAAAGAGAAAACGGAATATTAAGTTGGGATGCTTCAAAATATGCAATTTGTTATTTGGTAATTGCGAACGATGAAACTGTACAAATAACCAAGGAAACGTCTTGTAATGTTGAGGAAGGAAAGACATATCAGGTGAAGGCCGTTAGTGAGTATGGGTCTTTGAGTGAACCTTCAAAAGAGTGATGACAATTAAAACTTTAAAATATGAAAATGATAAGTAAAGTATTCAGTTGTATGTTGGCTTTTTCTTCTCTGTTGGGGAATGTGGAAGGACAAAACATCTATAGAATATGGTATGACAAACCCGCTTCTTATTGGGAAGAAGCACTCCCGGTTGGTAATGGACGGATTGCAGCAATGGTGTTCGGTGACCCTCAACTGGAACAAATACAGTTGAACGAAGAAACAGTGTCGGCGGGCTCTCCTTACCAGAACTATAATGAAGAAGCAAAAACGGCTTTGCCGGAAATGCGCCGGTTGATTTTTGAAGGAAAGTACGAAGAAGCGCAGAACATGGCGGCAACGAAGATTCTTTCACAAGTGGGGAATGAAATGCCTTACCAGACAGTGGGTCGTCTGAATATCCGTTATCAAGATCACAAAAAGGTAAATAATTACTATCGTGATCTGGATATAAGCAATGCAGTAGCTGTGGCTCGCTACGAAGTAGACGGAGTGGAATTTACCGAAGAAACATTTGCATCATTTACCGATCAACTGGTTATCAGGCATATCAAAGCATCCAAACCGGGAACAATCAATTGCGAACTGTTTTTTAATACCCCGATGAGAGATCCGAAACGTAGTATTTATGGAAAGAAAGGTTTGCGGCTGGAAGGTATTACACATGGCAGCCGTTATTTTCCGGGTAAAGTGCACTATTGTGCCGATTTGGATGTGAAACATAAAGGTGGGAAAGTGATAACTGCCAATGACACGTTGCTTAGCGTTCAAGGAGCCAGTGAACTTACATTGTATATCTCGATGGCGACTAACTTTGTCAACTATAAAGATATATCGGGCGATCCGTATCAACGGAATAAAGCTTATTTGAAAAATGCAGCGAAAGATTATAGTAAAGCGAAAGCCGCTCATATTGCTGCTTATCAGAAACAATTCAATCGTGTAACTTTGGATTTGGGTGAAACTTCCCAAGCCAATAAGCCGATGGATGTACGTATCAAGGAATTTTCTTCATCCTATGATCCGGCATTGATAGCATTGTATTTCCAGTATGGACGTTACTTATTGATTTCATCTTCACAGCCCGGATGCCAGCCCGCCAACTTGCAGGGCAAATGGAATCATAACCCGGGACCTCCCTGGAGCTGCAATTATACAACGAATATTAATGCTGAAATGAATTACTGGCCGGCGGAAATCACTAACTTGGCCGAACTTCATAAACCATTCATCCAGATGGTACGTGAATTGAGCGAGAATGGGCGTGAAGCTGCCAGTCGAATGTATGGTTGTCGTGGCTGGGTGTTGCATCATAATACGGATTTGTGGCGTATGACGGGTGCGGTGGACCGTCCTTATTGTGGGACATGGCCTGTGGCTAATGCATGGCTTTGCCAGCATTTATGGGACCGTTATTTGTTTTCCGGTGATAAGAAGTATTTGGAGGAAGTATATCCGATGATGAAAAGTGCTTCGGAATTCTTTGTCGACTTTCTGGTACGCGACCCGAACACGGGTTATCTGGTTGTCACTCCTTCCAACTCACCCGAGAATTCTCCGCGCTGGATAAAGAAGAAAAGTAATCTTTTTGCAGGAATCACAATGGATAATCAGTTGGTTTTTGATTTATTTTCAAATACATGCGAAGCTGCCAAAGTGCTGAACGCAGATACTGATTTTTGTGATACATTGAAGAATATGCGCCGGCAGTTGCCTCCGATGCAGGTAGGGCAGTACGGACAATTGCAGGAATGGTTTGAAGACTGGGATCATCCTAATGATCGTCACCGGCACATCTCTCATCTTTGGGGGCTATATCCCGGTTATCAGATTTCTCCTTATCGTTCTCCGGTACTCTTTGAAGCGGCAAAAAACACATTGATACAACGGGGAGATCCTTCTACCGGTTGGTCAATGGGATGGAAAGTTTGTTTCTGGGCCCGTATGCTTGACGGGGACCATGCTTATCAGTTGATAAAGAATCAGCTGACTTATGTCAGCCCTGAAATACAAAAAGGACAGGGAGGCGGAACGTATCCTAATTTATTCGACGCGCATCCACCTTTCCAAATAGATGGTAACTTCGGTTGCACGGCTGGTATTGCCGAAATGCTGGTGCAAAGTCATGATGGTGCGATTCATCTGTTGCCTTCGTTGCCTTCGGAATGGAAGAGCGGGACAGTGAAAGGGTTGCGTGCCCGGGGAGGTTTTTTGATTGATGAATTGATCTGGAAGGACGGTAAGCTGGTAAAAGCTGTGTTACGTTCGGAAACCGGAGGCAATCTGCGCCTGCGCTCTTACTGGAAATTGGCTGCTGAAGGAGCATTGTTGAAACAGAAGAAGGAAGAGGAAGCGAATCCGAACGCATTATTTAAAGTACAGCAAATCTCACGCCCGATGATTAGTGAAAAAGCGCCTTTAAAAGGAGTGGCATTACGTGATACTTATTTGTATGATGTGGATACACGCGAAGGAGAGGTGATTATTGTTACAGTAAAATAAGACATTCTATATAAAAAGTCCACGCTTTTGCATAAATAATGAGTGGAAAACAGATGTAAAAGTGTGACTTTTGTAACATCAAAAATGAAACAAATTAATCAAGATAATACTATGGATGTACAAAGACATTTATTTTTGAGAAGATGCTTTGCGTATATATGTTGCTTGCTCTTGTGCTTTATAACGGCGACAACAGTATATGCACAGAAGGTATCTGTGAAAGGAACGGTGGTGGATACCAACGGCGATGCTATTATTGGTGCTAGTGTGAAGGTGTTGAAAAAGTCTTCCGTCGGTACAATTACCGACTTGGATGGAAATTTCACTTTGTCTGTTCCCGAAGATGCAACAAAGTTGGAAATTAGTTTTGTAGGAATGAAATCAGTTGTTGCGACTGTGAAACCGGGCAAACATCTGAAAGTTGTGTTGGAAGAAGACAATCAGACTTTGGACGAAGTGGTAGTGGTAGGGTACGGAACCTCACGCCGCGGAGATTTGACCGGTGCGATTTCTTCAGTGAGTGAGAAGGTTTTGAAGGATATTCCGATAACTTCTGCGGCTGCGGCTATTACAGGAAAACTGGCAGGTGTGAATGTAGTGGCTACTGATGGATCGCCCGATGCAACAATCCAGATTACAGTACGTGGTGGTGGTTCTATTACCCAGGACAATTCACCGTTATATATTGTTGACGGTTTTCAGGTGAGTAATATCAATGATATTCCTCCCGGTGATATTCAAAGCATTGATGTTTTGAAAGATGCTTCTTCTACCGCCATCTATGGAGCTAAAGGTGCGAACGGCGTTATTCTTGTTACTACAAAAAGCGGTAAGGCGGGAAAAACAGAAATCTCATTCAATGCTCACTGGGGTGTCAGTAATGTGTATAATCTGACGGGGGTACTTTCACCTTACGAATACTACTGTTATCAGAAAGAACTTGATCCGGGCACCTCTCTGACCAGTAGCATTAATTCGATGTATGGACGTTGGGACGACCGCAATATTTATCGTTCGGTAGAAGGCACGAACTGGCAGGATAAAGTATATGGAAACACCGGATTCAAACAAAGCTATAACGTTGGTATAACAGGAGGAACGGATGCCACATTGCGTTATAATTTGAGTTATACGCGGGATGATGAGAAGTACATTATGCTCAACTCCAATTATGTGAGGGATAACTTGAGTGTGAAGATGGATAAAAAGTTGAGTAACAAATTGAAGTTTGAGTTTTCCAGCCGTTTGACTAGAATGGTGATTGACGGTGCGGGTACCAATGGAGGTAAATTGAGAGATGCCGTTCTTTTCTCGCCAATCAACAGCCTTGCAAGTATAGATGCGGGAGATGCTTTGGGGGGTGAAATTGATTACTCGGATGATGCATTGTTATCATCATTGAATGATCCTGTATATAATACGGTGAATGAGTATAAGAAGCAAAACCAGTTTTCTATGACTTATAATGCCGGCTTTAACTGGGAAATTGTTAAAGGATTGACTTATCAGCTGAAAGGTAGTTACGCCTACACTTATAATTATACCGATAATGTCTGGTTAAAGAAAACCGGAGAGTCGAGCTCCAATGCCGGTCAGCCCGTAGCCAAACGTACGGATGAGAAAGGTGCACGATGGAACTTGCAGAACATATTGAGTTACCGGTTCTCTCTGAAAAAGAATCACCGTCTTGATCTGATGGCCGGACATGAAATGGTGAGTAATTACAGAAATCAGATGATTGCCTCATCCAAATATTATCCTATGGATTTTACGGCGAGCGAAGTGTTGGCTATGTGGAACTATGGAGAATCCCAACCAACGTATACCACTCTTGGTGAACCTTCTCGTACGGCATCTTACTTCGGTCGTTTAAACTATGCTTTCAAAGACCGGTACATGTTCACTTTTACAGCCCGTGCCGACGGAACGAATGTGTTCGCTCCTGAAAACCGTTGGGGATTTTTCCCGGGAGTTTCTGCCGGATGGATTTTTGGACAAGAAAATTTCGTAAAAAATGCTCTGCCTTTCCTGTCATTTGGTAAATTACGTGCGAGTTATGGTGTAAATGGTAACGCAACCGGAATTGGCGCCTATGACTTACAGGGATCTTACAATTCTCAGAAATATAATGGAAATGTCGGCTTCTTAATCGGTGCACTACCCAACCCGGGTTTGAAATGGGAGAAAACCCGTACTGCAGAA
>OOCX01001275.1_pt1 | contig 15963 bp, 17 predicted proteins | sample 1671231 | NCBI WGS metagenome assembly OOCX01 (sample SAMN06348135, study PRJEB24527) | human gut metagenome | biome: human gut; feature: ankylosing spondylitis patient; material: feces | host: Homo sapiens | place: China | collected 2015-10 | reverse complement strand
CTTGGGGGTCAAAGGGGGATATTCTCTTTCCGAGGAAAGAGAATATCCCCCTTAACCGCGTCCCCACTTAAGGTGGGGGACAAAATCGTTTTAACGAATTAGTTAAACAGTTTCGCGATAGAAATTTCCTGATATGTGCGCTCGATCGCTTCGGCGAACATCGGCGCGACGGTCAGGTACTTGATGCGGGACTTAGCAAGCTCATCGTCGCCGACGGGGGCGGGAATGGTGTCGAGCAGAGCGAGCTCCTCGATATTGCTGTTGGCAAGACGATCCAGCGCGGGGCCGGAGAGAACGCCGTGGGACGCGCAGGCGTAGACCTTCTTCGCGCCGCCGACTTCAACGATGGCCTTGGCCGCGTTGCAGAGAGAGCCCGCGGTATCGACCATGTCGTCGAAGAGGATGCACTCCTTACCCTCAACGTCGCCGATCACGTTCATGACCTCGCACTGGTTGGCCTTCTGGCGGCGCTTATCGACGATGGCGAGGTTCATATGCAGCTTCTGGGCGAAGGTGCGGGCGCGGGCGACGGAGCCGACGTCGGGGGAGACGACGACCATGTCCTCGCACACGGAGCCGAACTTCTTGGCGTAGTAGTCGACGAAAATGGGGTTGCCGAAGAGGTTATCCACGGGGATATCGAAGAAGCCCTGGATCTGGTTGGCGTGCAGGTCCATCGTCAGCACACGGTCAACGCCTGCGGCGACGAGCATGTTGGCCACGAGCTTGGCGGAGATGGGGTCGCGGCTCTTGGCCTTGCGGTCCTGACGGGCATAGCCAAAGTAGGGCATGACGGCGGTGATGCGGCCGGCGGAAGCACGGCGGCAGGCGTCGACCATGATCAGAAGCTCCATCAGACTGTCGTTGACGGGCTTGCAGGTGGACTGAACGAGGAACACGTCGCTGCCGCGCACGGTCTCGTACAGGGAGACGGAGGCCTCGCCATCTGCGAAGCTCTTGACCTCGCTCTCGCCGAGCTTGGTGCCGATGATCTTGCAGATGTCCGCTGCCAGTTTGGGGTTTGCGTTGCCGGTGAAAATCTTGATGTCCTTACCGTGAGAGATCATGTTGATGTACTCCTCTGTTTATAAAAATTTTTCTGAAGTTACTTTTTCTCGTGCGCCGCGCGCCACTGTTCCGCCCAGCCGGGCTTGTTGACCTGACGCTCGCGCGCGATGGCGAGGGAGTCGGCGGGCACCTCGTCGGTGATGGTGGAGCCGGCGGCGATGTAGCTGCCGTTCCCGACCGTGACGGGGGCGATGAGGTTTGTGTTGCAGCCGATGAAGGCGTCGTCGCCAATCGTGCAGCGGAATTTTTTAAAGCCGTCGTAATTCGTCGTGACCGTGCCGCAGCCGAAGTTGATGCGCTCGCCGCAATCGCTGTCGCCGACGTAGGTGAGGTGCGAGATCTTCGTGCCGTTGCCGATGACGCTGTTTTTGATCTCGACAAAGTCGCCGACTTTGACATGGTCGCCGATCTTCGAGTTCGGACGGACATAGGCAAAGGGACCGACGGTCGTGTGCGCGCCGACCGTGCTTTCATTGAGCTGCGAGGCGTTCACCTCGGTCTCGTCGCCGACCGTGCAGTCGCGGATCATGGCGTTCGGGCCGATGGTGCAGTTCTTGCCGATGACGGTCCGGCCGCGCAGGATCGTTCCCGGCAGGATGACCGTGCCGCTGCCGATCTTGACGCGCGGGTCAATGTAAGTGTTGTTCACGTCCATGATGGAAACGCCCGCGGCGAAGTGCTTGTCGGCGATCTTGCGGCGGCACATGTCCTGTGCGGACCTGAGCTCCTCGTCGTCGCCGACGGGCAGAAAGCCCTTCGTGATCTCCGCCCCCTTGGGGAAGGCGGCGAAAGCGCCGTGCTCCTTGAGCACCTTGCAGCACTCCTTCGCGTCCGCGGAGTAGACCGCGCCGCCGGAGAACACGCCCACGGGCAGCACCGCGCCGTTGACGATGAGCACGCTGCCCTTTTCATCCTTGAGGAGCGTTAAAAGCTCTTCCCCGTGTCTGGCACCGTCGACGTAGACAACATCGGCGTTTTCGGGGACGTAGGGGCGCATCATGTCGTGCACCCGTTTGTCAGACACAATAAAAAACCGCTCAATGCCCCGCCCCATCAGTTCTTCGACCATCCACGTGAGAATGGGGCAGAACAAAATGGGCCTCAGCATCAGCGGCGTTTTTTCTTTTGTCAGGGTCATATCGTCCGGCATAAAGAGAACTGCCAACTTCTGATCCATCGGAGCCCATCTCCTTTCATTTTACTCTCTATTAACGACATTATAGCAAAGATGCCCGAAAAATCCACCGTTTCTCACAAAAAAACAAAAAATTTTTGATTTGGCGGCTTTACTTTTACATTTTCAAAATTTCGTTTCAAAAGACTGCATTTTTGGTTGAATTCGCAATATTTTTGCGGTACAATAATAAAACTTTCGCGTGGAGGAGGTGCTGTCATGCTCAATATCGTGCTCGTGGAGCCGGAGATCCCGCAAAACTGCGGCAATATCGCGCGCACCTGCGCGGCGACGGGGGCGCATCTGCATCTCATCAAGCCCCTCGGGTTCGACATTTCCGACCGCGCCGTCAAGCGCGCGGGGCTGGACTACTGGTACCTTGTGGATATCAGCGTGTACGAAAATTTAGCCGACCTTTTTGCAAAGTATCCCGAGGCGGAACGCAACTGCTGGCTCGCCACGACGAAGGCCCCGCAGGACTACTGCCAGGCGGAATTCAAGGACGGCTGCTGGCTCTTTTTCGGAAAGGAGACCGCGGGCCTGCCGGAGCCTTTCCGCGTGGCGCACTATGAGCGCTGCATCCGCCTTCCGATGCGGAAGGAGGCGCGCAGCCTGAATCTATCAAACTCCGTGGCGATCCTGACGTATGAAGCACTGCGGCAGACGGGCTTTCCCGGTCTCAAGCACGAGGGGGAAATGCTGGAAAAGGAGTAAATCCCAAATTCGTTTCAACTGAGTAACCAAATCGTATGTGTATGAGGAGGAAACAACATGAATTATAACAAGAAGACTGTTCTCGATGTGGACGTGAGCGGCAAGAAGGTGCTGCTGCGCTGCGATTTCAACGTGCCCCAGGACAAGGAGACCGGCGAGATCACCTCGGATAAGCGCATCGTGGCCGCGCTGCCGACCATCCGGTATCTGCTCGACCACGGCGCGGCGGTCATCGCCTGCTCCCACCTCGGCAAGCCCGAGGCGAAGTTTGACAAGTGGGTGAAAAAGCAGACCGAAAAGGGCAAGGACCCCGCGACGCTGACCGAGGAGAAGTGGAAAAAGTCCCTCGACAAGCTGACGCTTGCGCCCGTCGCCAAGCGCCTGTCCGAGCTTTTGGGCAAGGATGTCATCTTCGCGCACGACGTCGTCGGCGAGGATGCCAAGGCCAAGGCTGCGGCGCTCAAGGGCGGCGAGATCATGCTGCTTGAAAACACCCGTTTTGAAGCGGGTGAGACCAAGAACGACCCCGAGCTCGCCAAGGCCCTTGCCTCGATGGCGGAGCTGTACGTCTCTGACGCGTTCGGCACGGTGCACCGCGCGCACGCGTCCACCGCGGGCGTGGCCGCCTATCTTCCCGCCGTGTCGGGCCTGCTCGTTGCCAAGGAGCTTGAGGTCATGGGCAAGGCGCTCGACGATCCCAAGCGCCCGTTCGTCGCCGTGCTCGGCGGCGCAAAGGTCAGCGACAAGATCGCCGTCATCAACAACCTTTTAGACAAGGCTGACACCGTCATCATCGGCGGCGGCATGGCCTACACGTTCGCCAAGGCGCAGGGCGGCGAGATCGGCAAGTCCCTGCTCGAGGAAGACAAGTGCGCCTACGCGCTCGAGATGATCGAAAAGGCCAAGCAGAAGGGCGTCAAGCTCCTGCTGCCGGTCGATACCGTCGCGGCGACGGAGTTTGCCGCCGACGCAGAGCCCCACGTCGTCGACGCGATGCACATCCCCGCGGATATGATGGGCATGGACATCGGCCCCAAGACCGTCGAGCTCTTCTGCGCGGCGACCAAGGGCGCGGGCACGATCGTGTGGAACGGCCCCATGGGCGTTTTTGAGTTCCCAACCTTTGCGACCGGCACGAAGGCCATGGCCAAGGCGCTCGCCGAGAGCGGCGCGGTCACGATCATCGGCGGCGGCGACAGCGCGGCGGCAGCCGAGCAGCTCGGCTTTGCCGACAAGATCACGCACATCTCCACCGGCGGCGGCGCGTCGCTCGAGTTCCTGGAAGGCAAGGAATTACCGGGCGTTGCGTGCCTTTTAGACAAGTGAGAAAAATCACTATTGATTTTCATATATTCGCATAAATCTTAGATTTAGACAGTAACAGGAGAAAAGACCCAATATGAATCGCAGATACCGTAAAACCATCATCGCAGGCAACTGGAAAATGAACAAGACCCCCAGCGAGACCAAGGCCTTTGCTGAACAGTTCAAGGCCATCCTTCCCAAAACCAAATGGTGCGACATCGTCGTGTGCGTGCCCACGGTCGACCTTTCTGCCGCCGTGCGCTCGTTCAAGGACAGCCGCATCGCCGTCGGTGCGGAGAACGTCTACTTTGAAAAGAGCGGCGCCTACACCGGCGAGATTTCCGCCGACATGCTCGCCGACCTCGGCGTGCGCTATGTCATCGTCGGCCACAGCGAGCGCCGCGCGCTCTTCGGCGAGACGGACGAGATTGTCAACAAAAAGGTCCTCGCCGCGCTCGAGGCGGGGCTGAACCCCATCATCTGCGTGGGCGAGAGCCTTGCCCAGCGCGAGATGGGCGTGACGATGGAGCTCATCGCGCTGCAGGTCAAGTCCGCCCTCGCGGGCGTGAGCGCCGAGCAGATGCGCCGCTGCGTCATCGCCTATGAGCCCATCTGGGCCATCGGCACTGGCAAGACCGCCACGGGCGAGCAGGCGGCCGGGGTCTGCACCTATATCCGCTCGCTCATCCGCGCGCAGTACGGCGCGCGCATCGCCCGCAGCGTGACCATTCAGTACGGCGGCTCGATGAAGGGCTCGAACGCCCACGAGCTGCTCTCGCACGAGGACATCGACGGCGGCCTGATCGGCGGCGCTTCGCTCGACCCCAAGGCGCTGATGGAGATCGTCCACGCTGCCAACCAGGAGTAAGGAGGAAAATCGATGAATAAGACTCCCACCACGCTGATCATCATGGACGGCTTCGGCCTGTCCAACGATACCGTCGGCAACGCGGTGCGCGCGGCCAACACACCCGTGCTCGACGGCCTTTTTGCCGAGTATGCCCACACGACGCTCCAGGCCTCCGGTCTTGACGTGGGCCTGCCAGCGGGCCAGATGGGCAACAGCGAGGTCGGCCATACCAACATCGGCGGCGGCCGCGTCGTGTTCCAGGACCTGCCGCGCATCACCCGCTCGATCGAGGACGGTACGTTCTTTGAAAATCCCGCCTACAACAAGGCGATGGACGACTGCCTTGAAAAGGGCTCTGCGCTGCACCTTTACGGTCTGCACTCCACCGGCGGCGTGCACTCCACGCTCGACCACCTCTACGCGCTCTTAAAGATGGCGCACATCAAGGGCTTAAAGCGCGTGTATATCCACGCCTTTCTCGACGGGCGCGACACGCCCCCGACCTCGGGACGCGACTTTGTCGCAAAGACCATGGAAAAGTGCCGTGAGCTCGGCGTCGGCAAGATCGCGACCGTCATGGGCCGCTACTACGCGATGGACCGCGACAAGCGCTGGGACCGCCTCGAGAACGCCTATGACGCGCTCGTCTACGGCGAGGGCGTGCAGGATCCCGACCCCATCCACGCCATCGAGGAGAGCTATAAAAACGGCGTGACGGACGAATTCGTCGAGCCCATCGTCTGCGACAAGGACGGCATGATCTCCGACAACGATTCGGTCATCTTCTTCAACTACCGCCCTGACCGCGCCCGCGAGATCACGCGCGCGTTCGTCGACCCCGCGTTCGACGGCTTCAAGCGCGAGTTCTTCCCGCTCACCTACGTCTGCAACACCGAGTATGACGCGACCATGCCGAACGTGCTCGTCGCCTTCCCACGCATCAGCGTGAAAAACGGCCTTGGCGAGTATCTGAGCAAGATGGGCATGACCCAGCTGCGCATCGCTGAGACCGAGAAGTACGCGCATGTCACGTTCTTCTTCAACGGCGGCGTCGAGGACCCGTATCCCGGCGAGGACCGCGTACTCGTCGCGTCCCCGAAGGTCGCGACCTACGACCTCCAGCCCGAGATGAGCGCCTACGAGGTCGCGAGCAAGTGCGTCGAGCGCATCGAGTCCGGCAAGTACGACGTCATCATCCTGAACTTTGCCAACTGCGACATGGTCGGCCACACCGGCGTCTTCGACGCGGCTGTCAAGGCCGTCGAAACGGTCGACGAGTGCGTCGGTCAGGTCGTGGAGGCGACGCTCAAGATGGGCGGCATCGCGATGATCACCGCCGACCACGGCAACGCCGAGCAGATGCTCCAGGCGGACGGCAAGAGCCCGATGACCGCGCACACGACGAATGTGGTGCCCTTCATCCTCTGCGGCGCGGGCACGGAGCTGCGCCCCGGCCGCCTCGCCGATATTGCGCCGACGATCCTCGACGTGATGGGCCTTGAGCAGCCCGCGGAAATGGACGGCAAGACGCTGATCGTCCGCTAAAAAATCGAATCTGCCATGTTTAGAAAAAGCTCTGACGGTACACACTACCGTCAGAGCTTTTTTTGCTCGCAATTTTCGCACGAGCCGCGAAGCGGCGGAAAGGATGAAACATGGCAGGATCGAACGGCCGCGCAAAGCGGCACTTCTTCGGTGGGACGGGCTTATACATAGCCCTGTTCCTCGGTGTGACGGCGCTGGCCGTCGCGGGCTATTGGACGCTGCTGCCGAAAAATACGGCGGACAAGGACGCGGAGAACGTCTCCTCACAGGTAGAACTCCCCGTGCAGGACGAAACGCCGCAGATGCCGGAAGCGGAGCTGCCGCAGGAGGCGGCAAAGCCGGCAGAGCCGGTGGAGGAGCCGCCCGAGGACCTCACCGTGATGGATGAGGCCACGGGCGTGGAGGACACCGTCCCCGCGATGGAGAGCGAGTCGGACGCGCAGCCCGTCGCCCCGCGGCTCGTGGTCGCGCCTCTCGTGGGGGAGGAGGTCGCGGCGTTTTCGGTCGACGAGCTTACCTATAACGAAACGCTTGGCGACTGGCGCACGCACGACGGCATCGACATCGCCGCCGAGGTCGGCACGCAGGTGATCGCCGCGTGCAGCGGCGTTGTGACGGCGGTGCGCGACGACGACATGATGGGCACGCTCGTGACCATCGCGCACGACGACGGGTACGAGACGACGTACGCCAATCTCCGCAGCTCGCCGGGCGTCGGCGAGGGACAGTACGTCTCCGCGGGCGAGGTCATCGGCGCGGTCGGCAGCAGCTCGATCGCCGAGTTCTCGATGCCGGCGCATCTGCATTTTTCGGTCAGCAAAGATGGGGTACCCTGCGACCCGAAGGAATTCCTGAATTAAAAATAGAGGCCGCTCAGCTATGGCTGAGCGGCCTCTATTTTTAGGGAGATCACAGCCCGCTGCGCGCATAAATCGCCCGCCAACGGCGGGCGATTTCCACACTTGCGGGCTGAGAGGTGTTTTTTGTCACGCACGTGTCGCGACAAAAAACGATTAAAATTATTTCGCGCCTGCGGGCGGCAAAATCTGCGATGCGTTTGGCGGGATTTGAGAGATTTACTCCTTTTTCGCCTTGGGGACGGGAGAGAGCTCGTTGAGCAGGGTGAAGCCTAAGATCAGGGCGCCGCCGATGACTTGCATTGCGGTCATGCTCTCGCCGAGCAGGGTGACGGAGACGAGGACGGCGACGAGGGGGTCGATGTAGCTCAAAATCGCGGCCTCCTGTCCGGGCAGCTCCTTGAGCGACGAGAAGTACAGGCAATATGTGACACCCGTGTGGACAAGGCCGACGATGAGAAGATTGACCCAGCCGACGGCGTTCAGCGAGCTGAGTGTGATGCCATTTGTCGAGAGCACGTAGGGGATGAGCACGACGATGGCAGACAAAAACTGCAAAAACGTGCGGTGGATGCCATCGACCTGATGGATGGACTTGTTGAGCAGGATGACGGTCGCGTAAAACACCGCCGCGCCGAGGCCGAAGAGAATGCCCTTGAGGTCATCCGACCCGCGCGTGTCGCCGATGCCGGTGATGAGCACAAGGCCGAGCGTGGACATGACAAAGCAGAGAAATTTCTTTCCCGTGAGCTTTTCATGGAAGAGGATGGGGCAGACGAGCGTGACGATGACGGGCGCGAAGTAATAGCTCAGTGTGGCGACGGAGACGCTCGTATAGCGGTAGGCCTCAAATAAAAGGATCCAGTTGACGCCCATCGCCGCACCGGAGAGAAGCAGCAGCGGCACCTCCTTTTTGATGCGCGCGAAGGGGATCTTCTGCCTGCTGACAAGTAAGTATACGCCGATCAGCAGCGCGGCCAGCACGGCGCGGTACAGCGCCAGCTCGCCGGACGAGACGGGAATATTGCGCACAAAAAGCCCCAGCGTGCCGAAGACGGTCATCGCTACGACAAGCAGGAGACGGGGATCAGCCTTTTTCATAAAAATTCCTCGCGATCTGACAGAACATGCAAACGGTAGTTGCCGACTATCATAGCACGCGGACTTCCCGCCGTCAATCGGGAAAGTAAAAAGAGAGGGGCCGCCCAAAAGAAAACCTTTCGGACGGCCCGGAGGAGAGAGATGGGAGGGCTAACGCGTCAATACGCGGAGCAAAACAGCCAGTTCGCCAAGCCCGAATATGGACAAAAGCGCCACACCGCGCAGCTGCGGCTTCTTGACGCGAATCGGTGTGATGTACAGCACACCGAGCAGGAACAGCCCCAGCGCGTAGACGACCGCGCAGTTCAGGGAAAAGTGCAGCGAGAGCAGATAGAAGAGCGGCGCGAGCACGGCGCTCGCCGTGACCGGCACGCCGAGGTAGTAGGCGCGGTGCTCGCTCATCTGATTCTGCCGCTCCTCTTCCGTCACGTTGAAATAGGCGAGGCGGATGAGCGCGCAGAGCGCGAAAAACGACATCGTCGCAAGGAACCAGAGTCTTTCGCAGCCCGTGCTCCAGCCGATGGCGGCGGGCAGCACGCCGAAGCAGACAAGGTCGTTGAGCGAGTCGATCTGGATACCGAAGCGCTTTTCCTGTTCGGTGCGGTCCTTTTTCGTGCGGGCGATGCGCCCGTCAAAGGCGTCGAGCAGCCCCGCGAGCATCAGGCACAGCATGGCGTCGAGCGGCTCGTTTTGCGCGGCGGAATAGAGGCCGCCAAGCCCCAGCAGCAGCGAGAGATAGGTTGCGATCACGGTGTAGTCGTAAACTCCGATCATAAAAAACCGTCCGATCCTTTTGGATTGCAGCACCATTATACCAGACGGCGGCGGGGAAGTATCGCTAAAATGCTGACAAGGTTATTGGCTGTGGTGTGAACGCTCGATGACGCGCGCAAAGCGCGCTTCGTCGTAGATGACCGGCACGGGGTAGACGGGATTCGCCTCCTGCGCGGCCCAGGTGGCCATGAGGGGAATGTCCTCTTTGCGGATACAGTCGAAGCGGTCGGGAATGCCCATGCGGGTATTCATCGCGCGGATTTCGGCAATAAACGCCTTGGCGAGAGATTCTTCGCTCTCGCCCTTGAGGCCGACAAGTGCGGCAAGACGGGCAAGGCGCGGATAGGCCGCTTTGCCGTAATCTTCGAGCACGAGGGGAAGTAGCACGGCGTTTGCAAGGCCGTGGGGTACACCGTAAAGCCCGCCGAGCGTGTGCGCGATGGCGTGCACATTGCCGACGCTTGCGCGCGTGAACGCCGCGCCTGCGTCGAACGAGGCCTGAAGCATCGCCGCACGGTCGGGGAGCGACGTGCCGTCGCGGTACGCGCGCTCCAAATGCGTGAAGATGGTCACGACGGCGTTTTCCGCGAGCAGGCGCGTTTGCTTCGTGTTGTAAAAGCGGCTCAGGTACGCTTCGACCGCGTGCGTCAGCGCGTCCATGCCGGTCTCCGCTGTGATGTGTGGAGGCAGGCCGACGGTCAGCGCGGGGTCTAAGATCGCGTAGCGTGGAATGAGGCAGAGGTCGGAGATCGCATACTTGTGGTGGTCGCTGCCGGTGACAACGGCGGCGATGGTCGTCTCCGACCCCGTGCCCGCCGTCGTGGGCACGGCGATGAGCGGCGGAATGCGGCGGCGGACCTTTAAGAGTCCCACAAGATGCGAAAGCGGCTTGTCCGGCCGCGCGAGGCACGCCGCGGCGGCCTTGGCTGCGTCCATCGGCGAGCCGCCGCCGATGACGAGAAAGCAGTCGCAGCTATCAATCTTGTACTGCGCGGCGATCTTTTCGACCGTCTCGACCGACGGATTTGGCTCGACCGAGGAGAAGATGGAGAGCAGGATGTCCTGCTCGTCAAGTTTTTCCTGCAAGACGCGGAAGTGCTCGTCCGCGCACTGGCGGCGGCTCGCGATGACGAACGGGCGGCGCAGGCCATTTTCGCGCAGAATGTCCGCGGCGCGCAGCAAACTCCCCTCGCCCGAAAAGACCTCCGGCGTGCGCCAGGGGAGAAAGCGCGCGCCGACGGCAAAGCAGCACTGGAACGCGCGGCAGAAAAACGTGTTCATAGGACTTCTCCTCTTCCGAAAAATACAGACTCAGTATACCACGGAAAAACGCGCAAAAAAAGGGCTGAGCATTCGCTCAGCCCTTCTATATGCTTTTTGAACGGCTTACTCCTCGTCGTCCTCGGTCTCGATGATGCCGTAGCCGCCGTTGTTACGGCGATAAACGACGCAGATCGCATCGCCGAAATCGGTGTTGCGGAAGACGAAGAAGCTGTGGCCCAGCAGGTTCATCTGCAAAATGGCTTCCTCCACGCTCATGGGCTTGACGGTGAAGCGCTTGGTGCGCACGATGTCGAACGCGCCCTCCTCGTGGGCTTCGAACTCCTCGGGCAGCTCCGGCAGCACAGCCTCGGCGCGCAGGTTCTTGGCAAGGCGGGTCTTGTTCTTGCGGATCTTGCGCTCGATCTGGGCCGTGGCCTCGTCGATCGCGCCGCGCATATCGCCGTCCGGGTCCTCACATACCGCGCGGAACAGCGTGCCGTTGGCGCCGCGGAGCATGATCTCGGCGACACAGCGGTTCTTCTTCTCGACGGAGAAGGTGACAGAAGCCTCGGGCTCCTCCTTGAAAAACTTCTCGAGCTTGCCGACCTTTTTCTCGGCATAGGCCTTGACGGAATCGTTCAGGGAGACTTTCTTGCAGGTGTAGGTGAATTTCATAGTGTTGGCTCCTTTCGTTGGTGAGGAAGGAAAGAGAGGGCGAAGGGCTCTTCTGTTTCCTTTTCTATATCATAGCACGAATGAACGAAAATTTCAAATGAACGATATATGAATTGAGCATTCTTGTACATATTGACAAAATATAAGGCGCACGACGCGAATTGACAAAAGGCGGCAGAATGCGGCAAAAGCTCCCATTGACGTTTTGGCGGACGGGCGGTATCATAAGCATCGGAAGCTTTCCAATATCCCACCCATTTGAGCCGCGGGCCATCTTGGCCGGCGGCTCCTTTTTATTTCACGCAAGAAAAAAGCGCCCTCAACGGGCGCTTCAATAATGTTCTCTTTTTAGTTGCTGACGTCGTAGAACGTCTTCTCTCCCGGCGTTACGTAGCCGAGCTGATCGCGCGCAAGCTCCTGCAAAAACTCAGGGTCGTCGGCCTTTTCGAGTGCCGAGGCGAGCGCGTCGTTCTCCTGCTTGGCAGTGTCAAGATCGCTCTGCAGCGCGGTGAGCTGGCTGCGCGCGTCGTCGATCTGGCTCCGCAGATGAATGAGCTGCACCCCTACCAGTGCGATCAGAATTGCGATGACGAGCATCGTGAGAAAGCTGGTGCGCTTTTTGCCTTTTTTGGCCTGCTCTGCCATGCCGATGAGCCTCCTTTTTCCTTGCGCGGCGCAGCGAATAACGGGCGCGGCGCTCATACGACTTTATTATAAGCCGGTTTCTGGAAAAAAGAAAGTATCTTTTGCAAAGTTTGGCAAGTTTACCATAAACTTTTTGGAGCCACCGCAGCGGCGCTGCCGCTAATCGCACAAAGGAGAACAGCACCTCCGCCCAGAAGGCCCATAGCGGACGAAAGAGCCGTGCGCAGAACGCGAAGTAGCTCACCGCGCCAAAAAGCGCCGAGCAAAGCATATAGAGCCGCAGCTCGCCCCCGCCGATGCGCAGCGCGAAGAGAAACGTCAGCAGCGCGAACGCCGCGCAGTAGAGGAGATCGAGCGCGCTCGTAAAGCGCCGCTTCGTCGCCCGCCGCAGCCGCACGGCGCGCAGCAGGTCATAGAGGAGAGAAAGGATGAAGCCGAGCAGGAGCGAGGCGAGAAAGCACCGCGCCTGCTCGGAGAGCGACACGCCCACGGTGCCTCAACCCCCGAACAGGCGCGAGAGCAGGCCGCCGCGGCTTGACGGCGCATCCTCAAAGGCGATGGCGTCGATGCGTCCGTCGACATGCAGCTCGCCGCCGTCGAGGCTCAGCTTGCCGATGTGCAGGCTGTCGCCTGTGACAACGAGCACGCCGAGCGAGGTGTTCATCACGATTTCGGTCTCATCGAAGCGGTCGACATCCTCCACGCCGGAGACCGTCAGGCTCTCGCGGCCGGATAATTCGATGCGCTGGGGAGAAGCGGGGGAAGTGTCGTAAGTCATAGTCAGAACCCGTCCTTTCGCTTTGGGCGCAAAGAAAGCGCCCTCCATACGATAACGTATGAAGGGCGCACCCAAAATAGTACGGTTTACTGTGCGTTCACTTCGCGGTAGAGGAGCGAGGCCTCGCTCTTGCCGGCGGTCTCGGATACATCGAGCACCTCGACCGCGAGCACGCGCTCGCCGAAGTGCAGCGCGATCACGTCGCCGACCTTGACGTCGTAAGACGCGCGGGCGACCTTGCCGTTGACGGTCACGCGGCCGGTGGTCATCAGGTCCTCCGAGCCGCGGCGGCTCGCCACGCCCGCGCGCGCCAAAAAGCGCTGTAGGCGCATCGTGTGTGGGTAGACGGGCTGGGCATCGGTCGCGGGCGCGCCCGCGACGCCGGCGGTGCGCGTCTCCCCTACTTCGTTAGTCCTCGTCATGCAAATCCTCCGAGGTATCGCCGGCGAGCAGAAGGTCCTCGCCATCGGCGTCCTCAACATCGGTATCGAGCAGTTCGCGCTCTTCGTCCAGGTCCTCGGCCTGCTCCTCGAGCGTGGACTGAATGCTACGGCCGCTCAGGCGCTCGCGGATAAACTGGCGCGACTGCTCGTCGGGGGCAAACTGTTCCAGATCGGGCAGGTCGCGGGTGGAGCGCAGGCCGAACTTTTCCAAGAAGGCATTGGTCGTGCCGTAGATGATGGCCTGACCGCGCTCGGGGTCGCGACCGAGCTCGCGCACCAGACCCTTGTCCACGAGCGACGCGATGACGCCGTCGGAGTTGACGCCGCGAATGCCCTTGACCACCTCGCGCGTGACGGGCTGGTGGTAGGCGATAATGGCCAGGGTCTCGAGCGCCGCCTGCGACAGCTTTTGCGTGTCCCAGCTCAGCACATACGCCTCAACCACATCGTGGTAGGCGGGGTGCGTAAACAGGCGCCAGCCGCCGGCGACCTCGCGGAGCTGAAAGCCGCGGTTGGCCTCCTCGTACTCAACCTTGAGCTCGGCCAACAGCGACGCGCACTCGCCCGGGGCGATATCCAGCGCACCAGCCAGCGCGGGTGCGCTCACGGGGTCGCTCGACACCAGCAGCAGCGCCTCGAGGGCGCCTTTGAGGCTGTTTGCCTCCAGCGTGGAAAGGGTTGACATGGTTGGTCGCTCCTATTCGGTGAGCTCGGGGGCCTCGCCGGGCACATAGGCCTCGGCGCCCTCGACGCGGTTGATTTGAATAGTTCCAAAGATCTCGTCCTGGCTCAGCGTGAGCGAGCCGCGTTTGGCGAGCTCCAGCATGGCTAGGAAGGTGACGACGAGCTGCTCGGTGGTGGCGTCGCCGTCCAGCAGCTCGCGGAAGGTGCAGGTTTGGTGCGCCATGGTAAAGCGGTCGACCGAGGCCACCGTTAGGTCGAGCGGCACGCGATGTGGTGCCACGTGCTCGGCCTCCAGCAGGAAGGTCTGGCGCTTGCCGTCCAGGTCGGCGCAGATGACGGCCAGGCCGCGCAGGGTAATGCCGGCCAGGTAGTCGGGCATAAGACCCAAAAACTCGGGGTCGGGGCCGGCCACGCGCGGATGCATGCGACTCTCGGCCTGCATGCGCGCGCCAAGGGCCGCCGCTGCGCCCTTAAACTGCTTGTAGGCGATCAGGCGTTGGATCAGGACCTCGCGCAGGGCGTCGCCGTCGAGTGCGCTGAGTTCCTCAAGGTCTTCGTCGTCCTCGTCATCGTCGACGGTTTTGTTCGGGGCCTCTTGGGGTACCAGCGAGGCGGCCTTAATGTCCAAAAGGGTTGCCGCGACCAGCAAAAAGTCGCTCGCTACGTCTAGGTCCAGCGCCTCGATGCGCTCGACCTCAGCAAGGTATTGCTCGGCCACCTCGCTGATCGAGATGGCGCCGATATCTACTTTTTGGCGGGTTACCAGCTGCAGCAGCAGGTCGAACGGTCCGCTGTAGACCTGCGTCGACACGCGATACGACATTTTCGACCTCCTTTGACGGCGCCTTCGCGGCGCGGTTTGGGTGCATGTTGCGACCGTTTTGCATGGTCGACGTGTAAGTTTACCCTAGATGCCGGCGATTGCGAAGTCGAGCAGCCACTCAGCCAGCGGATACACGGTAACGTCGAAATAGCGGCCGATCACGTCGATGCCGGTCCACATGGGCAGCAGGTACAGCACCAAGATGAGGATGGGCATGGCGTATTGCTGCAGGCGATAGTAGTTGACGAGCGCCTTTCCCTTGAGGAACGGGACGATAATCGACGAGCCGTCGAGCGGCGGAATTGGGATGAGGTTAAAGAACGCGAGCGACAAGTTGACCACGATAAAGGTGGCGCCGAAGTTCATGATTTGGGACGCCACGGCAAAGGACATGCTGGCGTAGAGGCTGCCGTACGCTGCGTGCATGAGGGCGGCCGCGAGGCACGCGAGTGCGATGTTCGACGCGGGGCCGGCCGCGCTCACCAGGACCTCGTCGCGCTTGGGGTGCTTGAGGTTGTTGAGGTAGACGGGCACGGGCTTGGCAAAGGCGAACACCGGGCCGCCTGCGGCAAGCATCAGCAGCGGCAGGAGAATGGTACCGAACGGGTCGATGTGGTTGAGCGGGTTGAGCGACACACGACCGCGCGAACGGGCCGTCTTGTCGCCGAGCGCCCAGGCCGCGGCGGCGTGCGCGCTCTCGTGGATGACAATACCCACGATGACGGCAACGGCGCTTGCGAGCAGGTTCATGAGGTAGCTGCTGGACATGGCGCTCCCCTAGCGTACGCGGCGCGAGGCGCGCGTGAGCAGGTAGTCGACCGCAAACAGGATTACGGCGACGATGGCGTAATCCAGGCGGAACACACCGCCAAAGGGCGATGTGATGACGCCGTAGCCGGCGATAGCACTCGGCAGCGCGCGCGAAAGCTCAACGACAAAGCCCACAATCTGCAGCTTGGCGGTGAGGCCGCTAAAGCACAGCAGCACGGTCATCGCGCTCATAAAGATGCCGCAGATGCGACAGGCGATGGCGATGATGCTCATCGCCACGGCGGTGGCTTTACGAGAGTTCACGCGCGGTCTCCTCTTCGATCTGGGTGGAAAGCTCCAGCCATTCGTCCTCGAGCTTGGGCAGCTCTTGTTTAAGCCCGTTATATTCCCCCAGCGCGGCGTTGAACTTGTCCTGATCGGCATAAAGCTCTTCGCTTGCCATCAATTCCATAAGCTCGTCATAGCGGGCGCGCTTTTTGTCGAGCTCGGTCTC
>OOCX01001274.1_pt1 | contig 15964 bp, 13 predicted proteins | sample 1671231 | NCBI WGS metagenome assembly OOCX01 (sample SAMN06348135, study PRJEB24527) | human gut metagenome | biome: human gut; feature: ankylosing spondylitis patient; material: feces | host: Homo sapiens | place: China | collected 2015-10 | reverse complement strand
CTGACCTCTTGCATGCCATGCAAGCGCTCTCCCAGCTGAGCTAATCCCCCATAGCTGGTGTGCCGTCCCTGACGACGTGTGTTATTATACCAGCCAAATGGAGAGTTGTCAATAACTTTTTTTATTTTTTGTGAGCGACGCTGCGGCTGGTGCTGCGTTTGTAGTAGAACAAGTACTGCTGTACGATGCCAGCCTGCTGATCATAGGAAGGAAAAGGGTCGCGGCCGCCGAATTCCTCATCAATGAGTCGCTGTATCCAGACATCAATGGGAGCCATCGCGGTACGGCCATAGCCAAAGAGGCAGACGCAGTTTGCTACCTTTTTGCCGACGCCGTCCAGCTCGAGGAGGCGGGAAAAGAGCGCGTCGTCAGGCAGCGCCGCCAGAGCACCGAGGTCGAGTGTGCCGCTGGAAGCCTGAGCGGCAGCGTTCTGGATGTAACGGGTGCGGTAGCCCAGACCACAGCCCATCAGCTGCGCCTCAGAGAGGCCGCAGAGCTGCTGCGGGGTAGGGAAGAGGAAAACTTCATCGCCTTCGGCACTGAGCGGTTCGCCGCAGCACCGGGCAAGGTGTTCCACGGCGGTGCGGATGGCCGGAATGCTCTTGCGCTGGGAGATGAGAAAGGTGATGAGCATTTCCCATGGGTCCTGATGCAGGATTCGGATGCCCTGCCCGAAATCGAGCGATTTGTCCAGATAGCTGCTCTGTCCCGCCAAGCTGCACCGCAGCGCGGCATAGTTCCGGCCCAAATCAAAGTAGTCGGCCCAGCGCTCCCGATCTGAGCCATACCATGCGGCGTCGTATTGACCATCGCCCAGCGGAGTCAGATAAAGAAGTGCGCCGCCGGAAAGAAAGCGGTAGCGCCCGTCGGACAGTTTTTGCGGCCGGAAGCACTGGCCGCTTTCGATGATCTTGTCGAGGTCAAAGTCGTCCTGGATGGCGACGAGCTGATGGGTGAGGGAAACTGTATGCATGGAAAACTCCTTTTTGGAAAAATTGTGGCGATACCCGATTCGCGGTGGAAACTGGTTTCTATCCGTACCCTCTGCGAGGAGGGCAACATGGCTCAAAAGTTGGGAGAACTGATTGATAAGATTTCTATCTACGCCCTCCGCGAGGAGGGCGACGCAGTCTGGACGGCCTGACCGTGACCGGTGTGTGATTTCTATCCACGCCCTCCGCGAGGAGGGCGACTGTCGTTGCCGATGGTGGTCACCCAGCTGAAACCATTTCTATCCACGCCCTCCGCGAGGAGGGCGACGATCATAAGAGGCGCAGTGCATCAGTGGACGACCGATTTCTATCCACGCCCTCCGCGAGGAGGGCGACCAACGCTCTAAGCGGCACAGACTACGCTTTTTGCATTTCTATCCACGCCCTCCGTGAGGAGGGCGACGCGGTAAGACCACCGTTCTTTGCGAGCTGCTTCTGATTTCTATCCACGCCCTCCGCGAGGAGGGCGACGCGACCCGCGAGTATTACTACAGCGGGCGAGAACAATTTCTATCCACGCCCTCCGCGAGGAGGGCGACCCGATAATCAGTGAGTTAGCACTTCCAGCTGACGGATTTCTATCCACGCCCTCCGCGAGGAGGGCGACATTTCAGGTATACGCAATTAAGGACGAACTTGCCGATTTCTATCCACGCCCTCCGCGAGGAGGGCGACCAGTCCTGCGCCAGCGGTACAGCCTATGCGAAGAATGATTTCTATCCACGCCCTCCGCGAGGAGGGCGACTTGCTCCCAGAGTGTTTAAGCCCAGAGCCGTAAGCATTTCTATCCACGCCCTCCGCGAGGAGGGCGACAACCTGATTGCCGTACAGCAATTCAAGCTGTTGCTATTTCTATCCACGCCCTCCGCGAGGAGGGCGACCAATGACCACGGTACTGAAAATCAATGACGAACCATTTCTATCCACGCCCTCCGCGAGGAGGGCGACGATGGAGCAAATCCGGAGGAGAATCAACAATGGCATTTCTATCCACGCCCTCCGCGAGGAGGGCGACCCTCAGCTGAGGCAGGGGCAACTGTGCAGAAAGGAATTTCTATCCACGCCCTCCGCGAGGAGGGCGACGCACAGCGGTGGACGAAGAGGTCTTTGGTTATCAGATTTCTATCCACGCCCTCCGCGAGGAGGGCGACCTTACCAGGCGGAGACCAGATTTGGCCGGGTGAAATTTCTATCCACGCCCTCCGCGAGGAGGGCGACTTCTTTTGCTTCCGCCATCTGCTCGTTGGTCATATTTCTATCCACGCCCTCCGCGAGGAGGGCGACAGCAAAAACAGAGACAAAATCTCTATTTTCTTATAAATTATACAACATTCTGCACGAATTTAGAAGAGCTTTGATTTACAACGGGTCAAAGAACTATCCAAATCATGCAAAACGACTCGAAAATCCGGTGCGAAGGTGCCGGGAAAATGCTGAGAACTCACCCTTCGCACCGGGGCGCAAAACTCAGAACAACAGCAGGCCGTCCTGCTCGAAGGGCGGATGAACGCCGATATGCTCCACCTTGCTCTTATAGTTGTTGCCCAGCTGGTAGAAGCGTAGGCTGTCCAGCGCGGGGTCGATGAGGGCCGTCAGCTCCGCCTTGAGAACGGCATACTGCGCGGCATCCAGCAGACACTCGAACACGGAGTTCTGCACCCGCTGGCCGTGGTCCACACAGCGCTTGGCGACTTTGCGCAGACGTTTGCGCCCGGCAGAAGTTTCGGTGTTGACGTCGTAGGTGATAAGGACCAGCATACACATCCCTCACTTCCAGAAAAATGGCGGGTAAAGCTCCATATCGCCCCGCAGGGTGCGAGCCAGAAGCAGAGCCTGCACATAAGGCACGAGGCCCCACGGAAGCTTTTCGTTCAGGAACGGGTGGGTGATGGTCTCCTGCTTGCGGGTCTGCCACCCGCCCAGAAAGGCGCGGCGGCCCTCATCGGTGAGAAGGACAGCTCCGTTCTCCTGCTTCTGGAAATGCTTCGGCGTCATGATTTTCTGGTTGATGCAGGAGAGCACGAAGCGGTCGGCGTAAACAGTGCGCAGTTCTTCCATGAGGTCGAGGGCGAGGCTCCTGCGCCCGGGCCGGGCGCGGTGGAGAAAGCCGACGTAGGGGTCGAGGCCCACACTCTGAAGAGCCGCTGTGCAGTCGGAGGCCAGAAGCGAATAAGCGAAGGAGAGCAGGGCATTGGTGTTGTCCAGCGGCGGGCGGCGGCTCCGGCCTGCGAAAGAAAAATCATCGTGCTGCTGCAGGATGAGCGAATCAAAGCAGTCGAAATACTGCTGTGCCGCCTCGCCCTCCAGGCCGCGAAGCTGGTCGAGGTCGTCACACTGCTCGATAAGGGACAGCGCCGCCGCCAGCTGAGCGCTGGTGCGCTTGAGCTGTTCCACCGGCACCCGCTGGGGATGGTCGCGGGTGGCCCGTTCCAGCACCCAGCGGGCGTTATAGACTTTGCCCAGGATGAAATTGCGCGCATAGAGACAACTCTCTGCCTCGCTGTCTGCGATGCGGTACTGGGTCTGCCGCAGCAGGACGTTGCCCTGTTCTTCGCCTACAGCCCGGGCCAGAAAGCGTCCCTGCGGGCTGAAAAAGCTCAAATCGACCCCGAGGCGGGCGCATTTGCCCATCAGGGCAGGGCTTGCGCCGGGATAGCTGAAGCAGACGATGCCTTCCAGCGTGTGGAGCGGGACCCGGCCAATTTCAGCCTTGTTGCAGAGCAGGACGATGTTCTCCCCCTCGAGGGAAAGGTAGGCATCCTTGTTGAGGACGTAGAGCGTGTTCAAAAACTTTCTCATGGCGCGGCCTCCTGCATCTCGTCCAGATGGGCGCGGAGATAGGCTTTCGGGTCGGCACGCTGATACAGCACGGGGAGGCAGAGCTCTTTGAGGGAGCAGGCGCTGCAGTGGGTGCCGGGCTTCGACTTGGGGGTATAGCCCCGGGCAAAATAGGTGTGCATCTCATCGGCCATCTTCTGGGTGGTCTGGCGCAGTTCTTCGGTCAGCGGCACGACCTCCCGCCGCCGCGTTTCCTCGTAGAAGAGCGCACCCTCCGGGATGCTGCACACCAGCATCTCTTCCAGCGCCATGGCCTGTGCGCAGAGCTGCAGCCGGTCAGCGTCGCTGGCCTTGGCGCGGCCATGCTTGTACTCGACAGGCATGGGCTTCCAGAGCCCTTCCGTGCTTTGCAGGGGGATGCCCTCCGGGTCGACCCGGAACTCGACGACATCGCAGTTTCCGCTCAGGCCAAGCCGACGGCTGACCACCTGCATCCCTCGGGTGATGAGCAGGCCGCCGCGCCGTTCGGTCTGGTTTGCGTCATGGCAGCGGGCGTGGTCGAGCTGGCCTTCGACGGTGCGGCGGTTCTCCGCCCACTGCTGTTCCAGATGGATGAGCGCCCACTGGCGGCGGCAGAAGCAGAAGTGCTGGATGCCCGACAGGGGCAGCCAGTCGTCCGGGCCGGCCATCAGGACAGCCTCTCGCAGGTGACTCCTTCCGGCAGAGTGTCTGCCACCGTGACGGTGTAGTCGCGGTAGCTGCGGGCGGCGTCCACATCGGGCTTGCGCTGGACGGTAACGGAGTCGAAAAGCTTATAGGCCGGGGCATTGCCCAGCTCAGAATCGTGCTTGAACACGATGAGCTCCCGCACGGCCATCTTGCCGCGGGCAGCGCTGTGGTCGTTCTCGAACATATTCAGAATGGCAGTCCACAGAAGTTTCAAATCATCCTCGGAGAAGCCGGTGGTCTTCCGGGCGAGGTTGGCCGAGACATAGCCCTCGGCGCGGTAGAGGGCGTAAGGCACGATGTGCTTGCGGCCCATCTCAGTACCCTTCTTCTCGGCATCGGCCTCGGTGGTGATGGCCACGCGGGTGATGGTGACTTCCTGCGGGACGATGGGGTCCACCGACCGGGCAAAGCTCAGCTGGACGGGGCCGCGCACCTGGCCGCAGTTCAGCGCACCCTTGACGAAGGTGGTCATGACAGCACCGAAGGTGCGGATGTCGAAGTAGTTCTCACACATATAGTCCCGCAGCTTGGCATCGATGTCGGGGTCGGCCTTTTTGGCAGCTTTCAGGTCGGGGGCGATGCCCAGCGTGCTGATGGCCTCGGCATCGCTGCGGTTGAGGGGAACGCCGTCCTTGATGTAGATACGATAGCCTTTTTCGTCCTCTTTCAGGGTCTCGACATAGTTGCGGATCTTCCGCTTGAGGCAGACATCGGTCACCAGACCGTAGCCCGTCTCGGGGTCGATACGGGGCATGTTGCCTGCGTCGGGGTCGCCGTTGGGGTTGCCGTTCTCGACGTCGAACAGGATGACGAAATCATAGCGGTTCTTGATGGGCTCAGACATGGTTTATTCCTCCTCATTCTTTTTGGCGTAGCGTTTCTGGGTCTGGTGGTAGTAGCCGATCTCAAAGGCACCCTGCTCCGGCAGACTGAGCCGCGCCGGGAAGCCTGTCTCGGGCAGCTGGGCCATCAGCTCGGTGAGCTGTTTGCTGAAATGCACCTCGTTGGGGGTGCTCATCTTCTGCAGATGCTTCTGAGCCAGCTTGACCAGCGTGGGGAAGGCCGTTGCCGGGGTGGCACAGGCCGAGTTGAAGTACCGGTCTTTGATGGTGGCGTTGATGCCGGGATTGGCGACGCTCTGGATCGTCTCCAGCACAGAGAAGAGACGCCCCAGAACATAGGGGACATTGCTGCTTTCGTTCAGGCTCACGGTAAATACCTCCTTGTTGAGCTCGGTGGGGTAGTTGCGGAGATAGTAGGCTTTCAGGATGGCGGCGCGGCCCCGGGTGACTTCCCGTTCGGCCCGGATGCGGAGGGTCACGCCGTTGAGCAGAGTGGCGGGGTACGGCCCGCCGGTGAGGATGGCCCGGAGCAGATCGCCCACCAGCTGGGGCGATGGATTTTTGTCCCGGGATTTCTGGTTGGCCGTCTCCTGCGCCAGCGCCCAGGGGGCCTGGACCGTTTTATCGCTGATTTTGGTGTGCCGGGGTTTCTGGTTGACCGTCTCCTGCGCCAGCGCCCAGACCGACAGGTTTTCCCGCTTGTCGAAGGCGGGGCGGGTGATTTCGAGCCGGTCGGCGTGGTCCTGCAGATTTTTGGCAAACTGTCCGAAACTGCTGTGCAGGAAGAACCGGACGGAGAGCCGGGCCGCGTTGGGCGAGATGCCCAGCACATAGAAGTTCTGGTTCGGGTCCAGCTTGTCGTCGAGGAAGGAGACGGGACGTCCCTGAGAAAGGGCTTTCAGTGCGGCGGCAAGGTCGCTTTCCGAGACGCCGCGCGCCTCGGCATCGCCGCAGAAAAACATCAGCATGGCGTTTGAGTAGGCGGGAGCGGCGTTTTCGGCCCAGCAGACGATGGTGGTGTCGCCGATGCGCTGGCAGCAGTTCCGGTCAGCCAGCAGCAGATTGAGGGCCGTGGTGTAGGCGAAAGCCGCGTACTCGCTGACGGGGGCGTTGGCACCCTGCTCATGGCCATAGGAGCAGAAAGCGGGTGCGTTGAAGGAGACCAGTGCCGCACCGGCGGCCTGTGCGCCCATCACACCTTTGATGGCGGGGTGGATGCGGGCGATGCCGGCCTCTTTGCCGGTGATGAGGCAGCGGGCCGTCTCGGCGTCGGCATCAGAGGTGTCAAAGGCGGACTGCCAGGCGTCCCGGATGGCGTCATCTGTGGTGGCCAGCCAGTGGGCGCCGTCGGGAGATTCGTAGCCGAACACAAGGTTCGCGTTGTTGTTCAGGTCGGCCCACTGCTTTGCCAGCAGCGGGTGGGTAGATGCCGCAGCGGGGTTCCAGCTGTCAAAAAAGGCGAGGATGGCTTTGGCGGCAGGGGAGTCCACGCCGTCGAGAACCTTGTGGTGAAGGGAGGCACAGGCTTCGAAGCACTGGCGGGAGCGCTCGGGCTTGCCCTTCTCGTCTGCGCCCAGAAGATAGGACGTATTGTCGCACAAAAAGTTCGCGGCGACGCCGGAGGCGCGCTTGACCCGGTGGGGGACAGGGAGCTCACGGGGGGCGATGACGGTCTTTTTGCCCTTGGGGACTTCCTGCCGCAGGTCGTTGAGGGCGAGGAGCTGGCCGTCGGGGCCGAGGCGCAGCTCGTAGCTGACCTTGAAGCGGCTGTCCCAGCCGGGGGCCTCCACCTTGCCCTGCTTCAAGAGCTGTTCATAATAGGCGGTGAGTGCTTGGAGTATCATGTAAACACCTCCACGTCCCGGCATTCCATCACGCCGTCCACCAGTTTTGCGCGGAAGAACTGGCTGCGGATGTTGGCCGAATCAGAGTAATCGAGGCTGTGGAGCATGAAGCCGAGGTCCTGCGTGACCTTCAGCGCCGGAATGCTGCCGCCCGGCCATTCCCGGAAGTTGGCCGGGAACTCCCGGCACCCGAAACAGGGCTGGTGATAGCACTGACCTTTGCGCAGGCGTCGGCGCAGGATGTCCTGGAACTTGCCGGGATTGTCGCTGGGGGCGGCCTTGTCCGTCAAATCAAAGTGGCACTCGATGACGTAGTGGACGTCCTGCAGGACCATCGCGGCCCGCTGCTGGATGTCCTCCGAGGTGTAGAGCACCGGCGGTGTGCCGCCTTTGGCCGCACTGAGGGCGGCGGAGGACAGCAGGGTGGACTTGACCTCGTTGCGCCGGATGTTGGTGAACCGGATGGGCCGCTGGGTGTATTCCTCGGTGGACGCTTTATCCTCGGGGTCAAGGCCGAAGGGCTTGAGCAGATAGATGCGGTCAACCGTATAACGCAGCCCGGGGTGCCAGTAGATGGCCTCCACAAGGCCCCGCGCGGCGGATGGAGTGATCATGTCGTAGCTCACACGCTCGGTCTTCATTTCCGGACGAGTGAAACAGGCATAGTCGCCCCATACTTCAATGAGCATGGACATCAGCATCGCCTCCTTTCCGGGTGAAGTTGAATTTTCAGACTAAGATGAATGTTAGCCATTGCAACCACCTCTTCACGATTTTACTTCATTTAATTGATAATCGGATATGTCTATATATCCTTTCTGAGCTTAGTATATTCTTTTTCGAAAGCGCTGTCAAGGAGTTGTGAGGAATTATCTGGAAAATGTTGAAAAAAAGTTCGTTTTTCCGTATACTGTTGGTGTCGTTGGAGGTTTGGATGCCTCTGATGAGGATTGAAATATTTAATTGATGTCGGAGATGTCAAGGGGAAGCGGCAAAGCGGTGTATGCTTTGCCGCTTCTCTCTTTTTAGAAGTAAAGGCCGATGCCCGTCTCCACATCCATGGCAAGGCCAGTCTTTTCACTGTAGCAGCCGGTGTCGGTGAGGATGGCCGAGCCATCGGGCCGCAGTTCCAGCGCCCCGGCGGCGTCGAGCTTGTCGAACTGGTCCTTATAACAGGAGACGCTGTAAACGCCCAGCTTCCGCAGCAGCGTCCGGGTAACATGTCCGCTGCGCAGCTGTTCACAGAGGGCCGCGCCCTCGCCGACGGGCAGATAGACCGTGCGGGCAGCGTTCTCGATGAGGCGGAATTCCTCCGCCACCTGTGCAAAGGGGAACTGGCAGCCCCGGATGCCCCGGAGAAAGGCATCCAGAATGCCGTGCTTGTCCACGGCGTCGGGGCCGCGCAGGTCGGAGAGCTCGTTGAAGTAGAGCTGAATGGCCCGGGGCGTGTCCAGTGTATCCTGATGCCGGGCGGTGTAGTCCAGTGCGCTGACGTTCTGCCTGAGCATCTGGGGCGTGGAACACTCGTCCAGCCGGAACCGGTAGACGATGCTTTCCTCTGCGCCCCGCCGCCCCTCGCGGTTGCAGCGCCCGGCAGTCTGTAAGAGCGAGTCAAGACCGCACTGCTCCCGGTAAGCGACGGGGAAATCCACGTCCACGCCCGCCTCGATGAGAGAGGTGGACACCACCCGGCAGGGCAGACCCTCTTTCAGCCGCTGGCGGATGTCGTCCAGCTGACGGCGGCGGTCGGCGGCGCAGAGCAGGGTGGTCAGGCAGTAGCTGCCCTCGGCGGGCAGGGCAGCGTAGAGCTGCTGGGCCGTCTTGCGGCGGTTGACCACGCAGAGCACCTGCGGATGATCTGCCAGCCGGGCGGCGAACTCCTCCTGCGGCAGGGTGCCGAGGTCTTGCAGTGTGGTGCGCCGGAGCACTTCGTAGAGGCGGGCCGCGTCGGGCGTGATCTCCTGCGGGTGGAGCTCCGGCGCAAAGCGCCGGAACAGCGGCTCAAGGGCAGGCTGGGTGGCCGTGCAGAGGACGGCCGTGGAGTGGTAATGCTGGATGAGCTGGGCGATGGCACTGACGCAGGGGGCAAGGTAGTCGCCCGGGAGGGTCTGCGCCTCGTCGAAGATGATGACGCTGTCGGCGATGTTGTGGAGCTTGCGGCAGCGGCTGCTGCGGTTGGCGTAGAGCGACTCGAAGAACTGCACCGCCGTCGTCACCACGACGGGGGCGTCCCAGTTTTCACTGGCCAGCATCTGACGGTACTGGGCGGGGGTCAGGTCGTCCTGCTCAACAGTCTTGTACTCGGCGTTGGAGAAGTCGGCCAGAACATTTTCTGCGCCCAGCAGGCCCGAGAAGACGGCGGCGGTCTGGTCGATGATGGACATATAAGGAATGACATAGATGACCCGCTTCATCTTCTGGGAGGCGGCGTGCTCCAGCGCAAAGGCGAGGGAGGCGAAGGTCTTGCCGCCGCCGGTGGGTACGGTGAGGGTGTAGAGCCCCTGCGGGCCGTGCGCGCCTTTCTCGAGACAGGCGCGGAGGACGGTGTTGCGCTGGACGCTGACGGGCGAGGGCGACTCGGCCCTGAGATAACGCTGCGCCTGTGTCGAGACGATGTCCCGCAGCGCGGCGATGTCCGTGCCGCTGCCCCGGGGTGCGGCCTTGCCGTCCATGAAGGTCTCGGTGTCGATGAAGTCGGCGTCCACGAGGCAGGAGTAGAGCATCCGGGTAAAGAACGCGAGGCTCAGCGGGTCGGCGCAGGCCCACGCGGGCGGCGTCGAGGCGGGGAGCGTTACTTCCTGCCAGCCGTCGTAGGGGGCTACCGGCTTCTTGCTCCGGCCAAACAGGGTGGCGTCGCCCGGGTCATCGGCGGGGCTCCCGCCGTCGGGCAGGCCGCTGTGGTGCCCGGCCACGGCAAAGGCAGTGTGGAGATGTTGGCGAACCCAGGCCTCCTGCGCTCCGGCGGTGGAGTGGTCCACCTTGGGGCCGCCTTTGAGCCGCCGCTGGAAGGCGTCGCTGTACTTCCCGACGTCGTGGAGCCACGCGGCAAATTCGGCCTCGCTCTGCGCCCCGAAGGGGGCTGCGAAGGAACCGGCCAGTCTGGCAGTGCCGGCGAGATGGTCGTAGACGGTCTGGGTGCGGGTGCCATCCTCGCTGATGTGGGCAAGACGTGTGGAGTGCTCCATAAAATGACCTCCTGACTCTGGTTTGCAATAAGGATACGCTTTTCAAAAAGCGGCTGTCAACAAAACGCGCTTTTCGACGAAGAATTCTGGGACTTTGCACAAAAAGCAGACGGAAAAATCTGCAATGTGCCAAAGAAGAAAGAAACGAGTATTTTCTTGTTTTTATGATAATGCAAATAATGTCCAATAAACTGGACTTTTACTGATTTTTCGGGCAAAAATGAAAAGAGAACTGCGTTTGCTGTACTGCGGGAGGAAGACCGCCCATCGGCAGAGAAAAAATGAAGATGTTGTGTACAACAACACCGCATTAAGATGGAATTAAGGCAGGGTTAAGAAAACTGCAAGAAAAGTGCTGAGTTATTCCATCTTGGAATGAACTTTCGGGAAAATCAAGGCGAATATCCCCCTTTTCATTTGCTGAAATCTGTTGTATTATGAATAACAGATATGGAATCTGAGCAAAATGCGCCTGGATGAAGCGCAAACAGGAATGATAAGAAAAATAAAGGGCAATAGGGGGAGAGCTACGATGGACGAAAAAGATTACGAGCTGCTGCACGCGCTGGACGAGACGCGCAACATCACCCACGCAGCGGACAAACTGTACATGACCCAGTCAGCACTGTCCAAGCGCATCAAGGCGCTGGAACAGGAGCTGGGGGTGGAGATCGTCCTGCGCTCGCGGCAGGGCATCCGCTTCACGCCGGCCGGTGAACAGGTGCTGCTCCACAGCGCTGCCGCCGCCCGCGAGATGGAAAAGATGCGCCGCCAGCTGGCTTCCATCCGGGGCGAAGCCTGCGGCACCCTGCGGGCCGGCATCTCGGTGAACTTCTCCTACTACCGCCTGCCCGAGGTGCTGACCGAGTACCACAAAGCCTACCCGAAGGTACGCCTCGACATCGCCACCGGCCACAGCCGGAACATCTACCAGCAGATGTTGGATTCTTCGCTGGACGTGGCAGTGCTGCGGGGCGAGTATCCGTGGGACGGTACCCAGTTCCTGCTCTCGCAGGAGAATATCTGCCTGATCTGCAGCGAGGAGAACAAGGACAGGCCCATCTCCGATTACCTTTATATCGACCACAGCAGCGACGCCACCATCAGCGCCCAGATGGCCCGCTGGCGCTACGAGAACGGCGTGACCAACGATGTGGGCAATTTTGTGGTGGATAACATCATGGTCTGCCGCGAGATGGTGGAGCGGGGCCTCGGCTGGGCGCTGATACCGGAAGTGGCGCTGGATAACTTCAAGGGCTATGTCAAGCCCTGCACCTTCGAGAACGGCGAGCCCTTCGTCCGGCGCACCTATATTTTCTGCCAGAGAGACGCAGCCGCCCTGCCGCAGGTGAAGCTCTTTATGGACATGCTCAAAAAGCACCGCTGAGAGGAGAAAAACATGGAAACGACTGTTTCGCTGGTCCAGATGCTGGATGCACGGGAGCGCCGGGTGCAGCACCAGCAGGAGCTGCTGGCCCGGTACCACAAGCCGCTCATCTGCTTTACCATGAATATCTGCGGCCCGATAAAGGATTCGCCCCTCATCCGGCGGGGCTTTGCGCGGGGGCGTCAGCTGCTGCGCCAGCAGTTTCTGAGGGCAAAGCTGACGCCGCTGTATCAGGACACCGTCCGGGAAGTGACCGGCTGCGAGGCGTTCTATGTGCTGGACGCCGACCCGCTGACCATCAAGAAATTTACCACCGACATCGAGGACGCCACCCCGCTGGGGCGGCTGTTCGACATGGACGTTATCCGTCCGGACGGCCTCAAAGTGGACAGAGAAGAGCTGGACCTCGAAGGCCGCCGCTGTCTCATCTGCGGCGGGCCTGCTAAGGTGTGCAGCAGCCGCCGCATCCATACCGTGGCCGAACTGCAGGAAAAGACGACGGAGATCTTGACCGAGGCCCGGGACGCGCAGGACATCGCCGACGCGGCCCGTCTGGCCGTCCGCGCCCTGCTCTACGAAGTGACCACCACCCCAAAGCCCGGCCTTGTGGACCGGCGCAACAGCGGAAGCCATAAAGACATGGATGTCTTCACCTTCATGGACAGCGCCGCGGCGCTCTACCCCTATTTTGAAGCCTGCGCCCGGACGGGCCGCGAGACGGCGGAACAGCCCGCGCCCGAGACCTTCGCGGCCCTGCGGCCTCTGGGTTGTGAGGCCGAGGGCGAGATGCTGGACGCCACCGGCGGCGTCAACACCCACAAGGGCGCGGTCTTTTCGGTGGGCATCGTCTGCGCGGCGCTGGGACGCCTCGACCGCTCCCTCTGGGCCGAAGCAGCCCGCGTTCTGTCGGAAGTATCCGCCATGACGGCGGGCCTGACCGAGAAGGACTTTGCAGGCGTCACTGCCGAGAACGCCGCCACCGTGGGCCAGAAGCTTTATATCCGGTACGACATCACCGGTGTGCGCGGGCAGGTGGAAGCCGGACTTCCCGCAGTGCTGAATGTCGGTCTGCCGGTGCTGGAAGCCGGCCTTGCCAAGGGTTACGACTTCGACCGCGTCGGCGGCGGCGCACTGCTGGCCATCCTGGCCAACAGCACCGATACCAACATCATTGCCCGCTCGAGCCGGGAGCGTCAGATGGCCCTCACCGAAGAGCTGAAAGCCCTTCTCGCCCAGACACCTTACCCGGATAAAGATGCCCTTGCGGCGCTGGATGACCGGTTCATTGCGGAAAATCTCTCGCCCGGCGGCAGTGCCGACCTGCTGGCGCTGACCTGGCTGCTCCATTTTGTTACTACTGAGGGGAATATCGATGAGTGAATATACCATTTCGCAGGTCTATCCGACCGATAAAACCGTTCTGGCCCAAATCGACACACTGCTGAGTCAGGAGGGCATCCGCCGCGACGGCAATCTGGACTACATCTGCGCCATGTTCGACGAGGAATACAACGTCATCGGCACCGGCAGCTGCTTCGGCAACACCCTGCGGTGCTTCGCCGTCAGCAGCGCCCATCAGGGCGAGGGCCTGCTGAACCAGATCATCACCCATCTCATCGAGGTGCAGTGCGCGCGGGGGAATATGCACCTGTTTCTCTACACCAAGGTAAAAAGCTCCAGGTTTTTCGGCGACCTCGGCTTCTACGAGATCGCCCGGGTGGAGGATACCCTTGTCTTCATGGAGAACCGCCGCGACGGTTTCGGGGCCTATCTGCGCGATCTGGAAAAGACCAAAACCGAGGGCAAAAGTGCGGCCCTCGTCATGAACGCGAACCCTTTTACCCTCGGTCATCAGTATCTTGTGGAAAAAGCCGCTGCCGCCTGCGACACGCTCCACCTGTTCGTGGTCAGTGAGGACGCCAGCCTCGTGCCTTTCGCCGTGCGCAGGAAGCTGGTGGAGGCGGGCGTGGCCCATCTGCCCAACGTCGTGCTCCACGACAGCGGCCCCTACATCATCTCGAATGCCACCTTCCCCAGTTACTTCCTGAAGGATGAGGCCGCTGTCATCGACGGCCACGCCCGGCTGGACCTCGCCGTCTTTACGAAAATCGCGGCGGCGCTGAACATCACTGCCCGCTATGTGGGCGAGGAGCCTGCCAGTCAGGTGACGGGGCTTTACAACCAGATCATGTGCGAGCAGCTGCCCAAAGCGGGCATTGAGTGCGTCGTTGTACCCCGCAAAGAAGCAAACGGCAAGGCCATCAGTGCTTCCACCGTCCGCCAGTGCCTGCAGAGCGGCGACTGGGATACCCTCGAGACGCTGCTGCCCAAGACCAGCCTCGACTATTTCCGCAGCCCGGAGGCAGAGCCGGTGCTGGCGCGCATCCGCAATGCGGGCAATGTTGTGCATTACTGAGAAGAACTTCCTCTCTCTCTTTGTGGGCATGACAACGAAAAGCGCAAACCAAAAAAGCAGACGCTACACGAAGCGTCTGCTTTTTCTGTATCATTCAGTTTGTGGTCTGGGCGGCGGACTGTATCATCTTCCAGACAGACTCGATGCTCTGGCGTATCTGAGCCAGCGTGGCGATGTCCTCGTCACTCATCCGGGAAGCCGGGGGAGAGAGCACCGTCTTGGCAGAAGTCACCGTGCCGGTGAGCTGGATGTGGACGTTGTGGTCCGGGATGGTCAGCAGCACATGGATGGGCGTGGTCTTCGAGAAGAGAGCGTCTGTCGAAAAGCCGAGCACGAGGGTCGTGCCGTCGGCTGCGGCGGGGAACTGATAGTAGCGGTAGCCGTCTCGCGCGGCGGAAGGAGAGACTTTTTTCAGCCCCTTGAGCGATAGGGTGAAGCCGGAAAGCTCCTGCAGCTCGACCTTGTTCGTCTCGACGCCCAGTACGGCGGCAGCCTGCGTCTGGGAGATGTAGTCTCCGAGGCTCCACTCGGGCAGAAGAACGCTTGCGAGGGAGAGTTTATCGGTGACAGCCTGACGCAGAACGGTGTAGAGCTGCCCGATGTCGAAGAGCGTCTCTTCCGAGTCGATATAGACCCGGGTGAAGGGAGACGTCTTGACGGAGTCGTCTTCGTTGAGCTGGTAGAAAGAGAGCTGCAGCTTTCCGGGCGCATACTGCCCGCTGACGCTTCCGCTGGAAGCGTTCACCCGCTCGAGGATGTTCAGCAGCGGCGGCTTATCCGGGCTGTTGGGCGCTATCTCATACCGGAAGGTGAAGGATGCACCGGTTTGCAGAGCCGAGATTTTGCTGTGCAGCTGGAAAAAGACCACGCCCACAGCGGCCACTACAGCCACCAGCACGACCGCTAAAGCAACAAACAGCGGATCGACACGTTTTTTTGGAGATGCCATCTGCAAGACCTCCTGTCATAGACTCTATGATTATAGCATACGAGCAGGCAGACGAAATGTCAAGCCGGAACTTGACGTTATCAGACAGTCAGCGTATACTGTCTGGTACGTCTTATATAAGGTAAAAGGAGGAAGAGATGAAAATAGCGATACTTGGCACCAGCGGCAGCGGAAAATCCACGCTGGCAAAGCGCCTGGGAGAGAGATACGGCCTGCCGGTGCTCTATATGGATACCGTGCATTTCCTGCCCGGCTGGGTGGAGCGGCCCTTCGCCGAGGAAGAAGCCATTGTCCGGCAGTTTCTCGACGAGAACACAGGCGGCTGGGTCATCGACGGCAATTATAGCAAGACCTGCTATGCCCGGCGGCTGGAAGAAGCGGATAAGATCATCGTGCTCTGGTTTTCGCCGCTGGTCTGCCTTTGGCGGGCGGTACGGCGCTGGCAGCAGAACAAAGGCCGTGTGAGGGAGTCGTCTGCGCCCGGGTGCGAAGAGAAGATAGATGCCGAATTTGTCCGCTGGATCCTCCACGATGGGCGTACAAGGCAAAAGTGGGCGCAGATGGAGAGGATCGGGGAAAAGTACCCGGAGAAATATGTATTGATTCGGAACCAGCGGGAGCTGGATGGGTTCTTGAAGGAACTTTGAACTGGTTGTCGCGCCGGTGGCGCGGGGTCAGAGCGCTTTTGCAGTGGGGCTAAGTTCTCTTTTGCGTGCCAAAAGAGAACCAGAAAAGCACCAGCTTCGCGCGCCTGTGCGCGGGGCAGAGCGCTTTTTCATTAAGGCTGATTGTTCTCTTTTGATGTCAAAAGAGAACCAGAAAACCACCAGCGATTTCGACGC
>OOCX01001251.1_pt1 | contig 16262 bp, 14 predicted proteins | sample 1671231 | NCBI WGS metagenome assembly OOCX01 (sample SAMN06348135, study PRJEB24527) | human gut metagenome | biome: human gut; feature: ankylosing spondylitis patient; material: feces | host: Homo sapiens | place: China | collected 2015-10 | reverse complement strand
TATGAGATATCAGTGTGACTGGAGTTCAGACGTGTGATCTTCCGATCTCGAATCCCGAAACCAAACCGGCAATCACCGGCAAAGGTTTCGATATTACCCAAAGCATAACCATACCACCCGGTGTCTCAACGGACAATCCCTATCCCGTAATTGTAAAAATAGCGGTACCGGAAGGTATCCGGAATTTAGAAATAGGAATTACTTCCAGCAGTAGTGATTTTGCAGGTGCCATTTCCGACTTGGGACTCACCGACTTTGACCTGGCAAATCCGGGAGCGTTAATCGGAATACTCCAGAACTTAGGTCTACCCTATGGGGATAAAGTTGTCGGTAAAACCGATATTGACTTTGATATCAGTGGGTTTACAGGATTATTAATGGGCTTTCCCGGAACCCACAGATTCAATCTAAAGGTTACGGATGACAAAGGAAACACGGCATCCGCAATATTAGCCCTTATCGTAAATTAAGCAAAGCACAATGCCAAAGAGATACTTCAAATATTATCTGACAGCCATAACAGCGATTTTATTTATCGCCTGTTCGGAAAAGGACACCTTGAACGGAGAGGGAATGCTTCATTTGAAAGTAGGTGTAACCGACCAGGTGAAAGTTACAACCCGTTCTATGACCGATGAATTGCAGGATTCTTTACAACGCCACTGTACAATCGGCATCCTTAATGAAAAGGGAACCGTCCGCCGATACAAAGGAGTAAACGAACTTCCGGAAGCGCTTTACCTCTCTGCCGGCAGCTACACAGCCCTCGTTACAGCAGGCGACTCAGTACCCGCTTCTTTCGAAACTGTATACTATAAAGAAGAACGTCCCTTCCACATTAACAGCGGCGAAGTTACCAACCTGGAGCTGACTTGCGGCATCGCCAATACGGTAGTTGCCGTAAAATATGATGAAGCATTAAGCTCCGTATTTCAAACCTATAAGGTTACGGTATCCACTGCAGACGGCACTTTAGATTATCTTCCCGAAACCAAAGACTCCATCGGCTACTACATGCTGCCGGCGGACAACACTAAGCTGCAATGGCATCTGGAAGCAACCATGCCCAACGGAAAAAGCTATACAAAAGAAGGAAACATTCCGGATGCGCAATCCGCCTATCGATACGACTTGTCCTTCAACTTCATACCGACAGACTATGCAGACGGTGGCGGTACGGTAAAAGTCAGTGTCAACGCCAATCCTATAAGAGAAATAACCGATGAAGTACAGATTTATCAACGACCTATCTTCCGCGGCGAAAACTTCGATATAACCTCTTCCGCATTCTATGAAGTAGGCATGGGAACGGAATTATCGTATACCGTAACAAGTACATCCGTACTCAATGAACTGTCCATGTACTGCGAACAATTCGTACAATGCGGACTTCCCGTCCGGATGAACCTCATGAAACTGACGGAAATGGAAAGGGGGCGTTTGGAAGCTTCCGGTCTGTCATACAAATCCGAATACAATACCGGTAGCGATGTCGGTACGATGCGTGTGACGTTTTCAGACGGTTTAATGAAACATATCACTGCAAAAGAAGGGACTTATAACATAATATTACATGCTACCGATGTCCGCAACCGCACCAATGAGGGGGTATTATCCATATCTGCTTCCGATGCAGTGGTGCTGACTAAAGAGGTTGCAGAAGGTGACATATGGACATCGAAAGCAGTCTTGCGGGGCGGTCTGATGAAAGAAACATCCGATCCCTTGATATTCCGTTACCGGATAACCGGCTCATCCGACTGGAAGGAAGTGGAAGCTGTGTTGAACGGTAAAGAAATGACAGCTGCCATTACCGGTCTGAAAGTGGCCACCACCTACGAATATGTAGCGGTTGCCGGAGAAAAGGCATCTTCCGTGATTTGCAGATTCACTACGGAGAAAGCCACCCAACTCCCCAATGCCGGGTTTGAAAACTGGCATGGTTCCAAGCCGACCTATGTATACGAATCCGGAGGAACGATGTTTTGGGATACCGGCAACCATGGTTCACAAAAGGCCGGAACGGATATAACCACCGCAGACGGTTCTGTGAAGCATGGCGGTAGCTACTCAGCCAAACTGGAGTCCAAATATGCCAGCATGTTAGGTATCGGGCAGTTTGCGGCCGGCAATGTATTTTCCGGCAAATACCTGGCTACCAATATGGATGGTGTCGTAGGTAATGGTGTACTGGGTTGGGGACGCCCGTTCGAATCCCGTCCTACAGCATTGCGCGGATATGTCCGCTACCAATCCAATACCGTGAATTACGACAACAGTTGCGAATTTATCGACAAGGGCGATCCGGATATAGGAAGCATCTTTATCGTATTGGGTAACTGGCCCGGCGAAACATATGGCGGAGAAACATGGCCTGTAATAGTCAGAACCAACTATAAGACTCCGGGCAGCGCACAACTGTTCGATGTCAACAGCGAGTATATCATAGGTTATGGTGAAAAGGACTTCACATCTTCAACAGAAGGAGAAGGAATGATTGAATTCAACATTCCGGTAGAGTACCGTTATACCAACCGGAAGCCGACAGCTATCATCATCGTAGCCTCATCCAGCAAGTACGGCGATTATTTCAGTGGCGGAACAGGAAGTACGATGTGGCTCGACGACTTCGAATTAGTTTATGAATAAAAACATCTGTGAAGTGAGACAAAAAGCAATCATCATAACATTAGCCCTGGCAGCTATTGCAGGCGGTAAAGTCCAAGCGCAAGAATTCAAACGCCAAATCGAACAAAGCACATTTGTTCCCAAAGGCCAGTGGATAGCAGGCAGTTCGATATCTTACTCCGAACATACCGAGGATAACTACCAGTTCCTGATTATCGACGGATTCAAATCCGACGGCTATACATTCAAAGTCAGCCCCCTGGTATGCTATGCGTTTAAAGACAATATAGCGGCCGGAGGCCGGTTCGCCTACAGCCGTTCATTGATAAAGATAGATGGCCTGACGCTGAATATCGATGATGACAACCAGTTTGACATCAACGACCTGTATCAGCTGAGACACACATATTCAGGTATGCTGATACTGCGCAACTACATCAGTTTGGGCAAAAGCAAGCGGTTTGCACTCTTTAACGAAACCCAGTTGGAATGGTCGGGCAGCCAATCCAGAGTAATAAACGGAAAGGATGAGTCGGTCACCGGAACTTTCGCCACAACCACCGGCATGAGCATCGGAGCAGCACCGGGCATTGTGGCATTCATCAACAACTATACTGCCGTAGAAGTCAGTATCGGTGTGCTTGGATTGAACTTCAGTAAAACCAAACAGACAACCAACCAGGTGTATCAAGGCGAACATTCGTCAAGTAGCGCCAATTTCAAGATAAACCTGTTTTCCATAGGTCTGGGACTGGCCTTTTATTTATAATCAAGGATGAAGAAGTTACTTATATATATGGTGTGCATCATGGTGGGTATGGGAACAGTCCGGGCACAAGAAACGCAGGAAGCGTTATCCCAAGCGCACGACTCGTTACAGATACGGACAGTTTATGTACACGACACGATATACATTGAACGACCGGCTGTTGAAGCGACTCAACCGGACAGTTCGGAAATTATCTATACCAAACCGGTCGGACGCTTCGACCGGGGAATTATCAATTACCGTTTTATACCCAAAAAGAAATGGGTAGGCGGACTTACGTTCTCCTATATCAATTATGACGGCGAGGACAGCCGGATGCTGTTCTCATTGATAAAAGACTTTGATTGCAACTTCCGTACAATATCCGTCAGACCATTTGTAGGTTATGCATTCAAAGACAATGTCATAGTCGGACTCAAAGCCGGGTACAACCACACCGTAGCCGACCTGGGCAACATATCGCTAAACATTGACGATGATTTGAGTTTCGACCTCAAAGACATACGCTACTCGGAAGACTCGTATAGCATCGCGCTGTTCCACCGTTCGTATGTGGGACTGGACAGAGGCAAGCGCTTCGGATTCTTCAATGAAAGTTCGCTTTCCTACAACAATGGCAGCAGCACTTTCACCCGTGGCAAGGACGAAGCATTGAAACGCACGGAAACCACCATACACGAAATACATCTGGGATTGAATCCCGGTGTTGCCGTATTCATCATGGAGAATGTATGCGCCGAGATGTCATTCGGCGTTGTCGGCTTCAAGTACAGAATAGAAAAACAGAAGAACAATGAAGGTGAAACAGGCAAACGCACTGCCAGCGGCGCCGACTTCAAAATAAACTTGTTCAACATAAATATAGGAATTACACTTTGCCTGTAAGATACATGAAGAAAATAAAAACATATGTAACCGGACTGTTCCTGATATTGGCAGGGCTGCTGAGCTCCTGCATAGAGAACAATGTACCCTATCCTATTATAAAGCTCGACATTACCGCGCTCGAAGTAGAGGGGGAAACCACAGGAGCGGTTATCAGTACGGAGAACCGTACAGTGACAGTGACCCTTGCCGATACCGTAAATATGAAGAAAGTATATATCAGGAAAGTGGAAATGACGGAAGGTGCAAGAAGCATCTTACGTCCGGACACGACTTTCGACCTGACAAATCCTCAAACGGTTATCCTGTCCCTCTATCAGGATTATCCGTGGAAAATCATAGCCAAACAACCCATTGACCGCCATTTTGTTGTAGAAGGCCAAATCGGTGAGGCCGTTTTCTATGTAAGCGAAAAAGAGAGAAGAGCCATAGCCTATGTAAGCAAAGAGCAGGATTTGTCCAAGATTAAAATCAAAGAACTAAAGTTAGGACCTACCGGCTCCACCATACACGGATACGATGGCAACTCCACGGTAATGAACTTTACAGGCGGACAACCGCAAATTGTAATCGTCACTTACCGGGATATACTGGAAGACTGGACACTCAATGTGTTCGAAACAGATGCTGTCAAGATAACATCGGCAGACGGTTGGGTCAATGTAGCCTGGCTGTATGGAGAAGGGCTTGAAGGCGAAGACAACGGCTTCGAAATACGTGAGGCAACCTCTGAAGAGTGGCAGAAAGTAGATGCTTCCTATATGATAACGACCGGTGGCAGTTTCTCGGCCCGTATTCCTCACCTGAAAGCATCGACCGCCTATGTCTGTCGTGCATATTCGGGAACTTCCATAAGTACGGAAAAGACCTTCACCACTACAGCGGCAATAGAACTGCCCAATGCTTCTTTCGATTATTGGAGCATGGATGGCAAAGTGGCAAATCCCTGGGAAGAAAATAGTACGCCATTTTGGGATACCGGCAATATAGGCGTTACCACAGCCAGTCAGAGCAATTCCACCCCCACCGATGACACCGCTGCCGGAAGCGGCAAAGCAGCCAGGCTGGAATCGGAGAACGTAATCTTGAAATTTGCCGCCGGCAACCTGTTTACGGGAAAATTCATCAAGGTGGACGGTACAAACGGTATTTTGAACTTCGGCCAGCCATTTACAGGCCGCCCGACAAAATTGAAAGGATACTACAAATATACCACCGCACCTATTACAGACTTGCCAGCCGAAGGCAGTCAGGACTATACGCGTTTCCAAAATTACAAGGGAAAGCCCGATACATGTGCCATATACATCGCTTTGGGCGATTGGACGGAACCGATAGAGATACGCACCCGCCCTACCAACAGAAAGCTGTTTGACAAAAACGACGAACATATCATCGCCTATGCCGAAATGTACAGCGGAACAACGGTAACGGAATACAAAAAGTTCGAATTGAACCTGGACTACCGTGTTACTAACCGTGTACCGACCTACATTGTCATCGTATGCTCGGCAAGTAAATATGGCGACTACTTCGTAGGGGGCAGAGGAAGCACACTTTACGTAGATGAGTTTAGTTTGGATTATGACTATTGAAAAGAATAAGAAGATATGAGAAACGCAATGCGATACATATTCATACTCTGCCTGTTTCTTGGGTTTGCAAGCTGCCAGGAAGACGTTTTGCAACCCTCGTACAAAGGCAAAGGACGGCTCGTGCTGAAAGATGTGGATATTTCGGCAGAAGCCTCAGCAGAGACAGTCACCCGTGCCACAAGCACTTTTACCGCACCGACAGCATCTGAACTGACATACAAAGTAACCGATACGCAGACCGGAGAAGTGGTGTACAACCAAACAGGAGAGTTCACGTCTTTAGTATTGGATGAAGGCTTTTACAGGTTAGAAGCATCTTATGGAACGGAAAATATGGGAACCGCTCCTTATTTATATGCCGCAACAGAGGAGTTCCGGATTACAACAGCCACGGAAACAGCAAAGAGCCTTTCCGTAAAGCTATCCTGCGCAATCGTCCATCCTGCAATAGCCGATAATTTGCTTGAGCACTACGACACCTACAAAATCGAGATTTCCGATGGGACAAGCATACGAGAAATCCCTAATAATGCTGACTTTTTTGTACCGGCAGGCAAGGATTATACATTAACATTATCCGGTACGAATACTTTAAATGAAGCAAAATCGAACTCTTGGGAACTAAAAGACGTGCTTGTCGCTAATCGCTATACACTGAATTGCAATCCCGATTTGCCTTCTTTTACACTACCGGAGCAAATGGAAGGAGATGTATGGAGTACATTTATATATATTACTCCTATGACGGCAGCGAATATGAGCTCCAAACCGGAAATGACGGAAAAAGTATTGGCCAATATCGTGTACGAAGCTTCAGCGGACGGAATTAACTGGATACAAGCTATAAATGATAATGGAAAGACTGTTATAAAGGGGCTCGTTGCCAACAACCAATATACCATCCGTTCCCGCTTTGGAAGCATCATCTGTACTAATTCACAGCAAGTAACAATGGAAAGTGCAGAACAATTGGAGAATGGCAATTTTGAATCAGTCTGGAATAAAAAAGAGATAAATGGAGGTAACGGCAGTTGGAGCCGTCCATTATATTGTTATTACCTTCCAGGTTGGAACACGAGAAATGAAAGAACGACCAAAGGTGGGGAAAGTGCCACAGGCTGGGGAACAGGAGTCGGTTATGGAGTCTGGTGGCGCTGGTGTTCCGGTACTGTTCCAACAGCAGACAGCAGCAAAGACGCAAATGCTGTAGAAATTTCAACATTGGCATTCTACAACAAAAAAGTCAGTGGCACTTGGAGCAGAGATGAAGTATATACTTATACCCGGGATAACGGAACAGCATATGCAGGTTACCTTTTCACAGGCACATTCGATAAAAACACCGATACATACACATTAGGCATACAGCATGAAAGCCGTCCTACAAGCATATCGTTCGACTACAAATATTCCCCTGTCATCAATGACAAGTGCCTGGCTTATGCCAAAGTATATAATGCGGATAAAAAAGAAATTGCAAGTACCATTGAATTCAACTCATCCGGACAAGAGGAGTATACCGCGCAGACTCTCAAATTTGAATATAATAAAGAGCATATGCAAAGCAAGGCCAAATATATTACTGTCTTTTTTCAATCCGGTTACGATACCACTATCTCCAATATGCATAGAGAAAACGGTGGTTACGGTAGTTCTCCCTTTGGAGAAGACCGTGTCGTAGGTAGTATTCTCAAAATAGACAATGTTGTTTTAAACTATGATTACGAATAATTAAACCCCAATTATAACAATGAAGAAACTTTTAGCTTTAGCAGGTATTGCGCTGATGAACCGGTACAAGAATGCGGCCAGATTAATCTCACTCTGGAAAACTCCACTGCTCCTGAAATCGAAGTAAGCACCCGCACGGTAACAGACCTTACGGAAACGGATGCGAAGGACTACAACATACAAGTCCTCCAAAACGGCAATGTAAAATTGGAGTCAACCAACTTTCTGACCTTTAAGAATACCACCTTCATCTTCCCCATAGGAAGCGGCTACACAGTTACGGCTGAAAGCTGCACGGAAGAAGTTGGGCAATCCGCTAATGACGGAGTGGGACAAATACGTTACTTCGGAACAAGCGCCCCTTTTGAAGTCAAGACCAATGAGATAAGCAACGTCAAAGTAACCTGCACTATGGCCAATGCCAAAGTAAGTATTGCCTATGACGAAGTCTTTGCACAGGTCTTCAATGGTTATACCGTTGAGGTTTCTACAGAAGCGGAACCTTCACGGATCATCACTTTCGACAGTAACGGCAAATGCAACAGTACATACGATGCAGCGTTTTTTAACATCGACAGTAAAAATCCTAATCTGAAATGCACCGTTTCCGGTACATATAAAGGCAATGTGCGTACAGCAACGCAAACCATTCAGCTTGAAGCGGCAAAATGGTATAAACTGAATATAAAAACCAGCGCCAGCGGTAGAATTGACATGGGAATTTCGGTTGACGACACCGTGGAAGAAAAGCCTCAAGATGTAGAAGTAAATCCCTACTTATAAAACGCGGGATATATCCATTTTACGTTTTCAGCAACACCATCATCTGTTTGAAATATCAGAGTGATGACGTAAAAGACATCCTCCAACTATTCCACCCTGACAGCATAATGTGTTCTTAGGGTGGCACAGTTGTGCCGTCCAATAGGCACAGTTGTGCCACAGGCATGGCACAAATATAAATACGCTTATAACTTTCTCAGCGTCAAGACTACCACCTCACTTGGTGCAAACAACCGCAGATTCTTACTGGAAGTTCCGATACCGTTTGTTATAATGACAGGTTGCTTCTCGGAATTGGTCTTTATCCCTTTCAGAAAACGTTGCCCGTAACGAGAAGGAACTACAGGAGCATACAGCCCAAACAGCGTTACCTGCCCGCCATGCGTATGTCCTGCAAGCACAAGATCGGCATTGGTTATGGGAACATCTTCGGCATAATCGGGAGTATGCGTCAGCAATATGACGAAGTCATCGGGAGAGAGGGAAAGCGTAGGCGACTGCCCGTTCCGTTCAAGATTGAAAGGATTGCGCACCCCGGCTATCACAATCCGCTCACCATTCCGTTTCAAAGTATCCGCTTTATGCTCCAGCAAACGGATACCCTGACGCTCCATTTCCTTTAGAATATCATCGTAACAAGCCTCATAATCATTGTTTCCAAGAACGGCATAAGTGCCCAAAGGCGCTTTCACAGCTCCCAATGCCGCAATCACAGCCGGAACATACTCGCAGCCCTCATGCAGGTCGCCACCTATCAGCAAGGCATCGACCTGCAAATCATTCAACAGTCGGGTGATGTCCTTCAGCCCTTTCTCTTTCAGCAAACTACGGTAGTGCAAATCCGAAACAAAAGCCAGCCGGCAACCGTCGAATGCGGCAGGAACATCACGGTGTGCAAATTCATACTGCCTGACGCGCTTCACATTCTTATATCCGGATGCCGGAAATCCGGATATCCGGACAGAATACTCACCGGGAAGAGGCGAGGTAAAATTACGCGCAGACCGGCACGATGAAAAGAACAGCAATACCGGAAAAGAAAAAAACAGCAGTCTCCCGAACCCTCTATAAAACAGCGCTTGAGCCATAGATTTATCTTTATTGTTTGGTACAACGAATAATTTTACCCGAATAGCAGTGCAAAGATAACAAATCCTTTAACTATCTTTGTAGTATAACTTTCTAAAAGTACGACATGAAAGCAATAGCTACCAACTCGTTCCACGCATGGATACTTGCCGCCCGTCCCAAGACACTGACGGGAGCCGTTATTCCCGTATTGACAGGTTCCGCCCTGGCATTTGCCGATGAAACATTCAACATCATACCGGCGCTGCTATGTGCGCTGTTTGCCTGCGGCATGCAGATTGCCGCCAATTTCATCAACGACCTTTACGATTACCTGAAAGGCAGTGACCGTGCAGACCGCCTCGGCCCCGAACGTGCCTGCGCACAAGGCTGGATTACTCCCACAGCCATGAAACGGGGGATAGCAGGCATGCTCATATTCTCCTGCCTCATAGGTTGCACACTCTTGCAGCAGTGCTGGGGACAATTGCCTCACGGCGGTTGGGAACTGATATTGCTGGGGTTGCTCTGCGTAATATTCGCTTTCCTATACACCACCCTACTCTCCTACAAAGGCTGGGGTGACTTGCTCGTACTGGTTTTCTTCGGCTTTATCCCCGTAGGCGGAACTTATTACGTACAAGCCCACGTCATTACGGCCGACGTGTGGGTAGCCTCGTTCATCTGCGGCCTGGTAATAGACACCTTGCTGGTCGTAAACAACTACCGCGACCGGGAACAGGACGCCCTCAGCGGCAAACGTACGCTGATTGTCCGTTTCGGCGAACCTTTCGGCCGTTACCTCTATCTGGGATTAGGTGTGGCAGCTGCCTTGCTCAGCCTATGGTTTGTTTATACCGGCAAAATAGAACCGCTTGCCTTTATCTGGGCCCCCTGCGTCTACCTCTGCCTGCATGTACTGACCTGGCGCAGAATGGCAGCCATACGAAGCGGTAAAAAACTAAACAGCATATTAGGTGAAACCTCACGTAATATGCTGTTCTTCGGCTTGTTGCTAAGCCTTGCCTTTATTCTGTAACGGTTATTTCTTTCCGTACATTCTTTCGTAGTACTTCTGATAATCGCCGCTGGTAACTTCTTCCACCCAGTCCTGATTATTCAGATACCATTCGATGGTCTTAACGATACCCACTTCAAATTTTGTTTCGGGATACCAGCCTAAGGCATCCGTTATCTTGGTGGGGTCGATGGCATAACGCTGGTCATGACCGAGGCGGTCCTTCACGAACGTTATCAAATCCTCGTTTATCCAACTGATGTCAATCTGTCCGTCGGCATCTTTCACTTGCTTTTTCAGGACTGCACGGTATTTCGGTTCCTCTTCCATGAGACGGCGGATAGTAGCGATAGTCAGTTTCACAATTTCCAGATTGGTCTTTTCGTTATGGCCGCCTACGTTATAAACCTCACCTTCCACGCCTTTGCGCACTACAAGGTCGATGGCCTTACAGTGGTCTTCCACGTACAGCCAGTCGCGTACATTGCTGCCGTCACCGTACACCGGCAGGTTCTTGCCTTCAAGGATATTCTTTATAATCAGCGGAATCAGTTTTTCCGGGAAGTGATACGGGCCGTAGTTATTGGAACAGCGGGTAATGGTGACAGGCATTTTGTAGGTATCATGATAGGCCATCACCACCATATCGGCACTGGTCTTGGAAGCGCTGTACGGGCTATGCGGACACAGCGGAGTCTTCTCCGTGAAGAAGCCTTCCGCTCCCAGCGAACCGTAAACCTCGTCCGTAGATACCTGATGATAGCGCACTCCGTTACGCCAGGTAGGATAGCCTGACTCATCCTTACCCGTCACCCATGCACGACGGGCGGCATCCAGCAGATTCTGAGTACCCAGAATGTTGGTCATAAGGAACAGTTGCGGGTTCTCGATACTGCGGTCTACATGGCTTTCGGCTGCGAAGTTCACCACATAATCGAATTTATATTTGGCAAACAGTTCATCGGCAAGGATACGGTCGCAAATGTCGCCTTTCACAAAGAAGCAACGTTCATCATCGATGTCCTTGGCAATAGTACCTAAATTGCCCGCATAGGTCAGGGCATCCAATATTACAACTTTTATATCGTCGTGCTTTGCCAGAATATACTTTATATAATTAGCTCCGATAAAACCGGCAGCACCGGTTACAAGATAAGTCTTCATAAATTAAAAATTGAGAATTAAAAATTAAGAAATAGAGAAGTCACATGTTTCTTGTCAGCGGTACGAGTCTGCAAGTTCCATCAGATATTTGCCGTATTCGGTTTTTCCGAGCTGTTCACCGAGACGATGGAGCTGATCTACGTCTATCCAGCCTTTGCGCCATGCTATCTCCTCAATACAGCTCACACGGAACCCCTGACGGTTCTGTATGGTGGCAACGAAATTGCTTGCTTCGAGCAGGCTGTCGCAATTACCCGTATCCAACCAGGCGAATCCACGTCCGAAGAGTTCCACTTTCAGCGTTCCTTCTTCCAGATAAAGACGGTTGAGGTCGGTTATTTCATATTCACCGCGGGCAGAAGGCTTCAAGGCGGCGGCCTTTTCCGTTACAGTAGAATCGTAGAAGTACAAACCGGGAACCGCATAATTGCTCTTGGGCTGTGCCGGTTTCTCTTCCAGAGAGATGGCTTTGCCGTCGGCATCGAACTCTACCACGCCGTATGCACGCGGGTCTTTTACATAATAGCCGAAGATACATGCACCCTTCTCGATAGAAGCGGCACGCTTCAACATGGCGGAAAAACCCTGTCCATAGAACATATTATCGCCCAAGATAAGGCATCCCGGCTCACCGTTCAGAAATTCCGCTCCAAGCACGAAAGCCTGTGCCAGTCCGTTGGGCTTTTCCTGTATCTTATAAGAGAAAGACATACCAAGCTCCTCGCCTGTTCCTAACAAATCGCGAAACATGGGTAGGTCGCGCGGAGTGGAGATAATCAGCACTTCACGTATTCCCGCCAGCATCAATGTGGAAAGGGGGTAGTAAATCATGGGTTTGTCGTAGACCGGCATAATCTGCTTGGAGATAGCCTTTGACAATGGATAGAGACGAGTGGCGCTGCCACCTGCAAGAATAATTCCTTTCATATTTCAGTTCTTTATTGGATTGACTTCAAATGTAGAATAAAATAAGAAGGAGGACAATGCCCCACGGCTCTCGTTGCTATTCAGGGCACAAAGTTCTGAAAAAGTTCTGACATGACAAAATAATAAAGTCAAAATCAGCCTGCAAGCTCTATGACTTCAAGGTCTTTGAACACACCGTTGTCCACAACGAAACGTACCATGGTACGCACTTTATGAAAGCCGTAAATGCCCGCTGCGCCAGGGTTTATATGAAGCATGCCCAGTGTCTTGTCGAACTTCACCTTCAATATATGCGAATGACCGCTGATGAACAGCTTGGGCGGATGCACCAGGATGCTTCCCTGTATGGACGGATCGTATTTGCCGGGATAGCCGCCGATATGTTTCATCAGCACCTCGGCGCCGTCTACCGTAAAACGGAGCACCTGCGGATAGAGCCGGCGCAGATCCTGCCCGTCTATATTGCCGTACACCGCACGGAACGGACGGAAAGCCGCCAGCTTCTGTGCCACTTCCAATGTACCGATGTCACCTGCATGCCATATTTCATCGCACGGCTCGAAGTACTGCAAATACTTCTCATCCCAATACCCGTGCGTATCCGACAGTAAACCTACTTTTGTCATTTTTCATTTGTTTATGTGTGCAAAGGTAGCTATATTTGGAAAATAAACCTAATCTTATTTATGGAGAGCAGATATTTCAAGCGCGACATCAGTTGGCTGTCATTCAACTACCGGGTATTACTGGAAGCGGAAGACGATACACTGCCGCTGTACGAGCGCATCAACTTTATATCCATATACTCGTCCAACCTGGAAGAGTTCTACAAAATACGTGTGGCCGACCATAAGGCCATTGCCACCGGCGCCGCACACAGCGATGAAGAGAGTGTGCAGTCCGCCATGCAACTGGTGTCCGAAATCAACGAAGAGGTGAACCGCCAACTGGAAGAGCGTATCCGCATCTACGAACAGAAAATACTGCCCGCCCTGCGGCAACAGCACATCATCTTCTACCAGAGCCGCAACGTAGAGCCTTTCCATAAAGAATTCCTTCGGAGCTTCTTCCGGGAGGAAATCTTTCCGTATCTCTCTCCCGTACCCGTCAGCAAGGACAAGGTAATATCGTTCCTGCGCGACAACCGCTTGTACCTTGCCATACGACTGTATCCGAAAGGAGACAAGGGCACAGAGGGACAAGCAAACAAAGGAAGAACTCCCCAATACTTCGTGATGAAGCTGCCCTACAGCAAAGTGCCCCGCTTCATCGAACTACCCAAGCACGGGAAGAACTACTACCTGATGTTCATCGAGGACATCATCAAAGCCAATATCGACACGATATTCCCCGGCTATGATGTGGACAGCAGCTACTGCATCAAGATTTCGCGGGATGCGGACATACTGATAGACGAGTCCGCCAACACTTCCGAAATTATAGAGCAGGTGAAAAGCAAAGTGAAAAAACGCAAGATAGGAGCCGTCTGCCGTTTTGTGTACGACCGCGCCATGCCCGACGATTTTCTGGACTTCCTTGTAGATGCCTTCCGCATCAACCGCCAGGAACTGGTTCCGGGCGACAAACACCTCAATATGGAAGACCTGCGGCATCTGCCCAATCCGAACAATGCCGTGCGCCCCATCCGCAAGCCTCAGCCCATGAAGCTGACCTGCCTGGACGAGCGGGAGTCCATTTTCCGGTATGTGGAGAAAAAAGACCTGCTGTTGCACTACCCGTACCACTCTTTCGAGCACTTCATCCATTTCCTGTACGAAGCCGTACACGAACCCACCGTGCGCGAAATCATGGTAACCCAATACCGCGTTGCGGAAAACTCCGCAGTTATCAACACCCTGATAGCTGCCGCGCAGAACGGTAAGAAAGTAACCGTTTTCGTAGAGCTGAAAGCCCGTTTCGACGAGGAGAACAACCTTGCCACCGCCGAGATGATGAAAGCTGCCGGTATCAATATCCTGTTCAGCCTGCCCGGACTGAAGGTACATGCCAAAGTAGCCCTTGTGCTGCGCCGCGACAGACAAGGCCACAAACTGCCCAGCTATGCCTACATCAGCACCGGAAACTTCAACGAAAAGACCGCCACGCTCTATGCAGACTCCGGTCTGTTCACCTGCAACCCCATACTCGTAAACGACCTGCACAACCTGTTCCGCACTTTTCAGGGCAAGGAAAATCCCGTGTTCCACCGCCTGCTGGTGGCACGCTTCAACCTGATTCCCGAACTGAACCGCCTCATCGACCATGAAATAGAACTGGCGAAAAGCGGAAAGCAGGGAAGGATTATACTCAAAATGAACGCCCTGCAAGACCCCACCATGATAGACCGCCTGTACGAAGCCTCGCAGGCCGGAGTCAGGATAGACCTTATCGTACGGGGTATCTGCTGCCTCATTCCCGGACGGAAGTACAGCCGTAACATCCGTGTAACACGTATTGTGGATACATTTCTGGAACATGCCCGCGTGTGGTACTTCGGCAACGGCGGAAAGCCGAAACTTTTCCTCGGCTCGCCGGACTGGATGCGCCGGAACCTGTACCGCCGCATAGAGGCTGTAACCCCAATTCTGGACCCGGATTTGAAACGGGAACTGTCGGACATGCTTTCCATCCAGCTCTCGGACAAGCGCAAAGCCTGCTTTGTGGACGACCACCTGCGTAACCGCTGGAAATCAGCCCGTCCGCAAAAGGAGAAAGTACGGGCGCAATATACTTTCTATGAATACCTGAAAAGCGGAGAACTGAGAGTGGAAAGTTGAGAGAGAAGTTTGTAACATTTCTGTAACATATATGACATTTCCCTGCAACACGAAACACGTTCCTTTGCAACCGGAAATAAAATACATGTTATGGAAACTATCTACTTATGCATTGTCATCTTCCTGTTCGTCCTCGCGGTCTTCGACCTCGTCGTGGGTGTCAGCAATGATGCGGTTAACTTTCTACAATCTGCTGTCGGAGCCAAAGCAGCATCTTTCAAGACGATACTGTTTATAGCAGGTATCGGTGTATTCATCGGCGCTGCCCTCTCCAACGGCATGATGGACATCGCCCGTCACGGTATCTACCAGCCGGAGCATTTTTATTTTGCGGAAATCATGTGCATCCTGTTGGCAGTGATGCTGACAGACGTGGTACTGCTGGACGTATTCAACACCATGGGAATGCCGACGTCCACCACCGTATCCATGGTCTTTGAGCTGCTGGGCGGAACCTTTGCCCTCGCCCTCATCAAAGTGTACGGCAGCGATACGCTCGGACTGGGCGATCTTATCAACACAGACAAGGCATTGTCCGTTATCATGGCGATATTCGTATCCGTAGCCATCGCCTTCTTCTTCGGTATGCTGGTGCAATGGCTGGCACGTATCGTCTTCACCTTCAACTACACCAAAAAGATGAAGTACAGCATCGGTATCTTCGGCGGTATCGCAGCTACTTCCATCATCTACTTCATGCTGATAAAAGGCTTGAAGGACAGCTCTTTCATGACTCCCGAAAACAAGCACTGGATACAGGAGAACACTGCTATGCTCATCGGTTGCTTCTTCGTGTTCTTCACCATATTGATGCAGGTGCTGCACTGGTGCAAGGTAAACGTATTCAAGATAGTGGTGCTTCTGGGTACTTTCGCCCTCGCCCTCGCCTTTGCCGGCAACGACTTGGTGAACTTCAT
>OOCX01001232.1_pt1 | contig 16460 bp, 12 predicted proteins | sample 1671231 | NCBI WGS metagenome assembly OOCX01 (sample SAMN06348135, study PRJEB24527) | human gut metagenome | biome: human gut; feature: ankylosing spondylitis patient; material: feces | host: Homo sapiens | place: China | collected 2015-10 | reverse complement strand
GCAGACGGTGCCTGCCCAGGCAACGGTAAGAATGTTCGGTCTGCCTGCGAGGGCAGGATTGCCGCATTTTGGATCGGATGCGCCGGGATACTGGCAGCTTACCATGACGGCAGGCAGCGGATAGAGCATGTTGCCGGGTTTGAAAGCACTTTTTCCCATAAAATAAGGACTCCCTTCTGTCTGTGAAAAATATCTGTGTCTATTGCATCAGAATGTCCATCAGATATGCGTAGACATCCTCGTTCTGTTTTTTCCAGTTGTTGCAGATCGCCTCCGCCTGTTCTTTGTTTTTGACGGTCAGCGTCAGGTCGATTAGGTTGGTATCGTGGACGCGGAACTGACAGCGCACGGCATAGTCCTGATTCGGCGTCTTGTAATAGTCTGCGATGATCGAGTTGACGGTGCGGAGCGCCATTTTATTTTTTTCAAAATAGGCGATGGTGTCATGCTCGATCGCGTCCGTGAGCTTGTCGCGGAAAAAGCCGAGCGTCTCACGCCCCGCGGCGGTGATGTAATACTGCGTGTTGCTGTGTGTGGATTCCGTGCGGATCAGACCGGAGTCTGCGAGATCGTTTAAGACCTGCTGTACCCGGAAATAATCCGTGTATTCCTGCTCCAGAAAAAAGTCGGAGATCTGCGTGTTGGTCAGCGGAAAATCGACCTTGTCGAGCATGTTTAAGATGGTCAGTTTGTATATGGTAAATGGTTCAGCCATGGAATTCCTCATTTCTATAATATTTGCCCTGCCAGAGATCGCGTCCTGCGAGCTGTCTGTGGATGGTGTTTAGCACGCGCTTTTTGTCCGTGCTCCATTGCGGAGCGAGGAGCAGACGGCGCGGACCGTCACCGGTCAGACGGTGAATGACCATTTCCGGCGGAAGGAGGGCAAGGCAGTCTGCGATAAGGTCGCAGTATTCCTCCAGCGTAAAAAGTGGAAACGGGTCATTTTTGTAGAGTGTTCCAAGATCGGTGCCCTCTAAGACGTGAAGCAGCTGCAGCTTTACGCCGAAGACGGGGTGCGCGGCAAGATAGCGCACGGAAGCGCGCATGTCATCGGTGGTCTCCCCCGGCAGCCCGAGGATCAGATGGGTTATGACTTTGATGCCCCGCGCGTGAAGCGCGGATACTGCCTGCTCATACTGGGCGAGAAGACCGAGTTCGACCCAGACCGGTTTTATGGTATTTAATTCTGCTAACAGATCTAAAACATCGGGTGGCAGACAGTCACATCTGGTAGCGATGGAGAGCGCCACAATGTCTGGCTGTGCGAGAGCTTCCGTATAAAGCGCACGAAGAACACCGACGGGAGCGTAGGTGTTCGTGTATGCCTGAAAATAGGCGATATATTTGCGGCAGTTTGTTTTTTCACGGAGGAGAAGCTTCGCCTGCGCGATCTGCCCGGTGACAGATTGCTGCGGGGAGGCGGCAAAATCACCGCTTCCGCCGGCACTGCAGAAAATGCATCCTCCGGTACCGATACTGCCGTCACGGTTCGGACAGGTCATACCGCCGTTTAAGGACAGGCGGTAGACCTTCTCACCGAATGTCTGTCTTAAATAGGTGTTGAGAGAGTAGTAACGCGCGTCGTTCATTGGATATCCGGTCAGCGCACGATGTGGGAGCGGACTGCCTCGCTGACAACCTGCGCCACACGCGGATCAAATGCTTCCGGCATAATAAACTCGTCGTTTAACTCTTCGTCGGAGACAAGACCGGCGATCGCCTCTGCGGCGGCAAGCTTCATCTCCTCGGTAATCTGTGTCGCCCGTCCCTCGAGAGCACCCTTAAAGATGCCCGGAAATGCCACGACATTGTTGACCTGGTTCGGGAAATCGCTGCGTCCGGTTCCGACGATTCTGGCGCCTGCGGCTTTTGCCACATCCGGCATGATCTCCGGCACCGGATTTGCCATGGCAAAGAGGATGGCATCCTTATTCATGGAAGAAACCATTTCCGGAGTGACAATGTTTGGCGCAGAGACACCGACAAAGATATCCGCACCGCGCAGTGCGTCTGCCAGCGTTCCGGAGGCATTTTCGAGATTGGTAACCTCTGTCATTTTTTTCTGCATCCAGTTTAAGTTCGGATAATCTTTTCCGATGATTCCTTCACGGTCACACATGGTCACGTGTTTGAAACCGTAAGTCAGAAGAAGTTTGGTGATTGCCACACCGGCAGATCCTGCACCGTTTACCACAACGCGGCAGTCTTCTTTTTTCTTGCCGGTCACACGCAGACCATTGATGATACCGGCCAAAACAACGATGGCGGTTCCGTGCTGGTCATCATGAAATACCGGGATATCAAGCATTTCTTTCAGACGTTCCTCGATTTCGAAACAACGCGGAGCGGAGATGTCTTCCAGATTGATACCGCCGAATCCGGGAGCTATATTTTTCACAGCCTGAATGATCTCTTCCGTGTCCTGAGTGTCCAGACAGATCGGTACAGCGTTAACATTTCCAAATTCTTTGAATAATACACATTTTCCTTCCATGACCGGCATAGCGGCATAAGGACCGATATTTCCAAGGCCGAGAACGGCGCTTCCGTCGGAAACAACGGCAACCGTGTTGGCTTTCCATGTATAAGTGTAGGCAGCAGTTTTATCTTCCGCAATTACTTTGCAGGGTTCTGCAACACCCGGGGTGTATGCAATCGCGAGATCTTCGCGGGTTTTTACTTTTGATTTTGCAACGGTTTCGAGTTTTCCATTCCATTCTTTGTGGCATAAAAGTGCCTTTTCTTTATTATCCATAGTAATTTTCTCCTTTACATACTCATACTTATTCACAATACCATTCTTGCGCATGAAAAAAAAGACTTCCTATTTTACCGGAAATAGTGTATAATAGCTGCATTAGATAATATTTGAAATGATTCATAGTCGTTTCTGACTGATATCCCATGCAAATAAGTGTAATTTATGAAATGATTTACGGTACGAAACAAGTCTATATTTTTTAAGAAGGAGCAGATGGAATGAGGGAAAAATATGAGAGCCTTTCTTTGGTTGTGTTAAAAGACCTGGCAAAGGCACGCGGGCTCAAAGGAATCTCAACAATGAAAAAAGGAGAGCTGATTGATCGGATGCTGCAGGAAGATGAGCGGGAGAAAGAGACAGCACCGAAGGCAAAGACGGTATATACCGCGCGGACAGCTTCCGGACAGGAAGGAAGAAAACATACGCCAAAACAGCGAAGGGAAGAGCATCCGTCCCATACGGAGGAACACAACAGCCCGGAGCATGGAGAGAACGTGCATGCATCGCAGGAGCAGACCTATAAGGTGCAGGAGGATAATGACAGTGCTGCGATCAAAGAAGATATCGTCAGCCTCGACAGTGGAAATACAGCGAGCGGTATTCTGGAGGTTATGGCAGACGGATTCGGTTTTATCCGCTGTGAAAACTATCTGCCGGGAGAACATGATGTTTATGTGGCACCGTCCCAGATCCGCAGATTTAATCTAAAGACAGGGGATATTGTCTGTGGAAATACCAAAGTGAAATCCGAGCGGGAGAAATTTTCCGCCCTGCTGTATGTGACTTCGGTAAACGGATATCATCCTTCGGAAGCACAGAAGCGGACAAACTTTGAGGATCTGACCCCGATTTTTCCGAATGTGCGTCTGCGCATGGAACGTCCCGGCGGTTCGGTTGCAATGCGTGTGATGGATATTGTTTCCCCGATCGGTAAAGGGCAGCGTGGCATGATTGTATCCCCGCCGAAAGCAGGTAAGACAACGCTTTTAAAGGAAGTTGCCAAGTCGGTAAAGGAAAACAACCCGGAGATGCATCTGATCATTCTGTTGATTGATGAGCGGCCGGAGGAAGTAACCGATATTAAAGAGGCAATTGAGGGAGAAAATGTAGAGGTCATTTATTCCACTTTCGATGAGACCGCAGAACACCATAAGCGGGTATCGGAAATGGTTATTGAGCGTGCAAAACGTCTGGTGGAACATAAAAAGGATGTGATGATTCTCCTCGACAGTATCACACGTCTGGCACGTGCCTACAACCTGACCTGTACGCCGAGCGGCCGTACACTTTCCGGTGGTCTTGATCCGGCGGCACTGCACATGCCGAAACGATTTTTTGGTGCAGCCCGGAATATGAGAGAAGGCGGAAGCCTGACCATTCTTGCCACGGCACTGGTCGATACCGGAAGCAAGATGGATGACGTGGTATTTGAGGAATTTAAGGGAACCGGTAACATGGAACTTGTTCTTGACCGGAAACTTTCCGAAAAGAGAATTTTCCCGGCGGTGGATATTGTAAAGTCCGGCACGCGAAGAGACGATCTGCTGCTTGATCCGCAGGAGCGTGAGGGCGTGGAGAATATGCGCCGGGCATTAAACGGCATGCGGTCGGATGAGGCTGTGGAGAATATTTTAAATATGTTTGCACACACGCGTACAAATGCTGATTTTATCAATCTTGTAAGAAAAAACAGAATTCTTTAAATTTCTATTGCATTTGCATGGACGCTATGTTACAATAATTAAGCTGTTTATCGGGATGTAAACGGACGAAAGTGTCGCTCTTGTAATAAGTATCATATGCGGATCGGGCATACGGGTATAAAGAGTGTGACAGGAACCAGAGTCAGTCGGAAGACTGATTACAGAAAACGATAAGAATATAAAGAGGTGAAAATCATGAGAGAAGGAATCCATCCAGATTATTATCAGGCAACCGTTACCTGCAACTGTGGAAACACATTCGTTACAGGTTCTACAAAGCCGGAGATCCACGTAGAAATCTGTTCTAAGTGTCATCCATTCTATACTGGACAGCAGAAGGCTAACCAGGCTCGTGGACGTATCGAACAGTTCAACAAGAAGTATGGCATGAAATAGAATTGATAAGTCACGTAAAAAGGTTGAGGCTGTGTATTGCCTCAACCTTTTTCTCTTACAGGGGGAAATATGAAATATTCGGGAGTTGGCGGGCAGGCAGTCATGGAAGGTGTCATGATGAAGAACGAAGACCGTTATGCGGTTGCCGTTCGTAAGCCGGATCACACCATTGATGTAAAAGTCTCCACATTTAAAGAGACAATTAAAAATAAAAAACTGCGGCGTCTGCCATTCATCCGTGGTGTCATTAATTTTATAGAATCACTGATCCTTGGCATGCAGACACTCATGTATTCGGCTTCCTTTTTTGAAGACGATGAGGATGAAAAAAAGAAAAAAGAAGCCATGACGCAGGAGGAACGAAAGGCGCAGGAAGAGAAAGAAAAAAAGCAGGAGAAGGCAATGATGGGCGGAACCGTTGCATTTTCCATTGTTTTTGCGCTGGGACTTTTCTTTTTCCTGCCATATTTTCTGTCCGGGATCTTCCATAAAGTTATTGCATCGGATACCGTGATTGCGCTGCTGGAGGGACTGATCCGTCTGGCAATTTTTATCGGATATATTGCACTGATTTCTCTGACACCTGATATTAAGAGAGTGTTTATGTACCACGGAGCAGAACACAAATGCATCAATTGCATCGAACACGGAATGGAACTGAATGTGGAAAATGTCCGGAAAAGTTCCCGGCAGCACAAGCGCTGCGGTACCAGTTTCCTACTGATTGTAATGCTGATATCTATCGTGTTCTTTTTGTTTATCCGTGTGGATTCGCGTATTTTGCAGCTGGTGCTCAGACTTCTTCTTATTCCGGTGATCGCCGGAGTATCTTATGAGTTTATCCGTCTGGCGGGAAGATATGATAACCGGCTGGTGAATATACTGAGCAAACCGGGACTCTGGATGCAGAAGATGACAACAAAAGAGCCGGATGATGAGATGATCGAAGTGGGAATCGCTTCGGTGGAAGCTGTGTTTGACTGGAGAAAGTGGCAGAAGGAAGAGAATGTATGACCTATAGGGAAGCAATTGTTTCGGGAGAAAAAAGCCTGTGTGAGGCTGGCATTGCAGATGCCAGAAATGATGCATGGCTGCTTTTGACCATGGCATGTAAAATTGACCACACTTACTATTATATGCATATTGACGAAGAGATGCCGGAGGAACTGCAGCATGAATTTGAAGTGCTGATTAAAAAGAGGGCAGAGCGAGTGCCTCTTCAGTATATCACCGGGGAACAGGAATTCATGGGGATGACATTTCATGTGAATTCCAATGTGCTGATTCCGCGACAGGATACGGAAACCCTGGTGGAGGAAGCACTGAAGGTTGTAAAACCGGGGATGAAGGTGCTGGATATGTGTACAGGTTCCGGATGTGTGCTGATCAGTATTTTGAAAAATGTACACGGTACCGGGGGATATGGATATGATATTTCCAAACAGGCGATCAATGTTGCAAAGGAAAATGCAAAATTAAATGATGTTCCTGCCATTTTCGAGAGAAGCAATCTGTTTGAGGATGTTGCGGATGAAACGTTTGATGTGATTGTGTCAAATCCACCATACATCCGTAGCGATGAAATTCCGTTTCTGATGCCGGAGGTGTCGGAATTTGAACCGCATGAGGCACTGGACGGAAAAGAAGATGGTCTGTTCTTCTACCGGAAGATCATCCAGGAAAGCCCGGATTATCTGACCGATGGAGGGTATCTGCTGTTTGAGATCGGATATGACCAGGGATGGGCGGTATCATCTATGATGAAAGAGGCCGGATTTGAGGACGTCTGCGTGAAAAAAGATCTTGCGCGAAATGACCGTGTGGTCTGCGGACACAAACACCTATGTGAAAAGAGAGGATAGATTATGTTTGATAAATTAGAGGATTTACTTCATCATTATGAGGAGTTAATGAATACATTGAGCGAGCCGGATGTGGCAAACGATCCGAACCGCTTTCGTAAACTGATGAAAGAGCAGAGTGATCTGCAGCCAATCGTGGATGCCTACAAGGAATACAAGGCATGTAAGCAGACAATAGAGGATTCCCTTGCAATTCTTGATGAGGAATCCGATGAGGAAATGCGCGAACTGGCAAAGGAAGAATTAAATGAGGCAAAGAGCCGTCTGGGAGAGCTGGAACAGAAATTAAAGATTCTGCTTCTGCCAAAAGACCCGAACGACGACAAGAACGTTATTGTGGAGATTCGTGCAGGCGCTGGTGGAGAGGAAGCTGCGCTTTTTGCGGCTGAAATTTACCGTATGTATGTACACTACGCAGAGCGTCGTGGCTGGAAAGTGGAGACACTTGAGGCAGATGAAACCGGAATCGGAGGCATGAAGTCGGTCAACTTTATGGTGACTGGAGCAGGCGCATATTCTGTACTGAAATATGAATCCGGTGTGCACCGTGTACAGCGTGTGCCGGAGACGGAATCCCAGGGGCGTATTCAGACATCAACCTGCAGTGTTGCAGTTATGCCGGAGGCTGAGGATGTGGAAGTGCATATTGACGACAAAGACATCCGTATCGACGTTATGAGAGCATCCGGAAATGGTGGACAGTGTGTCAATACGACGGACTCTGCTGTGCGCCTGACGCATTATCCGACCGGTATCGTGATTTACAGTCAGACCGAAAAATCACAGATCCAGAACAAGGAGAAAGCGTTTGCACTGCTGCGTACCAAGCTGTATGATCTCGAACTGCAGAAGAAGCAGGATGCAGAGTCTGAGGAACGACGCAGCCAGATCGGAACCGGAGACCGTTCCGAGAAGATCCGTACTTATAATTTCCCACAGGGACGTGTGACGGATCACCGCATCAACCTGACATTATACAAGCTGGACAAGATTCTTGACGGAGATATCCAGGAGATTATCGATGCATGTATCGCGGCGGACCAGGCGAAGAAACTTGCAAAAATGCAGGATGAAAACTAATCTGCCCGGTTTATGATGTTCGTTTTGCTATAGGTAGTAGCTGATAATTGAAAAAATGGATGAAGAAGACGGACGTTGACATATGTCATTGTCCGTCTTTTTTATTTTGGGTATATAGTTTAGATGCACGGTATACCCTTTTTTATTTGGTTGTATGGATAGACCTGAGGATTTATTTGCAGATGCAGGATTTTATGGTGGAGCTCGTTTACAACTTGAATGGGAAATCAAATAAACAATAATTAAGTTGAAAAAGGGTATAATTAGGGTATAATTAGGACATAAGCAAGGGGGTGTATGTTATGCCACAAATAATTCCAATTAAAGACTTGAAGAATACATCGGAGATATCTGATATGTGTCATAAGACAGAGGAGCCAATTTATGTTACGAAAAATGGCTATGGAGATATGGTAATTATGAGCATGGAGATTTATGAGTCAACCATGAGACAGATTGCTATGTACAGAGATATAGAAATGTCTGAAAAGCAGATAGGGGCAGGACAGATAAAAAACGTCAATAAAGGAAGAAAACATGAGTAAGAAACACAAACATATTTCTGCCGTGAAAACAACAGAACAAAAGGCAGTACAACAGTCACAGCAGCCACAGAAACTGACACCACAGAAGCTGAATCAGCTTTTGGAGAAAAATCCGTTTGCACAGCTTCTGGGAATGGAACTGCTGGAAGTGCGGGAAGGTTATGCTTACGGAAGAATGCGCATGGATGAGCATTTTACGAATATTTACGGTGGAATGCATGGCGGATGTGCGTATGCGCTTGCTGATACGCTTGCTGGTTTGGCGGCATCCACCTATGGCAATTATGTTACAACGATTGAAGGAAAAATGAATTATCTGGAGGCTGTGAAAGATACCGGCTATGTGTACGGTGAGGCAGAAGTACAAAGACAGGGAGGACGGATCGGCGTATATACCGTGAAACTCATGGATGAAAATCAAAAAGTTCTGGTTACTGCTGATTTTACCTATTACCGGACAGGACAGGCGATTGACCAGCAGGGATAGGGTGTTTTCAAGGTGTCTGATTTGGAAAAAATCAGATGCCTTTTTTCTTTTTACTTGTTTATCGCGTTAAAGTGTAGTAGTGTTAAAATATAAAAATACCAAGGAGGAAAAGTTATGGGGAAAGGAAGACGGGAAAAGGTTTTGGACAGCATCGGAACATTGCATCAGACGGTGAATGAATTTCAGATATAAATTGTTTGTAAAATAAAAACAACTTAATAAAAACAGAAAATGCGGTCATATTTATGAAAAAATATTTCATGAATATGACCGCTTTATTGTTTGAAAAACGGTTAATATAAAAGAAAAAACAAAATATTATCTGACAATACTGCGATAGATAAATAATAGACAAATTATCAGACAATAGAACGAAAAAAATGATTTACAAGCGGCGGTCATAGGAGTAAAATGAGAATCAGTTAAGAAAAAGCAACTCATGAATGATTTACAACGAAAGGATAGTTCTATGAAAGAGCAATGGAATGAGAGCACAGCAACCGCCAAAGGATTATATGATCCGAGTTTCGAACATGATAACTGCGGAATTGGTGCTGTGGTAAACATCAAAGGGATCAAGACCCACCAGACCGTGGAAAATGCCTTGAAAATTGTTGAGAACTTAAAGCATAGAGCCGGAAAAGATGCTGACGGAAAGACCGGGGACGGTGTTGGTATTCTTCTTCAGATTTCCCATAAGTTCTTTAAGAAAGCGGTAGAGCCGCTTGGAATTAAGCTGGGAGAAGAGAGAGATTACGGCGTCGGAATGTTTTTCTTCCCACAGGATGAGTTAAAGACCAATCAGGCAAAGAAGATGTTTGAGGTAATTGTCGAGAAGGAAGGAATGGAATTCCTCGGATGGAGACAGGTACCGATTCATCCGGACAAGCTTTCCGACAAGGCCAGAGGATGTATGCCATGCATCATGCAGGCGTTCATCAAAAGACCGGAAGATGTGGAGAAGGGACTTGATTTTGACCGCAAGCTGTATGTGGCACGCCGTGTATTCGAGCAGTCCAACGATGACAGTTACGTTGCTTCTCTTTCGAGCAGAACGATCGTATATAAAGGAATGTTCCTTGTAGAGCAGCTGCGTCAGTTCTTCTCCGATCTGCAGGATAAGGATTATGAGTCTGCAATTGCAACCGTACATTCCCGTTTCTCTACCAACACAAATCCAAGCTGGGAGAGAGCACATCCAAACCGTTTTATTGTACATAACGGTGAGATTAACACCATCCGCGGTAATGCAGACAAGATGCTTGCCCGGGAAGAGACGATGGCATCCGGCAAGCTGCGCGGGGAATTCCAGAAGGTACTTCCGGTCGTCAACACCGAAGGATCTGACTCCGCAATGCTGGACAATACGTTGGAGTTTCTGGTGATGAGTGGCATGGATCTGCCACTGGCAGTCATGATCATGATTCCGGAGCCATGGGCAAACAACGCCGTGATGACACAGAAAAAGAAAGATTTCTATCAGTATTATGCAACTATGATGGAGCCTTGGGACGGGCCTGCATCCATCCTGTTCTCCGATGGAGATATGATGGGAGCGGTTCTTGACCGTAACGGTCTGCGTCCATCCCGTTATTACATTACAGACGATGACTATCTGATTCTTTCTTCCGAGGTCGGAGTTCTTGATATTGATCCGACCCATATCGTGACAAAAGACCGTCTGCGTCCTGGTAAAATGCTTCTTGTAGATACTGTGCAGGGCCGTGTGATTGATGACGATGAGTTAAAAGAAAGATATGCGGATAAGCGTCCGTATGGTGAGTGGCTTGACAGCAATCTTATACAGCTTAAGGATTTAAAGATTCCTAACCAGAGAGTACCTGAGTATACAAAGGAAGAGCGCCAGAGAATGCAGAGAGCCTTCGGTTACACATATGAGTCACTCAAGGATTCAATCCTTCCGATGGCTAAAAATGGTGTTGAGGGCACAGCGGCCATGGGTACTGATACACCGCTTGCAGCTTTATCAGGTAACAGGGAGCCGTTATTCAACTACTTTAAGCAGCGCTTCGCACAGGTAACAAACCCGCCTATCGATTCAATCCGTGAGGAGGTTGTCACATCAACCACACTCTATATCGGTGAGGCCGGAAACGTGCTTGAGGAGAAGCCGGAAAATTGCCGTGTACTTAAGATTAACAATCCAATCCTTACAAACACTGACCTTATGAAGATTAAGAATTTAAAGGCCGATGGCTTTAAGGTAGAGGTTTTACCTATTATATATTACAAGAACACAAGTCTTGAGAAAGCAGTAGACAGACTTTATATAGAGGCTGACCGTGCATACAGGGACGGAGCCAACATTATTATCCTCTCAGACAGGGGTGTTGATGAGAACCACGTTGCAATTCCTTCACTGCTTGCAGTTGCTGCATTGCAGCAGTATCTTGTAAAGACAAAAAAGAGAACATCGCTTTCGCTCATTCTTGAGTCAGGAGAGCCGAGAGAGGTTCATCATTTTGCTACACTGCTTGGCTTTGGTGCAAGTGCAATCAACCCTTATCTGGCACAGGATACAGTTAAGCAGCTTGTTGACGAGCATATGCTTGACAAGGATTATTATGCAGCAATCGATGATTACAACCATGCAATCATCACAGGTATCGTAAAAATTGCAGCAAAGATGGGTATTTCAACCATTCAGTCATATCAGGGCTCAAAGATTTTTGAGGCAATCGGTATTGACAAGAGTGTTATTGATAAGTATTTCACAAATACAGTAAGCCGTATCGGTGGAATTACATTACAGGATATCGAGAACGATGTGGATGAGCTTCACTCTGCAGCCTACGATCCGCTCGGACTTGAGACAGATGTTACACTTGACAGCAAGGGCAGACACAAGATGAGAAGCGGAGCCGATGACCATTTGTACAATCCGGCTACAATCCATCTTCTCCAGCAGTCGACACAGCGCGGTGACTACAATCTGTTCAAGCAGTACACAGCACTTGTGGACGAGGAAGAGAAAAATACAAACATCCGTGGACTCATGGATTTCAACTATCCTAAGAAGGGTGTCAAGCTCGAGGAGGTTGAGAGCGTTGACTCAATTGTGACACGTTTCAAGACAGGTGCTATGTCATACGGATCTATTTCCAAGGAAGCACATGAGACACTTGCAATTGCCATGAACCATCTGCACGGAAAATCAAATACCGGTGAGGGTGGAGAGGACAAGGATCGTCTCACAATCGGAAAAGACGGAAAGAACCGCTGTTCAGCAATCAAGCAGGTTGCTTCAGGACGTTTTGGTGTCACAAGCAGATACTTAACAAGCGCACAGGAGATTCAGATTAAGATGGCACAGGGTGCTAAGCCGGGTGAGGGCGGACACTTACCAGGAAAGAAGGTTTATCCTTGGATTGCAAAGACAAGACTTTCAACACCGGGTGTTGCACTCATCTCTCCACCACCACACCACGATATTTATTCTATCGAGGATTTGGAGCAGCTTATATTCGACTTAAAGAATGCAAACAGAGATGCAAGAATCTCAGTCAAGCTCGTTTCTGAGGCCGGTGTAGGAACTGTTGCGGCAGGCGTTGCAAAGGCTGGAGCACAGGTAGTGCTTATCTCAGGCTACGACGGAGGAACAGGAGCCGCACCTAGCAGCTCAATCCATAATGCGGGACTTCCATGGGAGCTTGGACTTGCAGAGACACACCAGACTCTTCTTATGAATGGTCTTAGAAATAAAGTAAGAATTGAGACAGACGGTAAGCTGATGAGTGGCCGTGATGTGGCAATAGCAGCGTGTCTTGGAGCCGAGGAATTCGGTTTTGCGACAGCTCCGCTTGTAACAATGGGTTGCGTAATGATGAGAGTATGTAACTTGGATACATGTCCGGCAGGAATTGCTACACAAAACCCTGAGCTTCGTAAGCGCTTTGCAGGAAAGCCGGAGTACGTTGAGAACTTCATGCGTTTCATCGCTGAAGAGCTTCGTGAGTATATGGCAAAGCTTGGCGTAAAGACAGTGGATGAGCTCGTTGGACGTGGAGATCTCTTAAAGAAGCGTGATAATCTAAGCGAGAGACAGTCAAAGATTGACCTTGACTGTATACTTAATAATCCGTTTGACGGCAAAAAGCAGAGTGTTATCTTCGATCCTAAGCAGGTATATGACTTTGAGCTTTCAAAGACAAAGGATATGACTGAGATCATGACACAGCTTAAGAGCGCACTTGAGAGCGGACAAAAGCGCGCGATTGAGATTGAGGTAACAAATACAAACAGATCTCTCGGAACAATATTTGGTTCTGAGATTACAAAGAAATATGACGATACGCTGGATGAAGACACATTTGTTATCAAGTGTAACGGTGCAGGCGGACAGAGCTTTGGAGCATTTATCCCTAAGGGACTTACACTTGAGCTTGTCGGAGATTCAAATGATTACTTCGGAAAGGGTCTTTCAGGTGGAAAGCTCATCGTATATCCACCTGCAGGAGTCAAGTTTGAGAAGGATGATAATATCATCATCGGAAACGTGGCACTTTACGGAGCTACAAGCGGTAAGGCCTTCATAAACGGTGTTGCCGGTGAGCGTTTCTGCGTAAGAAATTCCGGTGCAACAGCAGTAGTTGAGGGTGTCGGCGATCATGGCTGTGAGTACATGACAGGTGGCCGCGTAGTTATCCTTGGAAAGACCGGAAAAAACTTTGCGGCAGGTATGAGCGGTGGAATAGCATATGTGCTTGATGAGGACAATGACCTTTACATGAGAACCAACAAGCAGATGGTATTTACTGAGGAGGTCTCAAACAAGTACGATGTATTAGAGCTTAAGGAAATGATAAAAGAGCATGTAACACTTACAAATTCAGAAAAAGGTAAGGAAATCCTTGATCATTTCAGTGAGTATCTTCCTAAGTTCAAGAAGGTTATTCCTTACGATTACAACCGTATGCAGATGGCTATTGTACAGATGGAAGAAAAGGGTCTTAACGCAGAGCAGGCACAGATTGAGGCATTTTATGCCAGCACAAGAGGCTAAGGAGGACGCAGATAATGGGAAAACCAACAGGATTTATGGAATATGACAGATGCGAAGCGGCGTCTGTAGAGCCAAAGGAGCGTATTAAGAACTTTAACGAGTTCCATGTGTTCCTTTCAAAAGAAAATCAGCAGAAACAGGCTGCCCGTTGTATGGATTGCGGAGTTCCTTTCTGCCAGTCGGGAATGACAATAGCAGGCATGACATCAGGCTGTCCTCTGCACAACCTGGTTCCGGAGTGGAATGACCTTGTATACACCGGCAACTGGGAGCAGGCATATAATCGTCTGCACAAGACCAATAATTTCCCTGAGTTTACATCAAGAGTCTGCCCGGCACTGTGCGAGAAGGCATGTACATGTGGACACTGGGGTAGTCCGGTATCAGTCAGGGACAATGAGCATGGTGTAATAGAGACTGCATATGCAAACGGATATGCAGCTCCAAAGCCACCAAAGGTCAGAACCGGCAAGAAGGTGGCAATCATTGGTTCGGGCCCTTCAGGACTTGCGGCAGCAGACCAGCTTAACCAGAGAGGCCATGAGGTTACAGTATATGAGAGAGAGGACCGCGTCGGCGGCCTGCTCATGTATGGTATTCCAAATATGAAGCTTGATAAGAGCATTATTGACAGAAAAGTTAATATAATGAAGGAAGAGGGCATTCATTTTGTCACAGGCTGTGATGTCGGAAAGGATATAAAGCCGGCAGAGCTTTACAAGAAGTATGACAGGGTAATCCTTTGCTGTGGTGCCAAAAATCCAAGAGACATAAAGGCAGACGGAAGAGATGCAAAGGGTATTTACTTTGCTGTTGATTACCTTACCCAGAATACAAAGAGCCTTTTAAATTCAAACCTGACAGATGGCAAGTTTGTATCTGCAAAGGGCAAAAATGTAGTCATTATCGGTGGCGGTGACACAGGAAACGACTGTGTCGGAACTGCAATCCGTCAGGGCGCCAAATCAGTCACACAGCTTGAGATGATGCCTTGTCCGCCTACAGAGCGTGCCGCAAACAATCCGTGGCCGGAGTGGCCAAAGGTCTTAAAAACAGACTACGGCCAGGAGGAAGCCATTGCAGTATTCGGACATGATCCACGTATCTATAAGACAACCGTAAAAGAGTTCCACAAGGACAAAAACGGCAACCTAAAGGAGCTTACAATTGTAAGTCTTGAGAGTAAAAAGGACGAGAAGACAGGCAGATTCATGATGGTTCCGGTAGAGGGATCAGAGAAAAAGCTTCCGGCAGAGCTTGTGCTTATAGCAGCAGGCTTCCTTGGAACAGAAAGCTATGTGGCAAAGGCATTTGGTGTAGAGCTCAATGCCAGAACAAACGTAAGTACACAGGAGGGACATTACGCTACAAACGTAAAAAACGTATACGTGGCAGGTGATAACCACCGTGGACAGTCCCTTGTAGTATGGGCTATCAGAGAGGGACGTGAGGCTGCCAGAGAGGTTGATGAGAGTCTCATGGGATATTCATATCTCTCAGTACAGTAACAAACTATTATAGCAATTCTTCTTAATAAATTTTATTTCATACATTTTATAGCAAAATCCCGGTGCATTGCACCGGGATTTTTGGCATACAAAATTACTGCTTTCTAAAGGTGTTGGCACTGTGGATAAACTGATTGAAATTTGACTTATAAGATGTTAAGATAGCAGTGTTTGACATGATAATAATAATATTAGGAGCAGCAAATGAGTAAAACAGTATTTTTTGACATAGACGGAACAATATGGGACGATGACATGGTAATTCCTGAAAGCACAATAGAGGCTGTGGCAGCCCTCAAGGCAAACGGACATCTGGCATTTATATGTACAGGACGTGCCAGAGCCAGTGTGAGGTCAGAGAAGCTATTAAATATGGGTTTTGATGGAATAATTGCGGCATGTGGCAACTATATTGAAATGGATGGCAAAGTAATATACGAAAATGACCTGAGCGCAGATATGGTACAAAAGGTCATAAGGGTGCTTTCTGAGTGTAAAATGCCTGTAGTGCTTGAGGGCTCCACAGACTACTGGATAGATGACGAGGGCTTTGAGAATGATCCGTATGTGGATTACCTTTTTGAGTCACTTGGTGAGCATGCACATATAATAAGAGGATATGACGGCGAGATAAGAATTAATAAATTCTCCGCTGACGTGATAGATGGTACTGATTATGAGCGTGTGAAGGCAGAGTTTGCCGATGATTTTCTGATACTTGAGCATGTGGAAAATGTCGTAGAGTTCGTGCCGAAGGGAACCTCAAAGGCAACCGGCATCAAATGGCTGTGTAATCATCTGGATATTCCGCTTGATGAAACCTATGCGATAGGCGACAGTGTAAATGACCTTGAAATGCTTGAGAGTGTAGGACATGGAATCGCGATGGGCAACTCAATGCCACCGGTTAAAGAAATTGCGGAATATGTCACATCGGATATTTCAGATGATGGAGTGAAAAATGCGTTAAAGCATTACGGATTGATATAGAAAATGTAAAATAAATATTAGATAAGATAACATGAGTTAGTACAGCGTACTCTATTATAGATGTGCTTTATTGTAGTCTTTTAAGTGGAATAGAAGGTAGTG
>OOCX01001226.1_pt1 | contig 16499 bp, 16 predicted proteins | sample 1671231 | NCBI WGS metagenome assembly OOCX01 (sample SAMN06348135, study PRJEB24527) | human gut metagenome | biome: human gut; feature: ankylosing spondylitis patient; material: feces | host: Homo sapiens | place: China | collected 2015-10 | reverse complement strand
GGGGAAAATCCCCCTAAATATGATAAAATGACACATAAATAAATCATTTTCGTATTTTCTTCTTTTATTAAAAAGATATGGAATGAGAAAATCAATGCAGGATTTTAAAGACCAATTCCCGTAAAAGGTCGCTATCGTTTAAGGAAGGGTTTCCTACTCCTTTAGACTTGGCATCTGTATATCGTATCTCTCCGATGATCTGCATGGTTTTTATTCCATTGTACATCCTCATGGCATTTAGATATTCGCGAGACTGCCACGGGCTCTTCAGACCTAAGAATGCTGCGATGCCTTGCTCCGATTTTTCGGGGGCATAATAGGCCAGCATCAGATTGGAAAAGAATCCGAAAAGTAAAGATAAAGTCATTTGAATCGGATTGGTTTTCGGATTTTCTTCAAAATATTTTATTATTCTGTTAGCCTTTAGAACATCCTTTTCCACGATGGCGCTGCGGAGTTCAAAGTTATTATAATCCTTGCTGATTCCTATGTTGCGTTCTATCTGTTCGGGGGTGACGCGTGTCTGACCTTTTGGAAGTGTAATAATCAGTTTTTCCAGTTCTCCGGTAAGGCGGCTGAGGTCTGTCCCTACGAAGTCGGCAAGCATGGAAGTGGCTTTCGGTTCAAGGTCTATTCCTTTACGTTTCATATAGGATGTGATGAATGCCGGCAGTTGGGACTCTTTCACTTTCCTGGACTCAAACAGTATGCCCGACTTCTCTATTTCAGCTGCGAGTTTTTTCCTTTTATCCAATACGCCATGTTTGTGGCATATTACCAATATTGTAGATAGCAAGGGCTTTTGAAGGTAGTAGGAAAGCTCGTCTATATTGCGTATGTTCTGTGCTTCCTTCACTACTACCACTTGGTGCTCGGACATCATGGGATAGCGTTTGGCGGCATTGATAATTGCAGCCACGTCCACATCTGCGCCATATACAACGGTGAGGTTGAATTCTTTTTCGGTTTCATTCAGTACGTTGTCCGTTATATAATCCGAGATGAGGTCGATGTAATACGGTTCTTCGCCCATCAGGTAATAGATGGGACGATATTGCCCGGCTTTCAGTTCCCTTAAGATATCATCGCACGTAATTTCTTGCTTGGCCATATTTCTTGGTTTTACCAGTCGAATTTCAGATGTTTTACGGTTTTCTTCGCGTCAATAATCATGCGCAGAGATGCAATGCCGATTTCAACATGTTCCTTTACATAGTTTTGGGTTACTATGTTATCGCTTTTATCGGTTTTGACGCCTTCCGGAATCATCGGTTGGTCGGACACCAGCAACAAAGCTCCGGTGGGGATATGATTGGCAAAGCCGCAACTGAACAAGGTTGCCGTTTCCATATCGACTGCCATGGCACGGGTTTTTTTGAGATACTCCTTAAAGTCCTCATCGTGTTCCCAAATACGGCGGTTGGTGGTATATACAGTACCGGTCCAGTAATCGCGGGCATGGTCGCGAATGGCGGAAGAAACGGCACGTTGCAGCATAAAAGCCGGCAGTGAAGGAACTTCCGGCGGGAAGTAGTCGTTTGAAGTACCCTCACCGCGGATAGCGGCGATTGGAAGGATAAGATCCCCTATCCTGTTTTTCTTGTCGATGCCTCCACACTTGCCCAAAAACAGGCATGCTTTGGGCTGAATGGCACTTAATAAGTCCATGATGATGGCGGCGTTGGGGCTTCCCATTCCGAAGTTTACGATCGTTATTCCTTCCGCACTGGCCGAAATCATATTAGCGTCCCTGCCTAGTATGGGAACATTGAATTTTTCGGCAAAAATTTCGACATACTTGTTGAAGTTGGTCAACAGAATATACTCTTCAAAATCCTCCAGGTTACGTTTTGTGTAACGGGGCAGCCAATTAGCTACGATTTCTTCTTTTGTTTTCATAAGATTTCATTAAATTTGTTCCGTAAAACCGTTAGGGAACGATTATTTAACTCACAAAAATACAATAAAAAAGTAAAAACAAGAAATTAAAATAGAATGTTCTCACTGAACCTGCCGGCGTTTGAAGCCAAGATTATTACAAGGGATGGAAAAAGAAGTATTTTTGATGTTATTCGCCGCCGATATGTTGCCTTGACCCCGGAAGAATGGGTGCGGCAGCATTTCGTACATTTTCTCATGACGCATAAGGGCTATCCGCAGGCACTGATGGCAAACGAGGTGCAGGTGCAGTTGAACGGTACTAAAAAGCGCTGCGATACAGTTCTTTACAGGCGTGACCTTACGGCACGCATGATTGTGGAATATAAGGCTCCCGAGGTGGAAATCACTCAGAAGGTCTTCGACCAGATTACCCGTTACAACATGGTGTTGAAAGTGGATTATCTGATAGTAAGTAACGGTATCCGGCATTATTGCTGCCGTATGGATTACGAACAGAACAGTTATACTTTTTTACAAGATATTCCAGACTACGCAAGCCTCTGATTTTACCGGCTGAATGAACCGTAATGAATCAGGGAATGAGAGGCAATGAGTTAGGGAGTGAATGCCTTTCACTCCCTAACTCATTACATCCCCTTTCAGAACACCTTCCTGAGGGGATTGAAAAGAACGGCAACCATGTTAAACACGATAGCAAAAAAGATGCACTTCTCCCACTCTTTCCTACTTCATTTCGTCGTATACCATCCGGGAAATGTGTGCGATGATGGCGGCATTCTCTTCGTCCGTTTCACTTGAGTCCGTTACGAAGACAGCGATATAATACTTCTTGCCACCGGGCATGATTACTATTCCGGCATCATTATCCGCCATCTTCACGCCTTTCAAATTACGATCGGAAGAACCGGTTTTATGCCCCACAACCGTATTGGAAGGCAATAAGCCTTTTAGTTTGTTGCTTCCTGTGGCTGTTTCTGTCATAGTTTTCCAAAGGAAGTCCCGGTACACGGGGGCGAATAAATCTTTCTCATCGGCCATTTTCAGTAACCGTACCATTTCAGAGGGCGTGCTCCAATTGGCGTATGCCTTTTGGGGATTCCGGTGCATGGAATCTTCCGTTTCGGACAAATTGAAATCATTGATGCCCAATTTCCTGATGTACTGATGAATATGCCCTATTCCACCGGCATATTCTATGAGGATGTCGCAGGCATTGTTATCGCTTAGCGAGATGCTGTATTGTAAAAGCTCTCCCAATGATATATCCAGATCTTGACTGGAATGCTTTTGCCGCAGCGGACTGTAGGTATTTGGCTGTAATTGGGAAGCTTTTACATGAACAATATGTTTCAATGGGATTTCCTCTCTGTTCATTTTATCCAATACGGCCAGGGCTACATGGAATTTGAATACGCTCAGAAGCGGATAGTGCACCTCGTTGTTGTGCAGTATGGTTTCGTCTTTGTCTGTCAGTACGGCTACGCCGACCGTGGCTTTTTTCCCTTTAAGGAAACCGGCAATTTTGCCTTCCAATGCCTGCTGTTGTGCTTGTAGAACGATGTTTATGCTGAAACACAACACGCCTATCAAAGTATATCTAAGCTTCATATTATTAATTTCATACATTTGTTCGAGTCAACAAATGTATGAAATTAATTTAAAGAGAAAAACTGCATTTCCTTATTTGCCCTTATTCTTTCCGAATTTTTCCTGCAGCTTTTGCATCAGCTCATAGAAGTTGGGAATATAGACCGTTGCCAGCAATGTATTCAGCGCCATACCGAATACCACTGCCGCTCCAAGGGCGACGCGGCTTCCCGCTCCCGCCCCTGTGGCGAACAGAAGCGGCATAACTCCCAATACAAACGCCAATGAGGTCATCAGAATGGGACGAAGCCGGATATGTCCTGCCTGGAACGCGGCGTCACGGATACTGTTGCCCTGTGCACGGAAGTCGCGCGCAAACTCCACAATCAGGATACCGTTTTTGGCGGATAGCGCCACTAACAGGATTATACCGATTTGCGTATAGATGCTGACCGGAGTTCCCATCACATAGCAACCCAGCATTGCGCCGAGTAATGCCACCGGAATTCCCATTACTGCTGCCACCGGACTTGTCCAGCTTTCATACTGTGCGGCAAGTACAAGGAAGGCTACTAACAACGCCATGATAAAAACTACGGTAGTGGTGGTTCCTGCCTGCGTTTCCTGGTAGGCAACGGAAGTCCATTCATAGCCGAATTCATTGCCGAGTTGGGTCTTTATCAAGTTTTCCGCCTGCTTGATGGCTTCTCCGGAACTGCTTCCCGGGGCTGCATTGCAGGTGACGGATGCGGTAGAGTACATATTATACCGGTTGATTTGATCCATACCCAGTTGCTCGTCTATCTGTGTGAAGGAAGAGAAAGGAACCATTTCTCCCGAAGCATTGGGTACGCCTAACTTGAGGACGTCGTCGATAATGCGTTGGGCACGGTCGCCGGCACCCAGTTTCACCTGATATATACGTCCGAACTGTACATAATCATTAACGTAGGCTTCTCCCATATAATATCCTAAAGCCGTGAAAACACTGTTCAACTGTATGCCCATCAATTGCACTTTGTCGCGGTCTATATTCAGGAAATATTGGGGGACATTGGCCTGATACTGGCTGCTGACGGATGCCAAAGCCGGATAATTGCGGTAATTTTCCATTAAAGTTTCCACGGCACGCTGCATTTCGGTGGCGCCGAGATTGTTACGGTCTTCCAATTGCAGTTGCAGTCCGCCGGTAGCGCCCAGTCCTGGAATGGCAGGCGGAACCATTGCAAAGACCTCAGCTTCCTGAATGCCATAGGCTTCCATGTTGAAACGATCGACAATGGCCGCTGCCGTGTGTTTTTTCCCCTTACGCTCATCCCAGTTTTTCAGGACTACGAAGTAGGTAGCGGCATTACTCTGCTCTCCGCCACCCATAACGGAAAAGCCGGATATGCCGATGTAATCCTTTACTTCGGGATAGGTGTCGAGCAGAGCGTTTATTTGTTTCCCCACCTCTTGCGTGCGCTCCAGGCTCGATGCGGGTGGAAGTTGCACAACAGCGAGGAAATATCCGTCGTCTTCTTCCGGTATGAAAGTAGAGGGCCACTTAACGAACAGCAACACAGCGATTATCGTAAATGCAGCGTATGAAATCACTGCGGCAAAAGGTCTTTGCAGCAGATAGCCTACTGTTTTGTCATACATTCCTTGTGTCTTGTCATACAGACGGTTGAAGCCTTTATACAGAGGGAATTTCGAGGGTTTGGTGGGCTGGAGCATCAATGCGCAGAGTGCGGGCGTCAGCGTCAGTGAGTTGATGCCGCTTAGCACGGTACTGGCAGCAATGGTCAAGGCAAACTGCTTGTACAATTGTCCCGAAATCCCGCTGACAAGCATGGTAGGGATAAATACGGCAAGCAACACCAGCACTACTCCCACAATGGGGCCTGTAATCTCTTCCATTGCCTCGGTTACGGCTTGCCGGGCGGTATACCGTCCCGTATCCAACAGACGTGTGGAGTTTTCCACGACCACAATGGCGTCGTCCACCACGATGGCAACCGCCAATATCAGCCCGAACAACGTTAAAGTATTGATAGAGAAACCGAATAATGACATGATTGCTAACGTACCGATCAGTGAAACGGGAATTGTGATACAAGGAATGATGACAGCCCGCCAATTCTGCAGAAAAAGGAAGATTACAAGCACTACCAATAGCGTTGTTTCAAAGAAAGTTACCATTACTTCATCGATGGATGCATGGATAACGTCTGTTGTATCGAGCGTTACATTATATTGTACACCTGCCGGAAAATTCTGCGATAATTCCTGCATCTTCGCTTTGACGCCCGTCGATACATCCAGTGAATTACTGCCCGGTTGCTGGTAGATGGCGATGGCAGCCGTAGGCTTTCCGTCCAGTTGGGAAACAACGCTGTAAGATGCCGATCCCAGGTCTATATGGGCTACGTCACGCAGACGGAGAATCCGCCCGCCGCTTTCCGTACGGAGGATAATGTTACCGAACTCTTCGGGTGAAGTGAGCCGCCCCTTTACAGTCAGGCTGTATTGATAGGCATTCTTGTTCTCATTTCCGATGGGTTGTCCTACGTTGCCGGCACTGACCTCTACATTCTGCGTCTGAATAGCTTGATACACATCAGCCGGTGAGAGATTGCGGATGCGCATGGCGGCAGGGTCGAGCCAGATACGCATGGAATAGTCCCCTGCCCCCATTACGTTGACTGCACCCACACCGGGCACGCGGGTCAGTTGGTCTACGAGGTTCAGTTTGGCATAGTTGCTGAGGTAAAGACCGTCGTAATCTTTGCTGTCAGACTTCATGGTCAGGAACATAACGATATTGCTGGACTGCTTCTGCACCGTAACCCCCTGCACTACTACGGGAGCAGGCAGCGATGACTGTGCTACGCTGACGCGGTTCTGTACCTGTACGGTGGCCATGTCGATATCTGTACCTACTGCAAAAGTGACAGTGAGCGAATACGCTCCCGATGAGGATGAGTTGGACGACATATAAAGCATTCCGTCCACTCCGTTGACCTGCTGTTCGATAGGAATGCCGACGGTTTGAGCTACCGTCTGCGCATTGGCTCCGGGATAAACGGCGCTCACCTGCACCGTAGGCGGTGTTATGTCCGGATATTGCGCAATGGGCAGAATACCCAGTGTGACCAGTCCCGCTACGACGATGAGCAGTGCCAGTACGGTTGCGAATATGGGGCGGTCTATGAAGAATTTTGAAAACATGATTCTTTGGTTTTGAATGGTTATATATACAGTGTGGATTATTGAACGGGATTTATCCGCATGCCGTTTCTGACTTTCATCAGGGCTTTCGTCACATACCGCTCCTGCGGGGAAAGTCCTTGTTTTATCTGGCGCAGACTGTCACCTATCAGTTGTCCTGTTTCGATGTGACGGTAGTGTACGATGTCCGAGTCGTTGACTACGTACACGTATTTACCCAACTGGTCTGTGCCGATAGAAGCATCGGGTATCAGGATTGCGTTTTTCTGTTTTCCGTAAGGCAGCGTGATGCTGACATAAAGCCCGCTCTTCAAGATTCCTTTGGGATTATCCAGCCGGGCACGGATATTCAGCGTCCCGGTGTTCAAGTCTACATTGGGCGACAGATAATCCAACTGTGCCGGGTAATTCAGTATGCCGTCTTTCCCCAGGCTGACGTTAACTTGTTTGGGAATGCTGTCTCCTTGCTGCAATAACATGGCAAGCCATTGATTGTCGGCTACATTAAAATAAGAGTACAAGTGATCGTCCTTATAGACAGTGCCCAAAGTTACAGGTTGTACGCTGCCGTTTATATAGCTTCCTGCATCTGCAAGGTTGCGGCTGATTGTTCCGTTGAACGGGGCACGTACCGTACAGTAACTCAAATTGGTCCGTGCCGTATTTAATGCAGCTTCGGCATTGCTTACCGCTGCCAGCGAAGTAGCTACATCCGACTTGGATTGCAATACCTGTATCTGGCTGACGGCATCTGTTTTTGCTGCTTCCTGCATACGCGCATAATTACTCTGTGCATATTCAAGATTGGCACATGCCGTATTCAAAGCGGCTTCCGCTTGCCTCACATTATCCTGATAAACAGTAGGCTCAATCTGGAAGAGCACCTGCCCCTGGCGTACCCGGCTGCCGGGTGCATAGGCTATGGTCTGCAACGTTCCGCTGACTCTGCCCACTAAATCCACTGTTTTTTCAGAAGTCAGATAGCCGGGATAGTTTTTAGTAAGCGTAATATCTTGCACGCTTGGGCGGGCTACACTGATTTCCGGTACGGGCATTGCATGCGACGTTTCTTTTTTATTCCCGCATCCTGCCAACAAAGGTAGGGCAAGCAGGGCGATGTACATTTGATTTTTCATATATGGTTCAGTTTAAATTCAGTTGAATATTATATATGTTTATTTATGACTTGCAGCTGATGTACCTAAAATCATAATCCTGAAATGATGTTTCCGTACCCTCCCCCTAATGCTTTATAGAGAGAGATGAGTTCCTGCAGTGAATTTCCTTGTGCTTGCGTCAGTTGGTTTTGATAAGCCAGCAATGAACGAAGGGCATCCAGGACATTTTGAAAAGGGGTTAGCCCCTGCTTATAAAGGTCTAATGACAGCTTCAACGTCTCCTCTCCCTGATTGCATACTTCGCGCAGGGCTACAATCTGCTTGATGGAATTGCGGTAGCCGTTCATGGCATTGTCTGTTTCCTGTACGGCTGTGAGTACGGTTTGGTTAAACTGATGGATAGACTCATCCAATTGCGCACGTGCCAGCCGGGTGGCATTAACCAGTTTTGTACCGTTGAAGAGTGTCCAACTGAGGCTTGGCGCTATTTCAAACGTCATACTGTTCCGTTTGGTGAAATCTTTCAGGTCATGGGAAGAATATCCTACGGAACCTTTCAGGAAAACCTGCGGTAGCCAATCGCTTTTAGAAGCACCGAGCAGGGCCGCCTGTGCGTTGATTTGCCGTTCGGCCTGCCGGATATCCGGACGACGGAGCAGCAAGTCGGCAGGAATACCTATGCCTACAGGTTCCATATAATCGGGAAGTTTGCCGTTCTGTTCCAATGTGGGACGAAGGTCTTGGGGATAAGTTCCGAGCAGAATGGCCAGAGTGGTGATATATTGATTGATACCTGCCTCCAGTTGGGGAACAGACGCTTTGGTACTGTAATATACAGATTTGGCTTGAGACACATCCAGTTTGGAAGCCAATCCGGTCTTGTAGCGCACTTGGGTAATCTCAAGCACTGCGGCTTGCGTATTGCAATTGCGGATGACCACATTTAATTCCTGCTGTAATTCACGCAGCCCGATGTAGGCTGATGCTACCTGCGCGCATAGCGATATCATGACAGAGGTATATTCTTCCTTGCTGGCAGCAAAATTTTCACGTTGCGCTTTTACCCGTTGCCGGATACTGCCGAATATATCCAGTTCCCAGCTTGCATTGAGCGAGGCGCTGTATGCCCCGGTTATGGATTGCGGTGCTTCACTTACATTGCCGCTGCTTTGTTGGCGTGCCCATCCGCCATTCAGGGAAACGGAAGGGAAGAAACTCCCCTGCTCTATCCGCCAATTGGCTTTAGCCATATCCATGCGGTCTATGGCTGAAAGCACCGAAAAATTCCCAGCGGATGCCGCTGCTATCAGCGAATCGAGCATAGGATCGCCAAAGGCTTTCCACCATTTATCGTCTACCGGCTGTATTTGGCTGCCGAACAGATTATCGTCTCCGGGAATGGTATGGGCAGTGCCGGTTCCCCAGCCTTGCGGAAGCGGCTTTTCCAAGTAGCTATTGCCTTTTTGCGCCCATGCCGCAAAAGAGAAACATAGAATGAGCAATGTACTGCTCCAAGCTTTTAGAGTCATAAAAAAAGGTTTAAGTTGTTATTTTATGGGATTGATAACAACCTAAACCTTTATTTGTTTATCGCGATTCTTGCGGAATTTATTCAGCGTCTGCTGCTTTCTTTCTGCTTCTTGTTGTCTTTTCCTTTACCGGTTCCTCTTTCACTTCCGGAGCGATACCTGCCAGTTCCGGGTCAATCATGATACGTCCGCAGTACTCGCAAACGATGATTTTCTTACGTGAACGGATATCCAGTTGTCTTTGGGGCGGGATCTTGTTGAAACAGCCGCCGCAAGCATCGCGCTGTACGTAAACGATACCCAGACCGTTGCGTGAGTTCTTGCGGATACGCTTGAAGGATTGAAGCAGACGCGGCTCTATTTTAGTTTCGAGTTCTTTGGCTTTGTCTCTCAGCTTTTCTTCTTCCTGTTTGGTTTCGGAGATGATTTCGTCCAGCTCATTCTTCTTTACTTCAAGGTCTTTTTGTCTTTCTTCCAAGGCAGCGGTGCTGTCTGCGGCTTCCTGAGACTTGACTTCTTCATCGGCAGAGAACTCTTTGATTCTCTTTTCGCAGAGTTCGATTTCCAAGGTCTGGAACTCGATTTCTTTGCTCAGGAAGTCGTACATTTTCCTGCTGCTCTTTATATTTGGCTACAGAAGCCTTTGCGGTTTCGATTTCCACTTTCTTCGTTGCGATAGCAGATTTCAAATCGGCAACTTCCGACTGGATTCTTTCGATGCGGGTGCTCAGACCGGCAATTTCATCTTCCAAGTCTTGCACTTCCAAAGGAAGTTCGCCTCTCAACGTCTTGATTTCATCAATTTTAGACAACATGGTCTGTAGCTGGAACAAGGCTTTCAATTTCTGTTCCACTGTCAATTCCTGGGGATCTTTTTTTGCTTCTTTAGCCATTTTAATTACATGTATTTTATGGGATTTGTATTTATCTTGCTTTGTTGTACTTCAACATTAGGAAATAAATCCCGGATTATTGTATAAAATATTTCTTTTGTATATTGTTCGCTTTCATAATGCCCTATCTCTGCCAGCAGAATATCCGTGTCATGGCCGAAATAATCGTGATACTTTATTTCACCCGTGATGAAAACATCCGCACGGTTGCGTATGGCAAGCGGCATGAGAAAAGCTCCTGCACCGCCACACAAGGCAACGGTCTGTATCTCCCGCCCGGTGAGCCTGTTGTGTTTCAGACAACCCACTTCAAAGGTTTTCTTGATACGCTTTAGGAACTCCAACTCGGTTTCCGGAGTTTCCAATTCGCCGATAACGCCTGCTCCGGCTTGTTGCCAGGAGTTCTGCAACGGATATAAATCAAATGCAGGTTCTTCGTACGGATGTGCGGCAAGTAACGCTTTGATAACTTCTGCTTTCCGGTAAGTCGGCAAAATGGTTTCGATACGCGTCTCCTTTTCCACATGCAGCTCGCCGATTTTTCCGCAATAAGGATTGGCGCTTTCAAGAGCACGGAACATCCCCTCGCCTTCCACATTGTAGCTGCACGAATCATAATTGCCGATACATCCGCATCCGGCAGATGCCAATGCTGTGCGTACTTCTTCCGCCCGGGTTGCGGGAACAAATGTTACCAATTTCAGCAAAGCGTTTTCCTTAGCTTCCAGTACACGTACATTCTTCAATCCGATTTTTTCGGCAATCTTGAAATTCACTCCTTCCGGCGCATTATCCAGATTAGTGTGGGCGGAATAGATAACAATGTCGTTCTTGATAGCTTTCAAGATACAACGCTCCACGTAATCTTTTCCCGTAATGGATTTATAACCCTTAAAAATAAGCGGATGATGCGATATCACAAGATTATATCCTAACGCAATCGCTTCATCCAGCACGGCTTCAGTAACGTCAAGACACAACAAAGCCCCTGTTGCTTCCGCATCTGTCAATCCGATTTGCAGGCCGGCATTATCAAATCCGTCTTGCAATGGCAGAGGCGCGAACCGTTCAAGGGCGCTTACTATCTCCTTAATTTTCATTATCAGTAGAAAATTTGGTTGCAAAGATATGAAAAAGTAGCGAATTACGGCTTACTTTTACCTTTTTTTTCTACCATGACCGGCCGTAGCTTTCCATAAGCGTCGAAAGACTTACGCGAAGCCAGTGAAATGGTTATCATCAGCGAAAGCATGGATGCCGTAAATGTGATAACCATAATCATCATCTGATATTTGATGGCGACATTCGGACTGCTTCCCCCTAATATCTGTCCGATCATTGTTCCGGGAAACGCCACCAAGCCCATGACGGAGATATTGGCGATGAGCGGACTGAATGCCTTGATAATAGCCTGACGGATAAACGGTGCCTGCGCTTCTGTACGGGTAGCCCCGTTGCCAAGCAGATAGCGGTAAAGCTGTTGCTCGCGTTTCAATCCGCTATAATAGGTATTCAGGGCTATAACATTGCTGGATAGCATGTTTCCCATCAGTATGCCGAAAATAGGAATGAAGTATTGAGCGCTGAATACATTTTCAAGACGCAACACGATTCCTATAAAATACATCCCCACGCATACTACGCTACATAGGAAACCTACGGATATAGGTATCAGCAGTATCTTGCGCTTCAGTTGTGTACGCGCCAGTGCCGTTTGCGAAGCTACGAGTATCATGACGATTACCCACAGGAAATTAATCCACGGATTATTCCAAAGAAAAAGGTATTTCAGATAAATGCCGATGAAGAAAAGCTGCACAATCATGCGTGCCGTACCGATAAGGGTTGCACGTAGCAGGCCGGTCTTGAATTTCCATATATAGAATAATGGGACTGACAACAAGAGCAGTCCGATACCCAGGCTGAGGTATGATATGTCGATAGTTCCCATGAATACTTTGAATTAGCGGGTAAATAGGAAAACCAATACAGATGCAATAATAATGCAAACTCCCATAACAATCAGCATCATGCGTACAGTATGTTTCTGTTCGGAACATTCCTTTTGCCGGGTAAGTCTGGTTATTTTCTCCATATCTTCTGCGGTTGTGTTGTGGGGCATGCCGCACCCTTTGTGCATTTTATCCAAACGCTCGTTGAGACGTTCCCGGCGAAGAAGGCGTAAATTACGGTTCTCCTTATCACGGCGTATCATATCAAAAACAAATCCGGCAAAACTCATGGCTTTATTTTTATCAGGTTTATTACATTATTATATGTCTGTCGCATCCTTTGGCGAAACCCATGTCGTGCGATACCGCCAGTATGGCGGTTCCCTTTCGGGTTTGATGCCGTAAAAAGGCAAGAACTCTTTCCGTAGAGCCCGAATCGAGTGCCGAAGTTGGCTCGTCCACAATGATTAACGGCTTGTTGGTCATGGAAGCTACAGCTATCATCATACGTTGGCGTTGGCCGCCGGATATCTCATTTACACGTTTATAATATAGCTCTCTTTCCAAACCTAATTCTTCAAAGCAATTGAATAATTGCCTTTCGGAGAACGGTGTGGCTCGATTGGCTTTCAGGCTGAAAGGCAGTTGTATCATGTCTTTTACCCATTCTAACGGTAGTGCCAATTCTTGTGGAATCCAGGCTATTTGTTTGCGAATAAGGTCTATGCTGTTTTTATCCGATACGATGTCATTGACCGTAATACGTCCTTCTTTTAATGGAGTAAATCCCAGTATGGCATTGAGAAGAGATGTTTTTCCACACCCCGACGAGCCGGAAATGCTGGCAATCTCTCCCCTCTCCAATTGCAGGTTGAAGTTGGAGAATAGCACATCATTACCGTATGCAATACTGGCATCCTCTATTTGTAGCATAAATAAATTCTTTAGTCGTTAGTTGCAAAGGTAAGGAAAAAAGATTTGCATACATAACTTTATACTTTTATCTTTGTGTCACTAATTAATTCGGGAGAAAAAGTATGATACAGAACGAACGGGATTGCCGCCATGAACATGTGCTGGGCGTGGCAAGGCAAATGATGACTGCCGCACGCACAGCTCCTAAAGGGAAAGGTGTAGATGTAATAGAAGCAGCACTGGTTACAGGAGAAGACTTGAAAAAGCTTTCAGAAAAAATGAATGCCATGGCAGAAGAACTGGGTATGAAGTTCTTTCTGCGTGATGCGGCAAATGTCCTGCAGGCAGAATGTGTCGTTATAATAGGTACGCGCGAGCAGGCGCAGGGATTGAACTGCGGTCATTGTGGCTTTCCTACTTGTGCCGGGCGTACGGAGGGTGTGCCATGTGCCTTGAATACGGTTGATGTGGGGATTGCCGTCGGCTCCGCTTGCGCCACGGCTGCCGACATGCGGGTAGATACCCGGGTAATGTTCTCTGCCGGACTGGCTGCACAGCGAATGAACTGGCTGAAAGATTGCAAGACTGTATTCGCCATTCCGGTCAGTGCCTCTTCCAAGAACCCGTTCTTTGACAGGAAGCCTAAGGAAGAAAAGAAATAAAGTGCATTGCCGAACCTGAAGTTGAGAACGGGAAACGTAAAGTTGAACTTTAGCGGCGTAGAGTTGAACTTCAGAACTCTAAAGTGGCACTTTAGAAATGCAGAATAGAACTTTGCGTAAATTAAGATTAAGGGGCATCGGTATTCAGGCTTCATTATCTTACTTGACGCATTAAATAACTTAGAATTGATATGGGATATTTTGTTGGAATTCCATTGGGCGGAGCTGCCGAAAAGGACTGTCAGGTGCGTTTCGGTAAGAACATGACCTTTCAAGTGGAAACGCGCGCTCCTCACCTGCCGGCGGAGTGGGCATTACAGAGTGGCGTACAGCTTACATGGCCTCATGCGGATACGGATTGGGCCTATATGCTTGAAGAAGTGCAGCAATGTTTTATTGCCATTGCTTCCGAGATAGCCAAGCGGGAGTTGCTGTTGATTGTAACTCCGGAACCTGAAGAGGTAAAAAAGCAAATTTCCGCGACAGTGGATATGGATAATGTTCGTTTCCTGAAATGTGAAACGAATGATACTTGGGCACGCGACCATGGAGCTGTCACTATGGTAGATACGGAAGGGCCGTCTCTGCTTGATTTTACTTTTAATGGCTGGGGACTGAAGTTTGCTTCGGATAAAGATAATCAAATTACACGTCGGGCTGTTGAAGCCGAAATCTTAAAAGGCCGGTATATAAACCGTTTGGGCTTTGTGCTGGAAGGCGGTTCCATTGAGAGTGACGGCATGGGAACATTGCTTACCACTTCGGAATGCCTGTTGTCGCCTAACCGTAACGGCCAGTTGAATAAGGTGGAGATTGAGGAGTATCTTCGGTCTACATTCCATCTTGAACGGGTACTTTGGCTGGATTACGGTTATCTGGCCGGAGATGATACGGACAGTCATATAGATACGCTTGCCCGTTTTTGTTCGCCGGATACGATTGCCTATGTGCAGTGCAGGGACGTGAATGACGAGCATTATGAGGAGCTGCACCGAATGGAAGAACAGCTTAAAACGTTCCGGACACTTGCCGGAGAACCTTATAGACTGTTGGCATTGCCGATGGCCGATAAGATAGAAGCGGAGGGCGAAAGGCTGCCGGCTACGTATGCCAACTTCCTGATAATGAATGATGCAGTGTTATATCCCACATATAACCAGCCGGAGAATGATATGCATGCCAAAGAGGTGTTGCAAATGGCTTTTCCCAAGCATGAAATTGTAGGTGTAGACTGCCGTGCTTTGATAAAACAACATGGCTCGCTGCATTGTGTCACGATGCAATATCCGATAGGAGTAATCAGATAATAGAAAGGTATGAAAGTTATCAATTTCGTTTTTTGTGGGATATTTGTAGCCATGTATATAGCAGGTTGGCTCTTTCCTAAGTTTCGGCGGTATATTAAAAAGAATATATGGTTGGATAACTTACCGGGAGTGTTGGAGCTTATCTTCTTTATAAATCTCTCCGAATATCTTTTTGTAGAGCAATGGAATTGGGAATATGGCGAGGTTCTTTCCTGGATTGCTCCTGTTCTTATTGTTTTGGTAACTTCTTATTGGTGGGATAGATTAGACCGGAAAAATAAAAAACATTTAAAAGAAATATAGATTATGAGAAAAATAAAAGTCGGTATTATTCAGCAGGCCAATGTGGCGGATATGCGCATTAATCTGATGAATCTGGCCAAGAGTATCGAATCGTGTGCAGCTCATGGTGCACAATTAGTGGTGTTGCAGGAGTTGCATAACTCACTCTATTTTTGCCAGACGGAGAATACGCAACTGTTTGATTTGGCAGAACCTATTCCCGGACCATCGACCGGTTTCTATTCGGAGTTGGCGGCTGCCAACAACATAGTATTGGTAACTTCATTGTTCGAAAAGCGTGCTCCGGGACTGTATCATAATACGGCCGTTGTGTTTGAGCGTGACGGTAGCATTGCCGGGAAATACCGCAAGATGCACATCCCTGATGATCCGGCCTATTATGAGAAGTTTTATTTCACTCCCGGAGATTTGGGCTTCGAACCTATCCAAACGTCTTTGGGAAAATTGGGCGTTTTGGTTTGTTGGGACCAATGGTATCCCGAAGCAGCGCGTCTCATGGCGCTGAAAGGAGCCGAATTATTGATTTATCCTACCGCCATCGGTTGGGAAAGCAGCGATACTGATGATGAGAAAGTCCGCCAACTCAATGCATGGATAATCTCGCAACGCGGACATGCCGTAGCAAACGGACTCCCGGTTATTTCGGTGAATCGTGTGGGACACGAGCCAGATCCCTCTATGCAAACAAATGGTATCCAATTTTGGGGGAACAGTTTTGTTGTTGGACCGCAAGGTGAGTTTTTGGCACAGGCAGGCAATGAGCAACCGGAAAATATTGTAGTGGAAGTGGATTTGGAACGTTCGGAGAATGTCCGTCGTTGGTGGCCATTCTTGCGTGACCGTCGGATTGACGAATACGAAGGACTGACTAAACGCTTTCTGGACTAGAGTTTGAGATATAATCAATAGTCGTATATTAAAAAACGAAGGGCACAGAGTTTTAATTTTACATTTCACTCTGTGCCCTTTCTATATACTGTATAATGGACTTCTTATTGGAAAGTTATCTTTTTATTAGCCAAAAAATTGGCACCTCCATAAATAAACAAGCCCAGAAATTGCGCAAGATATTCATTAACGTCCAATCCTTCTACTAACAGGATAAGAAATAAGAATTG
>OOCX01001211.1_pt1 | contig 16623 bp, 12 predicted proteins | sample 1671231 | NCBI WGS metagenome assembly OOCX01 (sample SAMN06348135, study PRJEB24527) | human gut metagenome | biome: human gut; feature: ankylosing spondylitis patient; material: feces | host: Homo sapiens | place: China | collected 2015-10 | reverse complement strand
GTTCGCCGTACTATCATGAATCAGATTGAAGAGAGATGATGATAGGGAGCGCCTTTTTATGATTGAGTTGCTCAGGCGTTTTGGTGGTAAGTTTCGCCGATATATGGTGATCGGCCCTGCGTGCAAGTTGATCGAAGTGATCTTTGACCTGCTGACGCCGCTGGTGATTGCCCAGATGATTGATAAGGGCATCGGCGCGCACGATGTGAACGCCGTCGTCCGTTACGGCGTGGTGCTCGCCGCCATGGCTGTGATCGGCATCTCGTTTACGCTCGTCTGCCAAAAGATGGCGGCGCTCACCTCACAGGGCATGGGCACCGACATTCGCGGTGCGCTTTACGAGCACATTAATAAGCTGAGCTATGCCGAGCTCGACCGCTTTGGCACGCCGTCGCTTATCACGCGCATCACCAACGACGTCAACCAGGTGCAGCTCGCTGTGGCGCTGGGCGTGCGCATGCTCATCCGCTGGCCCTTCTTGGCGGTGGGCTCCATGTGCGCGGCCCTTGCCATCGACCTTAAGCTCGGCGTGATCTTTTTGATTTGCACGCCCGCCATCGGCTTGGTGTTTTGGTTTGTCATGGCGCGCTGCATTCCGTATTACAAGCAGCTGCAGGCAAAGCTCGACCGTATTGCGCTCATTTGCCGCGAGGGGCTTTCGGGCGTCCGCGTGGTTCGCGCCTTTGTGCGCGAAGATCACGAGCGTGAGCGCTTTGCCCAAGCCGCCGATGACCAGGCCCATACCGCCATCGCGGTGGGCAAGCTCTCGTCGGTCCTCAACCCCGTAACGTTTTTGGTGATGAACCTGGGCGTGTGCGCCATCCTGTGGGTGGGCGGCATCCAGGTCAACGTGGGTGAGCTTACGCAGGGCCAGGTCATGGCGTTTGTGAACTACATGACGCAGACCCTCACCTCCATCGTCTACGTTGCCAACCTGGTCGTTGTCTTTACCAAGGCGAGCGCCAGCGCGTCGCGCATCAATGAGGTGCTCAACTGCGAGCCGAGCATTTCCGACGAGGGCAACCATCCGGTCGCACTGCCCGAGCCGAGCGACCTGGCGGGTGACGCTGTTCCGGTCTCCGCGCTGAGCTTTGACCATGCGAGCTTTTCGTTTGGCGCGGGCGCGGCAAATGCCGTCAATGACGTGACCCTGGAGCTGCCGCTGGGCAAAACGCTCGGCATCATCGGTGGCACGGGCAGTGGCAAGTCTACGCTCGTCTCGCTTATCCCGCGCCTGTACGATGCGGGCACCGGCAGCGTGAGCGTGATGGGTGCCGACGTGCGCACTTGGCCGCTCGACCAGCTGCGCCATGTGGTCGCGACCGTCCCGCAGCGCACGTCGCTGGTGAGCGGCACCATTCGCAGCAACCTGACCTGGCGTGACGAGTCGGCGACCGACGATGAGCTCTGGGCGGCGCTCGATATGGCGCAGGCGAGCGAGTTCGTGCGCAACAAGCCGCAGGGGCTCGACGCCCCGGTCGAGGCGGGCGGCAAGAACTTTAGCGGTGGCCGGCCAGCGCCAGCGCCTGACCATCGCGCGCGCCTTAGTGGGCTCGCCGCAGGTTCTGATCATGGACGACTCCGCCTCGGCGCTCGACTTTAAGACCGACGCGGCGCTTCGCCATGCCATTCGCGAGCGCAGCGTGCGCGGTGCCGCCGAGGGCGGGCTACCGCTCACGACCGTCATCGTGAGCCAGCGCGTCTCAACCGTGCGCGACGCCGATATGATCTGCGTACTTGACCACGGCTCGGTTGCAGGCCTGGGCACGCACGATGAGCTGTACACGACCTGCCAGCTCTACCGCGAAATCTGTCAGTCGCAGCTTCGCCGTGAGGAGCTCGAGGGCCAACAGGGGAGCGCGTCGCCCGCCCCCGCCCCAGGCGCCGCGCCCGCCTCGACTGCCCCCGCATCCGTCTGCACAAAGGAGGGCTGCTAGATGAATCCGTATACTTCCTCCGGTTCGGTCGCCACGATGACCGCTAACGTGTCCGGCAACGATAACCTCAACGACCTGGGGGACGGCCCGCGCCAGCCCGGCGACCCCGAGCGCTATCCCGTGGGCGCGGTGACCCGCCGCCTGCTGGGCTATGTTCGCCCGCACCGCATTTCGTTTGCGGCGTCGTTTGTGAGCGCTGCCATCTCGGTGATCTTGCAGCTCTACACACCTATTCTCATCGGCGAGGGCATCGACCTGATCGTCGCCGCCGGGCAGGTGGACTTCGATGCGCTGCTGCCGCTTGTCACCAAGCTCGCGATTGTCGTCGTAGGTGCTGCGGCTTTCCAGTGGCTGCAGGGCTATTGCGTTAACCGCTTGTCCTACGAGACGGTGCGCGACATGCGCGTGGAGGCGAGCGACAAGCTCAGCCGCATGCCGCTCAGCTTTATCGACAGCCATGCCCACGGCGACCTCATGAGCCGCGTGGTCAACGACGTCGATCAGGTGGGCGACGGTCTGCTGCAGGGCTTCACGCAGCTCTTTACCGGCGTTATTACCATCGTGGGCACGCTCGCGTTTATGCTCTCCATCAAGCTGACCATGACGCTTGTGGTGGTGCTCGTCACGCCGCTTTCCATCTTTGCGGCCGGTGCCATCGCCAAACTTTCCAATAAGAGCTTTACGGCACAGCAGCGCATCCAAGGCCAGCTCGGTGGCCATATCGAGGAGTATGTGGGCGAGCAGAAGCTGGTGGATGCGTTTGCCTATGGCCCGAACGCTCAACAGCGCTTTGATGCCCTTAACGCCGAGCTCTATACGGCAGGTGAGCGCGCGCAGTTTATGGGCTCGCTCTCCAACCCCGGCACGCGCTTTATCAATAACATCATCTATGCCGTGGTCGCTGTGATCGGCTGCGCGGGCGTGATCACGGGCGTGCCTGCGGCGCTCACGGTGGGCGGCGTGCAGATCTTCCTGTCCTACGCCAACCAGTACACTAAGCCGTTCAACGAGGTCACGAACGTCATCACGCAGATCCAGACTGCGTACGCCTCGGCGCGCCGCATGTTTGCACTGCTCGATGCGCGCGAGCAGGAGCCCGATGCGCTAGATGCCGTGGAACTTGCCGCCCCGCAGGGTGAGGTGACCTTTGAACATGTGGACTTTAGCTATGTGCCCGACCGCAAGCTGCTGCAGGATGTCTGCATCGAGGCTAAACCCGGCATGCGCTTTGCCCTGGTCGGTCCTACGGGCTGTGGCAAGACAACGCTCATCAATTTGCTGCTGCGGTTCTACGATATCGACGCCGGTCGCATTGCGGTCGATGGCCGTTCCTCGCGTGACTACACGCGCGCAAGCCTGCGCCGCGCCTTTGGCATGGTGCTGCAGGACACATGGCTGTTCGAGGGCACGGTGGCGGACAACATCGCTTACGGTTGCCCAGGAGCCGCGCGCGAGCAGGTTATCGAGGCCGCCAAGCGCGCGCACGCGCACAAGTTTATCGTGCAGCTGCCAGGCGGCTACGATACGGTAATCGGCGAGGACGGCGGCACGTTTAGCCAGGGTCAAAAACAGCTGCTGTGCATCGCGCGCGTCATGCTCACCGATCCGGCGATTCTGCTGCTGGACGAGGCGACGTCGAGCATCGATACGCGTACCGAGCTGCAGGTGCAGGCGGCATTCGACGAGCTCATGGCCGGTCGTATGAGCTTTGTCGTGGCGCACCGCCTGAGCACCATCCGCAACGCCGACTGCATTCTGGTGATGCGCGACGGCGAGATTATCGAGCGCGGCACGCACGACGAGCTGCTCGCGGCAGGCGGCTTCTACGCCGAACTCTATCGCAGCCAGTTTGCCCAGTGAGCAAGCCCGTGGGGCAAATGAATCAATCGACAGACGGCGGTTTACATCTGTCACGTTAGTACTAAGATATTCATCTAATAAATTGCATTAGTGGCTTTAATTTTGGGGGAAACGAGGCAACGTGACTATGACGTGCTCTTTGGTGGTTAACAGCAAGAGCGGTAATACCAGGATGGTTTCGGGCGCGATCAAGCGCGCTCTGCAGGCTGCGGGCGTTGAGTTTGTCCATGCCGCGGCGTTGAGCGACGATGCGGATGCAGATCAGGTTGCGCTCGAGGCGCAGGGTGCCTGCGCGGCCGACACGGTGCTCGTCGGTTTTTGGTGCGACAAGGGCGCGTGCACGCCTTCGGTCGCGGCGTTGCTCTCTGCCTTGCACGGCAAGCGCGTGTTCCTGTTTGGCACCTGCGGCTTTGGGGCCGACCAGAGCTATTACCAGCAGATTATCGACCGCGTAACTTCCAATCTGGCCGAGGATGCCGAGCTTGCGGGTTGGGCGATGTGCCAGGGCAAGATGGGTCCCGCGGTCAAGCAGCGCTACGAGGCCATGCTCGAGCAAGATCCCGATAACGCCCGATTTAAGATGCTGCTCGACAACTGGGTTGCCGCGAAGGACCATCCCACCAAGGAGGATCTGGACAACATGGCGGCGGCGGCCAAGAAGGCCGTGCTGGGCGAGTAGGCCGCCGCTCGCGGTGCCGCGCGTTCAATCGTACAAACGTGAAAGCCTCGAAATTCTCGAGGCTTTTTTCTTAACACGGGGGTGCGCCGTGGCAAGCGTCTGGGGCGACATTTTCCATCATCCGGACGATGAGTCGGTTTTGGAAGATACGGTCTCCTGTATCAGCTGGATGTATAGGCAGATGGAGTACGGCTACAAAACGTGCCCGGGCTTCTTTACGCACCATCCGATGGGATTCATGTAGTAAGACACCGCCGGGCGGGCGCCACGTTGCAGAACCTAGGCCTAGCAGGTGGCTGATAATTCCATACCCAAATGTATCCAGAGTGGGATGGGCTTTCCGGATGGGCGGGGTTGCGGAAGCCGTGTCCCGGAATTTGCCTTTGGAATGGGATGTGGTTTCCGGTTGAGGGGCTCTGTGGAAAATGCATCCCAGTATTCGGCTGAGAAACGGGATGTGCTTTCCGGTTGAGGGTCTTGGCGGAAAGTACGACCCGGGATTTGTGATCGGAGTGGGATGCGGCTTCCCAACGGGGCCGCAAGCGGAAACCGCATCCCATTTCGCAAGCGAATTCTGGGACACGGTTTTCAGAGGGTTATGGGCTGCGAACTACATGAGGTTGTCATAAAACTCCAGTAAAAGGGGTCGGAAATAAATGGCGCTTCCAGCAGTTTGTTTTAATGTGGGGGGGGGTACCATTATTTTAGTTTCGCAAAAAAATGATCCCTCTATGGGGAAGTTGCGTAGGGGGTTAGTCACAGATATTGGATAAAACAGACTAATTTGGGGATAAATGACCACTTACGCCAAAATAAGTAGCATTTAGCGACAAAACATTGAAAAATGTGTAGCACATCGCTATGTTTTTATTACGAAAAGATTCCAAATTGGCTTATTTCGGACTCACTTTTCAAGCGCCTTGCGGTTCCTGTTGAAACTTGCTGACCTTTGGATGGGTCGAATAAGGCCTCAAGGGGGATGAATTATCACTTTGACGGCGCGTAGACTCAAACGATTTATTGCACTTTTGAGTAGCTTGGCGTTCGCGCTTGTCATAGCCCTTGCCGTTGTTTCTTTTGTTCCTCGTGCATTTGGATACATGCCCTTTGCTGTGCTCTCGGGCTCTATGGAACCCGAGCTTCCCGTTGGCTCCATGGTGTTTGTTCGCCAGGTTGAGCCAGCGGATATTGCCGTGGGTGACAATGCAACCTTTTACCGATCGGATGGCGCCGTGGTGACGCACCAGGTGTACGAGATCGACCCTGCCGCGCAGATGATCGGCACGCAGGGCATTGCAAACAAAAATGCAGATGGAAGCATCATGCACGATGCCGAGCAGACGCCATTTTCGCGCGTGATCGGCACTGTTTCTTTTTGTGTCCCTTACCTGGGCTTCGTCAACGCTTATTGCACGACGATGCCCGGTTTGCTTGTTGTGGTGGCCGTTCTGGCGCTGCTGATCACGGCGTCGATAGTGCTCGATCGGATGGTTCCCGACGAGCCTGCGGGCAAGCATGCCCGCGTGCATGCGAGGGAGCGGCGTTCATAGCGGCAGGGAAAAGCGTCGGCGGCGGTAGGGGCCGTTGCCGGGGAAAACGATTCTCGAAAGGAAGAGAACGATGGAAAACAAGAAGAAAAAGCGCTACGGCATCATTGCCGCCCTGTTGCTGCTGGTATTGGCTGCCGGCGTGGGAACGTATGCATGGCTGACGGCGCAGTCGAGCCTGCCCAACAACTTCACTACTGCGGGCATTAACAAGCCCACTACCGATCCCGATCATCCGAGTCAGCCGCTTCCGGATGATAACACTAAGGTCAACGGCAACCTGACCGAGACTAACTGGGTTGCGAACTCCAAGCTCGCCCCTGGCGTGTCTGTTCCTAAGAATCCTAATGTCGGTATTGGCAAGGGATCCGAAAACGCTTATGTGTACGTTTTCGTGAAGAACGAGACGGCGTCTGCTGGGACTCCTAATTCCAGGAAGACTTACTTCACCATTAACTCTGGCTGGAAGGCCGTTGAAGCGACCACCGTTGAGGGAGAGCCGACTCATTATCTCGGTGGCCTTTTCGTTTATGTTGGCGATGGGACCGAGGCAACTCCGCTTATTGCCAGCAAGACCGAGGACAAGTGGACCGGTGAGCTGTTCAGCAATGTGACTACGCCCAAGGAGACCGAGCAAAAGGATTTCGCCAAGGATGCCAAGATGACGGTCAACTGCTTCGTTTACGCTGCAGACAGCACCACTGAGGGCTCGGCTGCGTCTGCTGAGGTTGCTGCCAAGGATTGGGCTAAGGGCCTGTAGTAATCCAACCCCCTCCACTGAGATCCCGGCCCGCCCCCACCCCTATATTCGGGCCGGGATCTCGGTTCCCCTTTGATCGACGATTGGCGAACGTAATGCTCAACAATCTTTCCGACAATCAGAAACGCACCTTGGCGCTTACCGCGATTGCGCTGTTGGCCCTGGCGTGTCTGTGCGGCACGCTGGCTTTTACCGTTGATATGGTTCCGGCGAACAACGTTCTATCGTTTGGCAGCGTGAAGGTACGAGTCTGCGAATACACTCTCAACGAGCAGGGCGAGGAGATTCCGTTTGAGCCCAACGAACACGGGGACTATCCCGACACCAAGGCCGGGGGCTCTGACATCAGCCGCATTGTGCGCGTGGAGAACGTCGGCGCGCAGCCTGAGTACGTTCGCGCGCGTCTGCGCATGACGTCAGTGGCGCCCGACGGTTCGAGAGCGGATGCCTCGGGCAGCGTTGCGTTTCATGTGAACGTGGGCGAGGGATCCCCGTGGATCGATGGCAGCGATGGGTGGTACTACTACCGCGGCTTGGCCGGACGTGGCGGCATGCTCGACCCCGGCGCCATGACGGAGAGCCTCATGGACTCGCTGCGCTTTGTGGGCGACTACCACGATGCCGCACGCGGCGGCTCATTCAGGCTCGATATCGATGTTCAGGCCGTGCAGGCCAAAAACCAGCATGCAAGCGATACCGTCCTCGACGTGCTTGACGTCGTGGGCTGGCCGGAGGCGAACTAGCCTATGAAGATCAAGAACATAAACCGGGGCATGCTTAGCAGGCTGGTTGCCGTCGCAGCGATTGTCCTTTGCTGCGTTATGGCGCTGCCAACGTCAGTGCATGCCGAGGACGTGCCCGAGAACAAAAACGAATATCACATCAAAAATGCGAACGACTTTTTGGCGTACGTGGCGCTGTCGCGCGAGCGCGATACGTCCGGCTGGCACGTTTATCTCGATAACGACATTGAGCTCAACAGCGACGACATGAAAGCCATCGTTGCAAACACCGTTAAGCATCTGTCGTTTGGCAACAAGGAGCATCCGTTTAAGGGCGTGTTCGATGGTCAAAACCACACCGTTGAGGGCCTGAACTACGATAAAGACGCTTTTGACCCCGAGCGCGATACGGGATTTTTTGCCGAGACCAACGGTGCCACCATCAAAAACTTCCTGGTCAAGGACGCCAACGTGTGGGCGGACTTCCGCGGTGGCATTATCGTGGGCAAGGCCGTCAATACGCGCTTCGAAAACGTTATGGTCATGGAGAGCACGCTGCACGTGACCTGCGCCAACAATGCTCTCAACCTCATTACCAACGCAGGCTTTGAGGGCGGTCTCATCGCCGCCGAGCTCGACGGCTGCACCCTCTACAACTGCGAGGTCCGTGGCGGCCGTGCCGTCAACAATGCGACCTCGGGCGTGCAGGCGCTCGGCGGTGAGGGTCTGTATATGGCGGCGTTTGCCGGCTACGTTAAGAACTCGACTATCGAGTACTGCCGCGTGACGCCGACGCGTAAGGACGACGGCTCGATTGCCGCGAATGGCATGACCGACGTCACCAATAAGTACGACGTGGCCATTGGCGCATTGGGCGGCAACAACGTGTATGCCTCGGGTTTTGTGGGCTGCATGGCGGGTAACGCCAAGATTATCGACTGCTTCTCGACGGCGCAGTGCTACAGCTATGCCGCGTCGTACGTGGGCGTCGTCGCCGTGACGCGCGCGTGGACGGGTGGCTTGGCGGGTCGTATTCTAACCGAAAAGGGCAACGAGCTCGTTCGAAGCCATTTTGCGGGTGACTTGAGCTCGCGTCAGTACAATCCCATCGCCGTGATCCCCATCATTCAAAACGATGTGAACCTGGGCGGTATTGCTGCGCGCGCTAACAAGGATGATGCCACGGTCACCGAGTGCTACTTTAAACCGAGCGTGAGCTTGAATGGCAATAGCCAGGGTAATCCCGCTAAAAAGAAAATCCCCGCGTTTGGCGGCGACGGTACCACTAAGGGCGACGGCTATGGCCCGTGGGACGACGAGCGCTACATCACGCGTGAGCTATGGGAAGAGCACGACTACGACTTCTGTGCCCGCACCATGCGCTCGACCGCCAACGACGATGCCCTGGGTGGCCAGCACACCAATGAGTGGGCGATGGATTACAAGCTGAATATCCCCGTGCATGGCCAAAGCGTTAAGGCGACGATCGATTTTCCCGGTGCGGGTACCGCGACAATCGAGGCGACCAAACTCGGTATTGATCAGGCGACTTCGGATCCGTACGCTTTTGCCGTGAGCGCCGTGCTGGCGGGAACGGCTCAGGGCTTGGCCCAGGGCGATACATCGGTAACGTTTAAGCAGGATACCTCCGCAAAGCCCAAGGGTTTGACCGATGCCAACGGCGGTTATCGCTTCATGGGCTGGTTCCGCGAGCCCGGGGTTAAAGTGAACCGCATCGATCATGACAGCAGCTGGTTTAACGGCAAGACCGATGCCGATGCCGTTAAGGCTGGCAAGCAGGTCCAGAAGAACGAAGCGCACGAGAAAACGTCGACCTATACCGCCGATAACGCGAAGGGGGCCGAGGCCTTTAAGGGCAACGACCTGTTTATTGCTTCGTACGAGGCGCAGGTGCTGTTCTATAACGTCAAGGGCAAGACGCTCTCGTGGCAGAGCGGCGAGGAGCACGACAAGTCGACGGACTGGTACCGCTATGGCGTCGGTTTAACGCCGGCTGCCCCTGCGGACCGCGGCATTCTTTCTGCCAGCGCCACCTTTATCGGTTGGACGACGCAGCCGAGTGGCGAGGCCGGGATGCATGGCGGTTACGCGGCCATCACCTCGCCTAAGCTTGCCGAGCTAAAAAACGCCGGTGCGTTCTATCCTGCCGGCACCGAGATCACTGTGCTTGGTCCTACCGATTTTTATCCGGTGTACACCGACTATGTGTCGAACATCATGACGGTGTTTGAGGGCAATGAGCAGGATGCAACCGACGATCAGACTCGGCGCGACGGTGTGGGCAAAACTGACGTTAAGGTTGAGACTGCAGAAGATGGCACAAGCGCGTATACCGTACAGGTGCTCGACGTATCCGGTAAAGCTATATCCGAGGAGGGCCAGCTGCCCGACGGCTATCGTTTCCTGGGTTGGTATGAAAACAAGGGAACCGAGGATGCCCCGCTCGAGGTGCGCGTAAGCCGCGACCCCAGCTATACGCTCCCCGCCGATGTCGATTTAACCGCGCCGCATACCTACATCGCCCGCTTTGAGTACCGAGTGGATTATTACGTTCGGGCTTATACCAACCATGAGTTTACGGACAGCAAGCTACTTTGTTCCGTTTGGAATCGCTATCAAACGCCCTTTGAGGAAAACGTCGGTAGTACCTTCGTGCGTGAAAACGTCGTCCACTGGGGCCCGGAGCATGTTGACCACGGTATAAAGGATAGTTATGAAACGTGTGGCACGCGCTTCACGAAGGAAACCCTTGTCGTGAGTCCCCTTAACGCGTACTCGCACAACGTTAAAAACGATACGGGAGCCGATACTCTAAAAAACCTCTATGCCGATACCGATTTTCCAGGCGCTGCAACGCTAAGCGATACTTGGACTTCGGCTTCGCTGAACGTAACGGTCAAACCGGTGAATGATCGCTATCTCCTGAATTTCTGGACGCTTGAGCGCGATGGTGAATATTGGACATATGTGAAAAATCCCATCGAGAGCATGGTGCGTACAGATAAGAAGTACTACGTTCGCGCGATGATTACCACGGACGTTAATTTCTACAACAAGGGCGATAATGTCGTGAGGACTGCCACGCGGCGCTATGAGAGTAACTTGCTGCAGACCAAGGTGAACGGGGCGGATCCGACGTTCACGTATTACTACCCGCATGTTAATAAGTCGGTTAAAGTGGCCGAAAAGCCAGAAGATGGTGAGAAGGGATCGTATGAGAGCCCCCTGACCCTCGAAGCCTCTCCGACCGATGCCGAGATGGCGGTGCCGGGCTATAAGTTCCTGGGCTGGATTTCGACCGCCGAGGTCCAGAAGGGTTCTGACGTCTGGAAGTATATCTACGATGTCGAGGGCGATTCCTTCACCACTTCTGACCCGGATAAGGCCGAACCGTATCTGGTGAAACCAGATTTTAAGGTCACCCAGTGGCAGGATGCCTATCCGGTGTACGCGAAGTACGATGTTAGGTACACCACCAACCTGTATCGCGCCGGTTTTAAGGGCACGGACAAGGTCAATGTGCCTAGGTACGACATCGATCCCGTTATCAACGCGGGCACCGACCCTGCTACGGCAACGGTGACCCCTGACGTCACGACTCCGGTTTATAAAGCAGGCGGTGAGCTGTATAAGTTGCAGAAGGTTGAGATCGAGCTTCCGAATGGCGAAGTTGAAGAGATCGAACCTAACGGCGATAACTCGTATTCCCATCAGGTGGAACCCGGCGGGGCCTATACATTTGTGGCGTACTATTCGCCGTTGGCGGTTGTGTACCACCTCAATGCCACGGATGTGGACGGCAAAGTTGCTCAGCAAGACGATATGCTCGGCAACCTTAATGGCGGCATCCCGAAGCCTACTTATGACGTCAGCACTATCGATGCGGATACAGGCAAGTTCAACGTCTTCGTGGGCTGGACGGAAGCCGAGCCGGCACCTGGCAAGGGCTATGTCGCTTGGTCAGAGGGCATCCGTATGGTGAGTGCTTCTACCGTGGTCAAGGCCCCCATGGAGCTGTACCCGGTCTACCGTCCCAGCCTGGTTACCGTTCAATCGAACATTGACTCTAAACTTGCGAATCCCGATCTTGTCCGTAGCCTCGGCCGCACTGACTCCGGCGACCAGATTTCTCTTGAGGTCAAGGCCGCCGAGGAGGTTGAGGGCACTGACGGCACCAAGTACGACTTTGTCGGCTGGTCGCGCGATTATGTCAATGACGGGCAGTACACCCTGATGACTGACGATGAGAGGTATCCCCTCGAGGGCAGCGAGCCCTTTGAGAGCGTGACCTACACTGCGGTGTACAAGAAGACGCCGCTTAAAGTGCGCTATCACGACACCGAAGGCAACGTCATCTACACCGCTACGGTAGACCCGAACGATACGAGTGTTCTGCGTGGCCAGGATGGCAATGCCGGCTTTGTTCAGACAGTTAAGGTGCCCAAGATGCACGAGAACGGCAACCCGGTCTATGACGACAAGGGTGAACCCGTCATGGAGCCAAAGGAAGTGGCCTACGATCCCGAAGCCTACTCCGCAATCGTCGCATTCCTGGGCGAGCGAGCGGATAGCAGCTTGAAGGAGTTGTTCTTGGAGTGGCAGTGGGTTAATGGCGACAAAGCTGTGGCGTGGAGCGACTTCAAGGGTAAACCGGTTACAGCCAACATGGATTTGTATCCGGTGACGTATAAGGTCGTCGCTAACGACACATCGGACGATGCGAGCCCTAAGAATGTGACCGGGCAGCTCAAGTGGTTGCTTGATCCCAATGCCGCGAACACGATAGATGACAAGAGCGATAAGGCGCCGTTCAAGGCTTGCTTTGCAAAGCCCTTCATGGGCACGCAACTGACGGTGCACGTTGACCGCGTGGGCTATGGTCTTCCTGGCCAGACTCCTGCGCCTGTCAACGGGAAGTATGTCTCGCTTTACAGTTCGGGTTCAGGCGAGGGCTCGTTTGAGCTGACGAATCGTTTGGACTACAAGCTCACGGGCGACGGCACTCAGAGCGATGGCAATGCGGTGTTCGATTTCGCCGCTACGCATACGCTCAAGATCGTCAAGCAAACCCAGGATAGCTGGGCGAAGGGCAAGACGTTCCGCTTCAAGGTTTCCCGGGCCGGCATGGACGGCAACGCCTTGGAGGAGCGCACGGTTGAGGTAACGGTGTCATCGGATGCGCAGCTAAAGGACGGTTCCGCCTGGTACTCCGGCGCTATCGAGCTTGCGGTCCCGGCGGGTATCTACACCGTCGAGGAGGACTCAGCGTGGGCATGGCGCTACAGCAACCAAATCGGCGTCCCTGGCAAGCAGCCGGGCGATAAGGCGCAGGCGACTATCTCCGCTGCATCGAGCGCGAACGATGCCACGTTCACCTGCACGAACACGCGTGTGAACGACAAATGGATCGACGGCAGCAATCGTGCCCATAACGTTTGGAGCAACGGCAACGTAGCAAAGAAGGAGGATTAGCATGTCCAAGCGCAAGCGCATCATCGCCTTGCTGGTGGGGGTTATCCTCCTGGCCGGTACGGCAGGCACGTTGGCCTGGCTTTCGGTTACGGGCGTGCTGGTCAACCAGTTCGGCATCGGGTCGGTGACGCCATCGGTTCAGGAAACGCTCAACGGCAAAGTGAAAAGCGATGTCAAGGCGAAGAACACGGGTACTGCGCCCGCCTATATTCGTGCTGCAGTGGATATCTACTGGCAGGACCAGGATGGCACACGTCTGTGGGATGAGCCGAAGGAGGAGCCGAAGGGTGAGGCGGATTACGAGATTGCGTGGAGCGTGGCTGATGCCTCGGGCGCGAACTCGGCTTATAACTGGGTTAAGGCGAGCGACGGGTTCTATTACTGGACGTCGCCCGTCGCTCCCGGCGCGGAAACCGGCGTGCTCATTAATAGGGTTACCGAGCTCAAGGCAACCGAAGGTCGCAATCTTGTCGTGGATATCTCCACTCAGGCGGTCCAGGCGATGCCCGATGAGGCCGTGCACGACGCATGGGGTTGCTCGGTCGAGAATGACGTGCTGGTGCCGCCGCATGGAGGTGCGTAAGTATGGCGTTCCCGATTCGTAAAGGTGTTGCGCGCTCCTTGCGTTGCATGGTCGCGGCCATTTTCTGCGTGGTCGCGCTCGCCGTTCCTGCCCGTGCGTTCGCCGATACGCCCTCGATTGCCTATGACGGAAATGCACGCCAGCTAACGGTATCGGGAGCGACGGACTCCTCGGGGGAGCCCGATCTGTTTCCAGCCTTTAAAGATCTAATGCCCGGCGATGTACGCGAGCAACAGATTGGGGTTCGTGCCACGGGTGTAAAGTCCCAGGTACGTGTGTTTGTGCGGGCTGTTGTCGATCACGAGACGGCACATCTGCTGTCGCCCATTACCCTAACGGCGTCGGCGGCCGATGCGTCTGCCGGTTGGCTCCAGACGGGAACGCCGGGCAGCGTGTTTGCCTATCCCACGCAGGTCGCAACGTTTACGAGCGATGGCAGCACGGTACTCAATTTGCAACTAAGTGTCCCGACGTCGGTGGGCAACGAGCTTGCCGACGCAAACAAGGCAATTCGCTGGGAAATCACCGCCGAAGACGATGGCGAGAAGATCCCCGTACAACCTGCTGGCAGCAAGAAGCCCGGCTTGCTTGGTCTGGCGGCAACGGGCGACAACACGCTCGCTTTGCTTTTGGTGTTGCTGGCGCTTGCCATCATCGCTTTTATAGCCGCGCTTCTTTTGTCCCGGAGGAACAAGCGCTAGGTCCATCTTCTAAACGCAACGCCCTCCTGGGCGGCGGGCACGAAGTTCCCAGCTCTACAGTCCTGCGCAAGACGAAGGCCACATTAAGTGGTCTTCTTTGCGTGCGGAACTCGCGATGAACTTCGTGCCCGCCGCCCGGGAGGGTGTCTCTTTATTGATAGAAGGCCTAATAAGCTGATGATTTCATGCCTGGATGTATACGGAGTGGGACGGGCTTTCCGGATGGGCGGGGTTTCGGAAAGTGTGTCCCAGAATCGGCGCTCAGAGTGGTCCCCACTTTCCGGTTGATGTCTTGTCCGGAAACTATGTCCCGGAATTAAGGCTTGGAATGGGATGCACTTTCCGGTTGAGAGCCTTAGCGGAAAGTGCGACCCGGAATTTTCTCTTGAAGTGGGATGCGCTTTCCCAACAGGCCCTCAAGCGGAAACTGCGTCCCATTCCGAAGGCAGATTCCGGGACACACTTTCCGAATATAAAGAAGGCCACTTAATGTGGCCTTCAACTTATATATGTTGCGGATGCTTTCATGACAAGCCGCGCTTCAACACCGAGGCGTCTGCCTGGCGACGCGGAATGTAAGGTTCATCGCGAGTTCCGCACGAGCCGGAGAGCACTTAATGTGCTCTCCGTGCGAGCAGGACTGTCCGAGCAGGGAGTAAAGTCCTCCGGCTGCCTCCGGACAGGTCAGTCTGCTAGCAGGTCGGATACTCGCCCTCCCAGACGATGCGACGGTACTGATCCGGATCGGTGTCGCCCTCGGTGGAGAAGCAGAGCACGGAGCTCGTCTTGTCCAGGCCGATGAGCTCCTTGAGCTCGGCGTACCCGGGATCGAGCATGAGGGTCTCGACCAGGCCGGTGGTCACCGCGCCGGACTCGCCGGAGATGACGCGCGGGTCGCCCTTCTCGGGAGCGCCCAGGGTGCGCATACCGCGAGCGGTGACCCAGTCGGGGCAGGACACGAAGGCAGTGGTGTGGTTGCGCAGGATATCCCAGCCCAGGATGTTGGGCTCGCCGCAGCACAGGCCGGCCATGATGGAGGGCATGTCGCCGTCCACGATGCGCGGGTCGCCGTCGCCGGCAGCAGCGCCCTTGTACAGGCAGGCGGCAGGTGCGCACTCGACCACAACGAAGGTGGGCGGGTTATCGGGATACAGGTTGGTGAAGTAGCCCACCACGGCGCCGGCGAGCGAGCCTACGCCAGCCTGGACAAAGACGTGCGTCGGGCGGTTGATGGCCATCTCGCGCAGCTGCTCGGCAGCCTCGGAAGCCATGGTGCCGTAGCCCTCCATGATCCAAGACGGGATCTTCTCGTAGCCCTCCCAGGCGGTGTCCTGAACGATAACGCCGCGCTCGCAAGCATCGGCCTCGGCGGCGGCCATGCGCACGCACTCGTCGTAGTTGACCTCTTCGATGGTCACCGTGGCGCCCTCGGCGGCGATGTTATCAAAGCGGGGCTTGGTGGAACCCTTGGGCATGTGCACGACGGCCTTCTGGCCCAGCTTGTTGGCAGCCCATGCCACGCCGCGGCCATGGTTGCCGTCGGTGGCGGTAAAGAAGGTGGCCTGGCCAAAGTCCTTGGCCAGCTGATCGGAGGTCAGGTAATCGAAGGTGCAGTCGGCAACGTCCTTGCCGGTCTCGTCGGCAATGTAGTTGGCCATGGCAAACGAGCCGCCCAGAACCTTAAAGGCGTTGAGGCCAAAGCGATAGCTCTCGTCCTTAACGCACAGGTTGGACAGGCCCAGGCGCGCGGCCTGGCCGTCCAGGCGGGCAAGCGGAGTGACGGTGTACTGGGGGAACGACTGGTGGAAGGCACGGGCCTTCTTCACGTGGTCGAGGCTCATGATTCCCAAGTGCTTGTCATCGCTCTTGGGCATCGTGTTGCCCGCCCACTGGATCTTATCGGCCATACGGTGAACTCCTTAAGTCCTCTCTTGCCGGCCCCCGCATACGCGTTTCAGCCCGATCCCATTCACACGGCTGAACTTTTATGTGGATGCCAAACAAAAAGTTTGTTAGCACTGTTCTATCACACTTTTTGATTGGAAAACCTAACAAATTGTTTGTTGCCGTAATCGGTACCTTTTCGCCGCCGAACGGTCACATAACACAGCGACACTTTCGTTATTTGCGAACAAGTGGGGTTTATGGCACAGTGAGCCCAAACTAATTTTTAGGAAGGCACCCATGACCCCCGCACAGATTGAGTTTTACAAGCGCCTTGCACACGGTCTGGCGCTCCAATTTGGCCCCAACTGCGAAGTCGTCGTCCACGACCTGGAGACCGAGGACGTGGACCGCTCCATCGTAGTGATCGAAAACGGCCACGTCAGAGGGCGCAAAC
>OOCX01001210.1_pt1 | contig 16628 bp, 14 predicted proteins | sample 1671231 | NCBI WGS metagenome assembly OOCX01 (sample SAMN06348135, study PRJEB24527) | human gut metagenome | biome: human gut; feature: ankylosing spondylitis patient; material: feces | host: Homo sapiens | place: China | collected 2015-10 | reverse complement strand
CTCTTTCCGAGGAAAGAGAATATCCCCCTTAACCGCGTCCCCTGCACGGTGCAGGGGCATAAAGCTCTGTTAGTCTTCGACTAACTTCCCCTCCGCATCCAGATGTGCCTTCTTGACCTCATTGCCGGTGAACTTGGCGATTCCATCCAGCCGCATGCCGGAGGGATAATCCGACACCAGCGTGTACGCCACGCCGCGGCGTCTAGCGCGGCCCGTGCGGCCGATGCGGTGGACGTAATACTCGTTTTCAAGCGGCACGTCGTAGTTGAACACCGCATCGACGTCGTCGACGTCGATGCCGCGGGCGGCCACGTCGGTCGCGACGAAGATCGGCAGCTCGCCGCGGCGGAAGCGCGCCATGACGGCCTCGCGCTTTTTCTGCGGGATATCGCCGTGGATGCAGTCAGCCTCAAGGCCCTCCATCATCAAAAATGCCTTGAGCCGCTCTGTCATGCCCTTCGTGTTGCAGAACGCCATCACGCGCTCGTGGCCCTCGGCGCGGATGATCTGCGCCATGACATGCGCCTTGTCGTTCTGGCCCACGTCGATGCGGTACTGCGCGATATCGGGCTTATTCTCCTCCTTGGCCTGCACGGTGATCTCCTCGGGGTCGCGCTGGTACATCCAGCTGATGTCCATGACCTCGCGCGAGATCGTCGCGGAGAACATGCCGAGGTTGCGGCGGCTCTTGAGCTTATCGAGAATACGCGTCACGTCATGAATAAAGCCCATGTCGAGCATCCGGTCGGCCTCGTCGAGCACAACGGTCTTGACGTTATCAAGCTTGACGGTACGGCGCTTCATGTGGTCGCTCAGGCGGCCGGGCGTCGCCACGACGATCTGCGGGTGCTTTTTGAGCGCGTCGATCTGCTTGCCGATGGGCGCGCCGCCGTACAGGCACACGATGCGCACGCCCGGAAGGTAGACGCAAAGGTCGCGCAGTTCCGCCGTGATCTGCATGGCGAGCTCGCGCGTGGGCGCTAAGATGACAGCCTCGGTCTCCTCGCTGCCGGGCTCGATATGCTCGATGATGGGGATGCCGAAGGCAAAGGTCTTGCCCGTGCCGGTGGGCGCCTTGGCGATGACGTCCTTCCACTCGCGCATCGGCGGGATGCAGCCCGCCTGCACGGGGGTACTCTCTTCAATATTTTTCTTTTTCAGTGCGCGCTGGACCTCTTCGGTCAGTCCGAGAGAGTCAAAGCGCACGCCCTGTGTGAATTCCATAGCGTTTTCCTCTGTTTTCTCATATTTTCAGTCGTGTATGATTATATCATGGCTGTCAATACGGCAAATTTCGGGCGCACTTTTTCTCTCAATGCGCAGGCTGCGGCAATTTTTGACCGCCGGTCGCTTGCCGGTTGGGGTAAGCTATGGCACAATCATCGTACTAATTCCATGGATGGAGGATAGCAATATAAAAATCGTCATCGTCACCGGCAGCGCGCACAGGCATGGCACGACCGCTGCGCTGACCGATTAGTTCCAGCGCGGCGCGGAAAGCGCGGGACACGAGGTCTTCCGCTTCGACGCGGCGTTCAAGGACGTGCACCCCTGCATCGGCTGCGACAAGTGCGTCCGCACCGGTGAGTGCACATTCGAGGCTGACGACATGAAGGAGCTCAATCGCACCTTCTCGAGGCCGACGCGGTCGTCTTCGTCTCGCCGATCTATTATTTTGACATCAACGCCCAGCTCAAGGCGGTCATCGACCGCTTTTATGCCAACAATGAAGCGCTGATGGGCAAAAAGAAGGCCGTTTTCCTCACCGCGATGGCCGATGAGGATCAAAAGACTGCCTCCGGCGCGAACGCTTCGTTTGACCTCATGGCCGACTATCTCGGCTGGGAGATCGTAGGCAGGCTGAATGTCGGCGGCTGCTCCACGGCGGCCGATCTTCACGAAGAGGATCTGACCGCCGCTTACGAGCTCGGCAAGAATCTGTAAACAGTCGATCGTATAAAAAAAGAGGACTTGCTTTGCAAGCCCTCTTTTTTATTGTCGAAACTTTCTGCTGTTGTACACGGCTAACGCCGCGATGAGCGACAGAACAGTGGAAAAGATCAGCTTCACCGGCGCGAGCGCTTGCAGGCTGGCGAGAAAATACGTCCAGCCGTCGGCTTCCAGCTTGATGCGAAAGGCCGGAATGCAATAGCCCATCGCGACATACGCCGCGGCAAAGATCACGGCAAACGCTATGATCGCCCAGCGTCTCTTTTTCATCTCCCACGCTCCTTTCTTATCACTGCACCGCGCAGCCGCCCCATTCGACGACCGTGAAGCCCGTGCGCTCGGGCGCGGAAAGCTCCTGCGCGGGAAGGTCGACAAATCCTTCCGATGGCTGCCACGCCATGAAGACGCGCAGCAGCGTATCGGGCGCAGGGTCGATCGTCAGCCTTGCCGAATCCGTGTAAATCTCCTGCTGGAACGAAATGAGATTATAGGCGTTGTCCTGCATCTGCGGCAGCCAGTAGATAATAAACTCGTTCGCCTCCTCGCGATTAAGGCCGAGCTGCGTGAGCGCATTCTCGAGGAACGCCGCGGTGTCCTCCCCCGAAACGCAGAAGCCAGTGGAAAAATCGTAGCTTGCCTCCGACGTACCCTCCCAGTAGAGGTAGCGGTAGATCTGGCCGTCCTCATCCGTCAGCGTGCCGTCCGGCGCAGCATGGACGTTCCAGCCGTCGCCGTAGGCAGGATAGGCGCACGTCAGCTCGCCCGCAAGATCAAGTGTCACGCGCACATCGGTCTCCTGCTCGGGATATAGATAAATCACAGGCTTTTCGTCACTCACCTCTTCCTTCGGTTCCCGCCCGCAGGCCGAGAGCGAAAAGAGCAGCAAACACGCAAGGGCAAGGGAGAGCAGCTTCTTCATGGCAGAGTCCTCCTTTTGTTGTTATATTGATAATAGACGTAAAACTTCACGAAAAAGTTCCAATTTTCGCGTTCGCAGACGCGAAATGATCTTGATCGTTATTTCTGACGACAAAAGGTGAATTGCCGCAGCGCGGCAAGAGAAGTCCCCCTGGGGCGTGCGCGTCAGAAATAACACCTTGCACGGAGCGAGTGTCGAGGGAACCGAGGCACAGAGCGCAGTGCATCCTAAATCAAACGCGGAGCGGCATAGCCGCTCCGCGTTTGAAGTATTCATTTGTGCGGTACCTGCCAGATCGTATCCGCGTACTGCGCGACGGCGCGGTCGGCGGCGAAGATGCCGCTGCGGGCGATGTTGATGAGCGACATGCGGTTCCATTCCTCGCTTCTTGCGTAGGTGTCTGCCATGCGCTGCTCGGCGGCGCAGTAGGACGCGAAGTCCTGCAAGAGCATGTATTCATCGTTCATCAGCAGCCGCGAGGCGAGATCGTCGTAGGAAACACCGTCTGAGAAGCCCGCCTTGAGCTTGTCGATCACCGCGCGCAGGCTCTCGTCGCGCGCGTAGAGCTTCTGCGGGGCGTAGCCCTCGCGCTTGAGGCGCACGACCTCGTCGGCGTGCAAGCCGAAGAGGAACATGTTCTCGTCGCCGAGCCTCTCGTGCATCTCGACGTTCGCGCCGTCGAGCGTGCCGACGGTCAGCGCGCCGTTCATCATGAACTTCATGTTGCCCGTGCCGCTGGCCTCCTTGCCTGCGGTGGATATCTGCTGGCTCACCTCGCTCGCGGGCATCAGATGCTCGGCGAGCGACACGCGGTAGTTCTCAAGGAACACCACCTGCAGCTTGTCGCGGCAGATGGGGTCCGCATTGATCTCAGCAGCAAGGGAGTTGATGAGGCGGATGATGCGCTTGGCAACCGCGTAGCCCGGTGCGGCCTTCGCGCCGAACAGGAACACGCGCGGCTGCATGGCGCGGTTCGGGTCGTTTTGCAGCTGTTGATAGAGGTAGATGATATGCATCGCGTTCAAAAGCTGACGCTTATACTCGTGCAGGCGCTTGACCTGCACGTCGAAGATCGCGTCGGTGTTGAGCACGATGCCTTGCGTCTTTTTGACGTAGGCGGCAAAATCGAGCTTATTCGCGCGCTTGATCTCGCCGAGGCGGTTCAGCACCGCGGTGTCGTCTGCATAGGCCTCGAGCTTTTTAAGCGCTTCGGGGTGCAGGAGGTATTCATCCCCGCCCGCGAGCGCGCGCACGAGTTCGTCGAGCCGCGGGTTGATCTGCGCGAGCCAGCGGCGGTGGTCGATGCCGTTGGTCACATTTTTGAACTTCTCCGGCTCCATCGCGCACTGGTATTTGAAAACGTCGTTTCGCAGGATGTCCGAGTGCAGAGCGCTCACGCCGTTCACGGCCATGCCGCCCGCGATGCACAGGTTTGCCATGCGGACCTGACCGTCCCAGATGATGGCCATTTCGCGCGTCTTGGCTTCGTCGTGGTAGTAGTTTTCGATCTTTTCCTGATAGCGGCGTGCGATCTCGGTGATGATCGTCCACACGCGCGGCAGAAGCGACTGCATCAACTCCTGCGGCCAGCGCTCCAGCGCCTCGGAAAGCACCGTGTGGTTTGTGTAAGCGACGGAGTGCGTCGTAATGTTCCACGCCGTGTCCCAGTCGAGGCCCGCGTCGTCCATCAGGATGCGCATGAGCTCGGGGATGACGAGCGCGGGGTGCGTGTCGTTGATCTGGATGACATTCTTTTCGTGGAAATTCGTGGCCGTGCCGTAGACCTCGATGTGCTTGCGCACGATGGACTGCACGGTCGCGGAGACGAAGAAATACTGCTGCTTTAAGCGAAGGCTCTTCCCCTCGGGATGGTTGTCCTCGGGATAGAGAACCTTTGCGATGGTCTCGGCCATCGCGTGCTGCTCCTGCGCGCGCAGATATTCGCCCTGTGAAAAGAGCGACATGTCGAGCGGCACGGGGGACTTCGCGTCCCAGAGGCGCAGCGTGTTGACATGCTTCGTGCCGTAGCCCGCGATCTCCATGTCGCAGGGGATAGCCAGCACCTCGGTCTCACCCTCGGGCACGACATGCAGCCGCCCGTCGTCCCAGAACTGGCGGACCGTGCCGCCGAAGCGGACGGTCTCGGTCTCCTGTGGCTTGGGCAGCAGCCACGCGCCGCCGAGGTCCTTCCAGTTGTCCGGCAGCTCGACCTGCTGGCCGTCGACGATGCGCTGGCGGAAAATGCCGAGCTCATAGCAGATGGAATAGCCCGCGGCAGGGATGTCGAGCGTCGTCATCGAGTCGAGATAGCACGCGGCCAGGCGGCCGAGGCCGCCGTTGCCGAGACCCGCGTCAGGCTCGCTTTCAAAGATGTCCGCTGCGCGGAAGCCCAGCTCGTCGAGCGCTTCGGTCAGAATTTCACCGACGCCCAAATTGAAGGCGTTTTTCATCAGGCTGCGGCCCATCAGGAATTCCATCGACAGGTAGTGCACCTGACGGCGGTGTTCCTCGCGGGTCTCGCGCATGGTGTCCACGCTGCGCTCGGCCATCACGTCGCGCAGGACAAGGGCGCTCGCGCGCATCATCTGCGCATCGTTCGCCTCCTCCACGGTACTGCCGAAGCTGACTTTCAGCTTTTCGCACAGCGCGTCTTTCATTTTCTTCACAGAGTCAATGGTCATAGATCGTTTTCCTTTTCTTTATCGGCAGATGGATTCGTAAATGTTGCGGTATTCCTGCGCCGAGCGCGTCCAGCTGAAATCCGCGGTCATGCCGCGCTGCTGGAGCATCGCGTAGGCGCCCTTGTTGTCATGGTAAAGGTCAATGGCCTCGCAGATCACGTGGCACATGTCACCGGCGTTGTAGTTGGCAAAGGTGAAGCCGTTGCCCTGTCCGTTCCAGGCTTCATACGCGTGGACAGTGTCCTTTAATCCACCGGTCTCGCGCACGATGGGCACCGCGCCGTAGCGCATCGCGATCATCTGTGAAAGTCCGCACGGCTCGCTCTTCGAGGGCATCAGGAAGAGGTCTGCGCCCGCGTAGATCTGCATGGCGAGCTGCTCGGAATAGCCGAGGTAGACGGCCATGCGTCCGCCGTAGCGCTGCTTGGCGTACTCAAAAAACGTCTCGTACTTCGCGTCGCCCTTGCCGAGCACGACGAACTGTACGTCCTTGCCCATAAATGCGTCGAGCGTTTCGCACACAAGGTCGAGCCCCTTGTGGGAGACAAGGCGCGTGACCATCGCAAGGATGGGCGTGTCGGGCCGTTCCTGCAGCCCCAGCACGCGCTGGAGCGCTGCCTTGTCCTTCTTCTTTCCGGCAAGGTCATCGGGCGAATACGCCGCTGCGAGGCTCTTATCGCGCGACGGGTCATAGCGCTGCATGTCGATGCCGTTGAGCACGCCGTGGAGCTTGCGCGCGTTCATGCTCATCACGTTTTCCAGCCCGTGGGCAAAGTAGGCGTACTTGAGCTCCTGCGCGTAGGTCGGGCTCACGGCGGTCACGGCATCCGCCGTGACGATCGCGCCCTTTAAAAGGTTCACATCGCCGCCGAATTCGATCGTGCCGCCGTCGAACCAGCCATGGTCCAGGCCGAACAGGTCTTCGACCGTGCGGCTGCCGTAGCGGCCCTGATATTCGATATTATGCACCGTAATGACGGTTCGGATTCCCTTATAAAAGTCGTCGCGCACGGCTTCATCCCTGATGTAGATGGGCACAAGCGCGCTCTGCCAGTCGTTGCAGTGGACAACGTCGGGCTTTTGCGGCAGGGACTTGAGCAGTTCCGTCACCGCGCGGGAGAAAAAGCCAAAGCGCTCGCCGTCGTCATAGTAGCCGTAGAGCTCGCTGCGGCGGAAATACGTCTCATTGTCGACAAAGTACCACGTGACGCCGTCGCGCTCGAGCGAAAAGAGCCCGCAGTAGACGCTGCGCCACGCAAGGCGCACGAACGTCCACTTTTCAAAGTGGAGCTGCTCGCCCCACTTGTCCTTCACGCGCTCGTAAAGCGGCAGGATGACGCTCACGCGGTCTCCGTTTGCCGCGAGCGCCTGCGGAAGGCTGCCGGCCACGTCGGCAAGGCCGCCCGTCTTGCAAAAGGGGACCGCCTCGCTCGTCACATACAAAATGTTCATCTGCAAGCTCCTTTCTTCTGTTTGCTGCTTTTATACAATGCTGCCCTTGCTCACGGCGAGCGGGTAGCTCTCGTGTCCGATCAGCGTGCCGCCGCGGCGGATGCGGACATCCTTATCGGCGATGACGCAGCCGAGCGTCACACCCTCCTCCACCACGGTATTTTTAAAGAGGATGCAGTTTTTGACGGTGCTCCCCTTGCCGACCTTGACACCCGGGAAGAGGATGCTCCCCTCTACGCTGCCCTCGATCTGGCAGCCGTCGGCGATGAGCGAGCCCACACAGCGCGAATCCGGCGCGATGTAGGACGCCGCCTCGTCATCCTCTTTAGCGAGGATGGGCCGCTCGGCACAGAAGAGCTCTGCGCGAATGGCAGGGTCTAACAGCTGCATGCTGCGCTCATAATATTCGCGCACCGTGCGCAGCTGCGCAGCAAAGCCGTCCCACAGGAAGGCGCGCAGGTCGAGCTGATCGCCCATACCGCCGAGAACGTCGCTGCGGAAGCTGTATTTATCCTGCGCAGCGCACTCGTCCACAAGGGAAATGAGCAGATCGCGGCTCAGAAGGTAGATCTCCAGGCTGCGGCAGCCGCTCGCCTTGTGCGGCGCGCAGCGCGTCTCGGTGATGCGGCCCGCTTCGTTGACGGTGAAATACGTGGCGTTTTCCACAAACTGGCCACTCTCGGTGCAGACGCAGGTGATGTCCGCGCCGCTTTCGATGTGCGCGTCCAGCACCTTCTGCAGCGGCAGATTGATGATAAGGTCGCTGTCGGACAGGACAACGTACTTCTGCCGGATCTCGTGCAGGTACGACCGCACGCCCGAGAGCGCCTCCATCTTGCCGCGGAATTCCTCCACGCCGAACTTGCGCGCGTCGGCAAAGGGCGGCAGCAGCTTGAGACCGCCGTTCTTGCGCGCCATGTCCCACGTCTTGCCGCTGCCGATGTGGTCGAGCAGGCTTTGATAGTTGCCGTGCAGCACAACGCCGACGTCTGTGATGCCCGCGCCCGCCATGTTGGAGAGCATGAAGTCGACCACGCGGTAGCGCCCGCCGAACGGCACAGAGCCGGGCATGCGCGCTTCGGTCAGCTCGCGAAGGCCGGGAGCCTTTTCATAGGCAAAGATGATGCCGTGCAGTCCGTTCATCGTACCGTCTCCTTTCCGTCCACGCTGCGCATGCGGTTGGCAGGCAGCACATAGTCATCCGCGACCGCCGCGCCGGGGCCGAGCACCGTGATGCCCCACTGCTCCGGCGGCACCGCCTCGGGCGGCGCGCCGACAAAGGCGTGCTCGCCGACGACGCCGTTCTCGCCGATGATGGCGTAGGAGACGCGCGCGTCCTTTTTGACGACCGCGCCGGGCATCAGGATGGAGTACTGGACGCTTGCGCCCTCCTCCACCGTGCAGCGCTCAGAGAGGACGGAGTTCTCCGCCTCGCCCTCGACCGTGCAGCCGCGTGCGACGACGCTATGCTCCACGTGCGCGTTCTGCCCCAGATACGCCGGCGGCGCAGAGACGGAGCGGCCGTAGATCGGCCAGTCCTTTTCGAGTAAGTCAAGCCCGCTGCCGGTCGCGAGCATATCCATGTTCGCATCCCACAAAGAATCGAGCGTGCCGACATCCTTCCAGTAGCCGGAGAAGCGGTACGCCGCCATCTTCTCCCCGTTTTGCAGCATCTTGGGGATGATGTTTTTGCCGAAATCGTTGCTGCTCGCCTCGTCGCTCTCGTCCTCGATGAGGTACTCACGCAGCTTTTTCCACGTGAAGACGTAAATGCCCATCGACGCCAGGTTGCTCCTGGGATGCGCGGGCTTTTCCTCGAATTCTGTGATCATGTCGTTTTCGTCCACATTCATGATGCCAAAGCGCGGCGCATCCTCCCAGGGCACCTCCATAACGGAGATGGTACAGTCCGCGCCCGCTTTTTTGTGGTGGGCGAGCATCTTGGCGTAATTCATCTTGTAGATGTGGTCGCCCGAGAGGATGAGCACATACTCGGGGTCGTACATGTCGACAAAGCCGATGTTCTGGAAGATGGCGTTGGCCGTGCCCTTATACCACGACGCACCGCCCGCGCTCTGATACGGCGGCAGGATGTGCACGCCGCCGTCCGCGCGGTCGAGATCCCACGGCTGGCCCGAGCCGATGTAGCGGTTGAGCTCCAGCGGACGGTACTGCGTCAGAACGCCGACGGTGTCGATGCCAGCGTTGGCGCAGTTTGAGAGCGGAAAGTCAATGATGCGGAACTTGCCGCCAAACGGCACGGCGGGCTTCGCCATATTCTCCGTGAGCACGTAGAGCCGGCTGCCCTGCCCGCCGGCAAGCAGCATAGCGATACATTCTTTCTTCACGCTTGTTCTCTCCTCCTTGTTTCTTCTCGTCCGGTCACAGCTCGGACGGCTCACTTGTCGGTTCTTTCTCCTCCTGCCATTCACCCTCGCCCGCGAAGAACACCGCGCCGAGCGGCGGGATGGTCACGCACAGCGAGCAGGGCTTGCCGTGCGAGGGGATGGACTCGGTCAAAAGCTCTCCTTCGTTACACCAGTCGCCCGTGCCGCCGTATGCGGGAAGGTCGGTGGTGAACACCTCGCGGTATATCTTTTTCGGCGGGACGCCGAAGCGGTAGTCCGCGCGTCCGACGGGCGAGAAGTTGACCGCCGCGATGAGCTCGCGACCTTTCCGGTCGCGCCGGACGAAGACGACGACGTTGTTGTGGTTGTCGTCGGCGACGAGCCACTCAAAGCCCTCCCACGAAAAGTCAATGTCCCAAAGCGGGCTCTGCGATAAGTAAAAGCGGTTGATGTCCTTGAAAAACCGCTGAGTTTGCTGATTTTCTTTATTTTCGAGCAAATACCAGTCGAGCTGAGAGGCAAAATCCCACTCGTGCCACTGGCCCAGCTCCGCGCCCATGAACGTGAGCTTCTTGCCCGGATGGGCGAGCAGGTACGCCGTGAACGCGCGCACGCCCGCGAGCTGCTGCCAGTCATCCCCCGGCATCTTGCCGCGAAGCGACCCCTTCATGTGCACGACCTCGTCGTGCGAGATCGGCAGGACGAAATTCTCCGAAAAGGCGTACATCAGCGAGAACGTGATGTCCTTGTGGTGGAACTGGCGGAACCAGGGGTCAAGCTTCAAATAGTGGCACATGTCGTTCATCCAGCCCATGTTCCACTTGAGGTTAAAGCCGAGGCCGCCATCCTTGGCGGGCCGTGTGACGAGCGGCCACGCGGTCGACTCCTCCGCGACCATCAATGCGTTGGGGTCGACGGAAAACGCAGTCTCGTTGAGCGCGCGCAGAAAGTCGATGGCCTCTAAATTCTCGTGCCCGCCGTTGATGTTTGGCGTCCAACGGCCATTTTCGCGGCCATAGTCGAGGTACAGCATCGACGCGACCGCGTCCACGCGCAGGCCGTCCACATGGAACTCGCGCAGCCAGAACGCAGCAGAGGAAAGGAGAAAGCTCTTCACCTCGCCGCGGCCATAGTCGAACACACGCGTTCCCCAGCCCTCGTGCTCGCGCTTATTGGGGTCGGCGTATTCGTAGCAGGGCGTGCCGTCAAAGTCGATGAGGCCGTGCGCGTCCTTGCAGAAGTGCGACGGCACCCAGTCTAAAATGACGGAAATGCCCTTTTGGTGCAGATGGTCGACAAAGTACATAAAGTCCCTGGGCGTGCCGTAGCGCGACGTTGCGGCAAAATAGCCGGTGCACTGATAGCCCCAGGAATCGTCAAGCGGATACTCGGTGACGGGCATGAGCTCGACGCAGTTGTAGCCAAGGTCCAGAACGTGATCCGCCAGCTCGCGTGCGAGCGTGCGGTAGTCGTAAAAATCGCCGTTTTCGCGCCGCCGCCACGAACCGAGGTGGACCTCGTAAATGTTGAGCGGCGAGCGGTCAAGGGGTGCCTTTGCGCGGCTCGACCGCCATTCGTCATCCCCCCAGCGGTAGCCGCCGAGGTCATAGAGCTTGCTGGCCGTACCGGGGCGGGTCTCGGCGTGGAAGGCGTAGGGGTCGGCCTTGAGCACGGTCTCGCCCGTCTGTGCCGTCACAGCAAACTTGTAGGTGTCGTAGCGCTTGAGGGACGGCACAAAACACTCCCAGAAACCGTCCGCGTTCTTTTCCATCGGGTGGGCGTAGCCGTTCCAGCCGCAGAAATCGCCCACAACGGACACATGCGCGGCGTTCGGCGCCCAGGTGCGGAAGACGTAGCCGTCTTTCCCCGACCGCCGCGTGCGGTGCGCGCCGAGATAGCGGTAGGCCTCGCTGTTCGTGCCGCCGTAAAAGGCTGCGGCGTCAAATCGTCTGCCGGTTTGTTTCATGCCTCTTGTCCTTTCTCATCATAGAGCATATGAGACTGCATCACACCGCATGCGCCTCATTCCTCGTCCGGTGTGCGCTGCACTGCCGCGCCGTCGAGGCCGAAATCGTCCTCCACGCTCGCCGTGTCGCGGCGGAGCATATTTTCCATCACGCGGATATCGCTGTCGATGTCCATCGCCTCGTTGCGGTACAAATCGTCGAGCTGCTTGTCAAAGCCCTTGATGAGGGCATCCATCGTCTCTTCGATGCGCTCCTGCGCGCGGGAGAGATTCTCACCCTCGATGCCCGCCTCTTCAAACTTGGCGTAGCTGTCAAGCAGCTTGAGCGTCGTGGGCAGGTAGTAATTGAGGAACGTCGCGGCCTGCTGCTGCTTTTCGGGATGCTCCTCGACCTCGCGGAAAATTTTGCCCGCGACGGTCTCGAGGTGGTCGATCTTCTCACTCAGCACGGCGTCGGCGATGCGGTCGTTGGCCGAGCGGATGGCGCGCAGCGCGCCCGCATAGCCCTCGTTGGCCTCCTTGGGCGTGACGTTTTCCTTTTTCGCGGTCGCATTCGCGTAGTCGGCAAAGGCGTCGGCGCTGCGGAAGAAGATGCCGCGGCCGCTGTCCAAGTAAGCGCCCGTGCCGAGCAGGCCCTTTTCGACCATGTAGTCAAGGTCACTCTCGATCTTTTTGCGGCTCTTGCCCGTTACGGTGCAGAGCTCCTCCACGCTGATGTAGCCGCGCTCGCCCATCACGGCGAGATAGCGCGCGATGCGTGCACTGCGGCGCTTCATGCGCTGACCGGCAGCAAACATCGCGATACCGCCGGCGAGGAAGCCGCACTCGGACAGCATGTACTCGGCCATGTAGGAATACCAGCCGTAGCCGATGATCTCGCCGATATCCGAAATCAATCCGCTGCCGGCGGCCACGGCGATGATGCCGCCGATGATCATCAGCGTGCGCGCGGTCTTGTCGGAAGTCTTCGGCGCGCGGTTCATCTGCTTCGCCGTCTTCACCACGGACTTTTCCACCTTGCTGTGCGAGGAAACGTTTGCATTCGGGCTTGTGGACGTGCGCATGCCGCCGCGCGAGGAATTCACCTTCTTCGGCTTGTCCGAGAGCTTGGAGATGAGCGCGATGAGGCCGATGGGCCACAGGCCGAAGGCAAACAGCGCCGCGATCAAAATCCAGCCGCCGACGTCGACATCGTTCTTTTTCTTCGTCTTCCCGTCCCCCTCGTCAAAGCGGAACGAACCGGTCTCGGGATCGTATTCAAAATCCTTGCTCATTTATCTGTTCTCCTTTTTCTTGCCCGCTCTCGCGGCGCGCTCGCGCTCAAAGTCGACGATCTTCGTCTTTTTACCTGTCTTTTCGTCCAGCACATAGAGGGTATTGAGCTGGGATTTTAGGTTTGCCTTCACCGAGTCGATGTAGTCGCGGCGCAGCTGCGCCTGCTCCTCCTTCTCCTCGTCGGTCAAGCCTTCGGCTTTGGCCTTGTGCGCCAGCGCGTTGATGCGCGCGATCTTTTCATCCATCGTCATTGTTTACTTCTCCTTACAGGTATCGGCGCAGAAGCAGCGCCGTTCTTCCTTTTTTACTCAGGCCGCCGACCTCGGCGACCTCAAACTTGCCGAGGCCGCGGGCGGAGATCACATCCCCCTGCGCGACGGGGGCGTCGCTCTTGAGCGTTTCGCGGTAGTTGAGCTGCACGCGGCCCGAGGAAATGAGCTCCTGCGCCTTGCCCCGACTCATCGAAAAGCCGCTTGCCGCCACGGCGTCGAGCCGCAGTGTCGAGACCGTGTCGCGAATCTCCTTGACCTTGAGCGCGGGGACGCTCAGGTCTGAAAGCTCGATCTCGCTGACAGAGAGCTTCACGCGCCCCGCGCTCGTCACGTTTTGCAGCAGATACGGCGCGATATCGCGCGAGACGATCAAATCGCACGAGCCATCCGACACCAGAATGTCGCCGAGCTTTTCGCGCGTAACGCCTTGCGCCATGAGCGAGCCGAGAAAGTCGCGGTGCGTCAGCGTATCTTCCTTGCGATACGTGCAGCGGAGCGCCGTCATGTACTCGCTCTCGTCCGCTTCCTCCTGCCAGTCGGGCAGAAAGAGGAGCATTCTCCGCTCCGCGCGCTCAAATCCACCGCAGAAGGCGCAGCCGTCGTGGATGGCGGCAGCGTGCAGTAGGTCCTGCGCGCTGCGCTGCTCAGCGGGGCTCAAAAAGTCCGTCGCCGACGGGATATTGCGGTTTCTGCTCTGCTCACATTTATCGAGAATGTGCGCCAGCAGCACGCGCTCATCGCCATTGCGCGCGGCGCGGTCCAAAAGCTGTCTTCTGTCCATCAGGCCATCCCGTTCTGCGTGCGCCAGAGGGAGGCGTATTCGCCGTTTTGCGAGAGCAGCGCCTCGTGGCCGCCCTGCTCGGCAATGCGGCCATCCTCGACGACGAGAATGCGGTCGGCCGAGCGGATGGTCGAGAGGCGATGCGCGATCACAAGCGTCGTGCGCCCGCGCGCGAGCTCGTCGAAGGCGTGCTGGATCTTGACCTCCGTCACACTGTCGAGCGCGCTCGTCGCCTCGTCCAGAATGAGGATGGGCGGGTTTTTGAGGAAGATGCGCGCGATGGACACGCGCTGCTTCTGTCCGCCGGAGAGCATCGTGCCGCGCTCGCCGACATAGGTGTCGAAGCCGTGCGGCATAGCCATGATATCGTCGTAAATTTCCGCGCGCTTCGCCGCTTCGACGATTTCCTCGTCCGTCGCGTCGGGGCGGCCATAGCGGATATTCTCGCGCACCGTGTCGGCAAAGAGGAACACATCCTGCTGCACGATGCCGATGGCGTGGTGAAGGGACGACTGCGTGAGCGAGCGCACGTCCTCCCCGTCGATACGGATTGCGCCCTCGCTCACCTCGTAAAAGCGCGGGATGAGCTGGCAGAGCGTCGACTTGCCTCCGCCGGAGGGGCCGACGATGGCGAGCATCTCGCCAGACCTTATGTGCACGCTCACGTCGTGGAGCACGCCTTCATTCTCCTCACCCTCGTAAGAAAAGCTCACATGGTCGACGTCGATCTCGCCGCGGCAGTGTTCGAGCTCCTTCGCGTCCGGTGCGTCCTTGAGCGCGGGCTCGACGCGCATGAGCGCCGTGAAGCGCTCGAGGCCGGCAAAGCCGCGCGCAAAAATCTCAGAGAAATTCGCGAGCTTTCGCACGGGGTTGATGAACGTTGCGATGTAAAGGGAAAACGTGATGAGGTCAATGTAGTTCATCTCGCCGCGCATGATGAGATAGCCGCCCACCGTGATGACGGCGGCAGAGAGCAGCGTCATAAAAAACTCCATCGTCGCGTTGAACACACCCATCTCGTGGTGGAATTTGCGCTTGGAGACCTTGAATTCCTCGTTCGCCGCGTTGAATTTGTCGATCTCCTCTTCCTCGTTGGCAAAGGCGCGCGCCGTGCGGATGCCGGAGAGCGACGACTCGATGCCGACGTTGATGGCGGCAGTCTTCTGCTTCTCGCCGCGCGAGGCTGCCGTCATCTTGCTGCGGCGCGACATGATGACCGCGATGAACACCGGCAGGATGCACGCCACGACCAGCGCGAGCCGCCACTCGATGGAAAACAGGATGGCGAGCGCGCCGACGATCGTCAGCGTCGAAATGAGCAGGTCCTCGGGGCCGTGGTGGGCGAGCTCCGTGATCTCGAAGAGATCGCTCGTCAGCCTGCTCATGAGCTGGCCCGTGCGGTTATGGTCAAAGAAGCTGACGTCCAGCTCCTGCACATGCGTGAAAAGGTCGCGGCGGATGTCCGCCTCCACCAGAATGCCGAATGTGTGTCCCCAGTAGGAAATGACATAGTATAAAAGCGCGCGCACAATGAACGCCGCCATCATCACGCCCATCACGATAAAAAACGTGCGGTACTGCTGATTCGGCAAAAGGTCGTACATCGACTTGCGCGTCACGAGCGGGAAGGCAAGATCGATGAGCGCAACGACCGTCGCGCAGACAAGGTCCAGGATGAACAGGCCGCGGTGCGGCTTGAAGTAGGTAAAGAGAATGGAAAGCGGCTTTTTCTGCTGAAATTCACGGGTCGTCATATGGTTGATAGCTCCTGCAAATACTTTTTCAAGGTAATTGTAGCACAGGCTGGCAGTGCTTGCAAGGAAAGCCGCCCCTTTTTGCGCAAAAAAAGAACGGTCTTTTGACCGTTCTTTTTCTCTTTACTTGATGCGCACCGTGATGGTCAGCACCGCGCCGCCAACGGTGGCCGTCACGGTCGTGGTACCCACCTTGGCAGGCGTGATCAAGCCGTCCGCCGAGATGGACAGGACGCTCGCGTCCGCCACCGCCCAGGTCGCGGCCGCGTCCGTTCCGGAAACGCTCAGACGAATGGATTCGCTCGGCTTGATCGTACAGTCGAAGGTGCCGTTCGCGTCCTTGGGCAGCGTCGTGCCGACGTTCGTCTTGATGCTCAGGGCCGAGGCATCCACCGTCGGGGTGGACGGGGTTGTCGTGGTGCCGGGATTGGTGGCAGTTGTGTCGCTGCCGTTTGCGGGATCATTTGCGTTCGGCTCATCACCGGTGTTCGGGTCAGTGGTGCCGCCGTTGTTCGCGTTCGGATCGTCCGTGTTCGTATTGCTGTCGTCGGGCGTATTGACATCGTCCTGCACGCCGGGGGTATTGCCGTCGTCGGCGGGCGTGATCTTTGCGACGATCTTGTCACCAAAGAGCGACCAGCTCAGAAGCAGCAGCACGACGACGAGCACCGCCGCCATCGCGCCGCGGACGGACTGCGTCTGCTTTTTATCCGAAACACGCCGGCCGCCGCTCTGTTTGCTGGAGTTGTACTTGATCTTGCGGGGATGGTCTCCCTCCTCGCAGAACGGGCATCTGCGATAGCTGGGGGAATATTCTTCGCCGCAGCGCGGGCACTTGAGAAGATCCATGCCGACGCTCCTTTCTTTTGTCAAAATAGAGTCTCTGCGCGCGAGCACACACGATGCCGCGTTCCTTTACATAATACTTGCTTTTTTGTCCCGCGTCAACCGAAACACGCAAATTTTTGCCGCATTCCGCCGCGCGGCCTTGCTTTTTCGCCAAAGTCTTCCTATAATCGACTTAACAACAAACGATTCATGGAGGGTCTGGCGATGAACACCATCTTCATTGGCATTGCAGGCGGCACCGGTTCGGGCAAAACGACGCTCACCGAGCATCTGAAGCAGCACTTCGGCGACGATATCAGCGTCGTGCACCACGACAGCTATTATAAAAGAGATGAGCAAAACAGGCAGAAGGAGCAGCCCACAAACAAGGCAAATGGGAAT
>OOCX01001199.1_pt1 | contig 16763 bp, 15 predicted proteins | sample 1671231 | NCBI WGS metagenome assembly OOCX01 (sample SAMN06348135, study PRJEB24527) | human gut metagenome | biome: human gut; feature: ankylosing spondylitis patient; material: feces | host: Homo sapiens | place: China | collected 2015-10 | reverse complement strand
TTCACCGCGGGAAAATGCTTTCAGGTAAGCATAGATGAAACCGTCCAGGTCGCCATCCATCACGGCCTGCACATTGCCGCTTTCATAGTTGGTACGGTGGTCCTTGACCAGGGTGTACGGCATGAACACATAACTGCGGATCTGGTGGCCCCAGGCGATTTCATTCTGCACACCCTTGATGTCATCCACCTTATCCTTGTGCTGCTGCAGAGCGATCTGGTACAGCTTGGCTTTCAGCATTTCCATGGCGTACTCACGGTTCTGCAGCTGGCTGCGCTGGGTCTGGCAGGAAGTGACAATGCCGGTGGGCTTGTGGATCAAACGCACAGCGGAAGACGTTTTGTTGATGTGCTGGCCGCCTGCACCGGAAGAACGGTAAACCTGCATTTCAATATCCGCCGGGTTGATCTCGACTTTAATATTGTTATCCAGTTCCGGCATAACCTCCAGGCTGGAAAAGCTGGTCTGGCGGCGGGCGTTGGCATCAAACGGGCTGATGCGCACCAGGCGGTGCACGCCGTTTTCACTTTTCAGCATACCGTAAGCGTTGGCACCCTTAATCATCATAGAAGCGGACTTGATACCGGCTTCATCGCCTTCCAGCACATCTAGAACTTCCACGGTGTAGCCGTGGGCTTCGGCCCAGCGGGTGTACATACGGGTCAGCATCTCGGCCCAGTCCTGTGCTTCGGTGCCGCCGGTGCCTGCATGGAAAGTCAGGATAGCGTTGGAATGGTCGTACTCGCCGTTCAGCATGGTCATCAGCTGCAGTTCGTCAATGGATTTCTCCACGCCGTTCACAGCTTCTTCGCCTTCTGCTGCCAGAGAGGGATCATTTTCTTCCTCAATCATTTCCAGCAGGGTCTGGGCTTCCTCGTACTGGGTGGAAAGTTTGCCGAAGCGCTCCAGCTTATTTTTCACTTCGCCCATCTCGCTGATGACTTTCTGGCTTTTTTCCTGGTCATCATAAAAACCGGGCAACGTCATCTGGTGTTCCAGCTCTGCCAGGCGCTTTTCGCTCGCTTCAATGGAAAGGGCATCGCGCAGGTCGTTTACCGCAGTTTCCAGCCCGCCGAGCTTAAATTTCAATTCGTCAATGGTGATCATATTTGCTACCCCTTGGTCAATCATTAAAAATAAAGATACGCATAAATCAAGATGCTATCAGTATAACGCAAATCTTATTTCTTGTAAAGAGGTATAAAACACACGGCATGATCTGCACGTTACAAGCGTGCAGATTAAAATCGGCTTCTACTTTTTTGATACACACCAGCTATCGGCAGGCCAAAATCTGCAAATATTCTGCAAAAATCCGCTTTCTGCCCGCTTATTCACGAAAAGTTCTTTGCTTTCCATGGACATATGGTGTATAATATGGCTAAATTATTTCGTTTGCGCCTTTTTGGCTGCAGCGGAACAAGATGGATGGGCAGGATAACACTCCCCGCCCTGAAAATTCGGAGGACCACACATGGCTGATTACAAGGGCAATACCTGCCCCGTATGCAAACAAAAATTCAAAGAAGCAGATGATATCGTTGTCTGCCCGGACTGCGGCACACCGTACCACCGCGAATGCTGGAAAAAGGTCGGTGTCTGCGTGCATCAGGCAGACCACGCCGCCGGGTTTGAATGGACCCCGGACAACGTGCTTTCCGACCGGCCGGATGATATCGTCTGCCCCAACTGCGGCACCCATAACCCGCTGGGCGCAAAATACTGCAACCACTGCGGCGTTTCGCTGCCGGACCACCCGGATAACGTGCAGTACCAGCAGGATCACCCCGCCCCCGGCGGCAACGGCCCGGTGTACGCCAACGGCAGCTACCAGGCCGGCGGCGCCCCGCAGTATCGCCAGGCACCGCGCCAAGAACAGGCACCCGACCAGGACTTTTTCAGTGCAGGCAGCATGGGGCCGGATGGCTTTACCTGCAAGGAAGTCGGCCCCGATGACCCGATTGACGGCATCAAGGCGCGGGACTGGGCCAGCTATGTTGGGCCGTCCAGCATTTATTATATGATGCAGTTCTTCCGCATGCAGGAAACCCGGCGCAAAGCAGTCATCTCGTTCTCCGCCTTTTTCCTTGGGCCTTTCTATTTCTTCTACCGCAAAATGTGGAAGCAGGGCCTGCTGGCCACGCTGGTCATGGTCGTGCTGAGCATCCCCGGCTTTATGTCGATCATTGCCACCTTCAACCCCACCTTCTTCGGCAGCCTGCCGCTTGGCTGGCTGCCCGCCGCCTACACCATCGGCGAGATCGGCATCTGGGCGTTCAAGGTGATTTTGGGCATGTTTGCCGTGTCCTGGTACCACGACAGTAGCAAGGCGCAGATCGAGGAGATTTACATGGCATGCCCCGAGGGCGACGGCCGCACCGAGCTGCTGGTCCAGCGCGGCGGTACCAATTTGCTGGCGGCGCTGCTCTACTTTGGCATCATGTGCCTGCTGCAGGTGGCCATCCTCTACATGGCAGGCCCCAGTGCGATTCAGTATCTTATGACCATGGCGGGTGCATAAACTGCCCGCAGGATGTTGAAAAGTAAGGAAGATAAAAGGTTACAACGCCGGGTACGCACCCCAGCGATAATTTAGGAGGAAACTCATGAAAACAGCTCTGGTTATTATGGCGGCCGGTATAGGCTCCCGTTTCGGCGGCGGCATCAAACAGCTGGCCGCAGTCGGCCCCAACGGCGAGATCATCATGGATTACTCGATCCACGACGCCATCGAAGCTGGCTTTGACAAGATCGTCTTTATCATCCGCCACGATATCGAGGAAGCCTTTAAAGAGGCCATCGGAGACCGCATCGAGAAGATCTGCGCCGACCTGGGTGTCGAGATCGACTATGCGTTTCAGGCACTGGAAAATGTGCCCGAGGGTTACAGTGTGCCCGAGGGCCGCTCCAAACCCTGGGGCACCGGCCAGGCCGTGCTGGCCTGCAAGGGCATCATCAAGGAGCCGTTCGCCGTCATCAACGCCGACGACTACTACGGTAAGGAAGCTTTTGTGCAGCTGCACAGCTTCTTGCAGGGCTACACCCCTGCCGAGCCGGGCAAGCTGAGCATGGCCGGTTTCGTGCTGAAAAACACCCTGAGCGATAACGGCGCTGTCACCCGCGGTATCTGCCAGATGAACGACCAGCATTACCTGACCGGCGTGCTGGAGACCAGCGGCATTGAGAAAACTGCTGAGGGTGCAGCTGCCGGCGGCAAGACCATCGACGTTGAGAGCCTTGTCTCGATGAATATGTGGGGCCTGACGCCTGAGTTCGTCGACCTGCTGGACGCCGGCTTTGTGGAGTTCTTCGAGAAAGCCGCCCCCGCCAACCCGCTGAAAGCCGAGTATCTGCTGCCCATCTACATCGACGAGCTGCTGCACGCCGACAAGGTCAGCGTTAAGGTCCTGCCTACCCACGATAAGTGGTTTGGCGTCACCTATGCTGAGGACAAGCAAATCGTCATTGACAGCTTCGCCAAGCTCGTCGCCGACGGTGTGTACGAAAAAGACCTGTTCAGCGACCTGAAAAAGTAAGCTGTAAATCATACCTCACCCAGCCACCCGGTTAGCCTGGGAGGCTGTTTTTATTGACGAGACGTGGAAAACCGCGTATACTGTGTAGTGGATAAATCGGTGCTTGCGGAGGCAAAAACATGGTGAAACTTGATAATTTTGTTGATATGATGACGGGACACTTTAATAACAAAGAGCAGTTTGATAATATGCAGAGAGAAGGGAAAACATATCCTTATGCAGAACACATTAATACAATCTGTAATGAGAAAATTTTAAACCTTCCTAAAGATTTTAATGGTAAATTTGTTGTTGAAGAAAGCTACTATGAGACAAATGGTAACCGCCATGCTTCCCCACATCTTTTCCTTATTACAGAGAAAGAAGACGGAATTATGTTGTATTCTTATGAAATACCAGAAGGAGAAGATAAAAGTACGTTTTCATATGATTCTATGAAAAATGCTGACTACACTGAATTGAAAAAATCTGAAAAATTCACTCCGGCGCTCTATCATGAGAAAGATGGAATCTGGGAAGGAGGCAGTACAAGCCAGTTTTCACCGGTAATGACATTTAAGCTTTGGGAAAAGTTTTCTGATAGTTGTCTGGAGGTATCTGAAAGCATGGAAGTTAATGGAAAGAAAACTTTTGGATATGATGAACCAATTATCTATAAGCGAGTATAATCCAAGAATGAAATATTGCGATAAATTCCAGTTTGCCGTACTTGATCCCAACAGGGCTTGAGGCGGGTACGCCCCGACAGGAAGCTGTCCCAAAGAGACAGAAATTTTCAAGAATTGAAAATTTGCGGCCACGGGACGATCCGCGCTCTTGTGAACAATAGAAAAACCAGAACTGCATGGCTGATTCAGCGAACGGTTCTGGTTTTTCTTGACGGGCGAAGGCCTTTCTGATAGGGTAAAGGCAAACTGGAGAACTGGCGTCCGACGCACTGCGTGTCGGGCACGGGGAGGGAAAAGCGTGGAAGAAAATCTGTTTCGTTCCATCCCGCGGGTGGACGAGCTGCTCGGTCGGGACGAGCTCAAGGTGTCGGCGCTGCCGCCGGTGCTGCTGCGCGAGAGCGTGCGCGAGGAGCTGGACGCGCTGCGAGACGAAGTGCGCGGCGGCCTTTCCGCGCTGCCGGAGACAGGCATACTCTGCACGCGCATTCTGGCACGTGCAGAGGAAAAGCAGCTGCCGACGCTGCGCTCGGTCATCAACGCGACCGGCGTGACGCTGCACACGAACCTTGGCCGCGCCTGCCTGAGCGAGCGCGCGGCGAACGCCGCGGCAGAGGCGGCGAGAGATTATTCGACGCTTGAATACGATGTGGAAAACGGCTGCCGCGGCTCGCGCTATCAGCACGTGGAGGCACTTTTGTGCCGCCTGACGGGCGCGGAGGCGGCGATGGCCGTGAACAACAACGCCGCGGCGGTGCTGCTCATCCTGTCCGCGCTCGCGGGCGGGGGAGAGGTCATCGCCTCGCGCGGCGAGCTCGTCGAGATCGGCGGCTCGTTCCGCATTCCGGAGATCGTGACGCAGTGCGGCTGCACGCTGTGCGAGGTCGGCGCGACGAACAAGACGCACCGGCGCGACTATGAAGCCGCCATCGGCGAGCAGACGAGAGCGCTTTTGAAGGTGCATACAAGCAACTACCGCATCGTGGGCTTTACCGAATCCGTACCGCGGGAGGAGCTGGCGGAGATCGCGCATGGGCACGGCCTGCCGCTCATTGAAGACCTCGGCAGCGGGGCGATCGTCGACCTCGAACCGTTTGGCATCCGCGGCGAGCCGACGGTACAGAGAAGTCTGCACGCTGGTGTGGACGTTGCGTCGTTTTCGGGTGACAAGCTGCTCGGCGGGCCGCAGGCGGGGCTGATCGTCGGCAAAAGGGAGTACATCGAACGGATCAAAAAGCACCCGCTTGCGCGGGCGCTGCGGCTCGACAAGATGACGCTTGCCGCGCTGCACGCGACGCTCAGCGCCTATCTGGATGCCGAGATCGCCGTGCGAGAGATCCCGACGCTCGCGATGCTGTCGGCGAGCGAGGATAAGCTGCACGCCAAGGCGCTGCGACTGCAAAAGGCGCTCGCGGACACGGGCGTTTCCTCGCAGCTCGTGTGGACGGGCGACGCTGTCGGCGGCGGCAGCGCTCCGGCGCAGGAGCTCACCGGCTGGGCCGTCGCGATCGAGCCGGGGAGGCTCAGCGTGGATGAACTGGAAGAGAAGCTGCGCCTTCGCGCCAAGCCCATCGTCGCGCGTATCCACCGCAGGCAGTATTTGCTGTGCGTGCGCACGATTCGAGAGGAAGACTTTGCCGAGATCGCCGCGGCGGCTGCGGAGGCCATCCGATGAAGCATGTTATCATCGGCACGGCGGGTCATGTCGACCACGGCAAGACCGAGCTCGTCAAGGCGCTCACGGGCGTGGACACCGACCGGCTGGCCGAGGAGAAAAAGCGCGGCATCACGATCGACCTCGGCTTTGCGCGCCTCGACTTTCCGGACGGGAGCTGTGCGAGCATCGTCGATGTGCCGGGGCACGAGAGGTTCATCAAGAACATGCTCGTCGGCGCGGGCGGTGTCGACCTTGCGATGCTTGTCGTGGCGGCGGACGAGGGCTTCATGCCGCAGACAGTTGAGCATCTGGACATCCTGCAGCTGCTCGGTGTGAAGGATGGACTCATCGTGCTGACAAAGACCGACTTAGTCGACGAGGACTGGCTGAACATGCTCGAAGAGGACGTCAAAAGCCGCGTCAAGGGCACGTTTTTAGAGGATAAGCCGATCCTGCGCACGTCCGTCCGCACGGGCGAAGGCATTGAGGCCCTGCGCGAAGCGCTCCACGTTCTGACACTACACGCGGAGGAAAAGAGCGCGCGCACGCCGTTCCGCCTGCCCATCGACCGCGTGTTTTCCGTCGACGGCTTCGGCACGATCGTCACCGGCACGCTCATCGACGGGCACATCGCCGTCGGCGACGAGGCGCAGCTTATGCCGCTCGGGAATAAGTGCCGCGTGCGCAATTTGCAGGTGCACGGGCGCGACGTGTCGGCGGTGTATGCCGGACAGCGCGCGGCAGTCAACTTAGCGGGCATCAAAAAAGAGAGCATCAGCCGCGGCGATGTGCTGTGCAGGCCGGATTCGATGGAGCCGACGCTGATGCTGGACGTGAGATTGCAAAATCTGCCGGATTCTAAGCGGATCATCGAGAGCGGCTCACGCCTGCACCTCTACCACGGCGCGGCGGTGCGCCTTGCAAAGGCGGTGCTGCTGGACCGCGACGCGCTGCGTCCGGGCGAGAGCTGCTATGCCCAGCTGCGGCTGAGCGAAGCGTTCGCCGCGCGGCAGGGCGACCGCTTTGTCGTGCGCTTCTACTCGCCGCTCGAGACCGTCGGCGGCGGGATGATCCTGGACGAGCATCCGTACCGGCACAAGCGAAACGATGCGCGCGTGATCGCCTCGCTCGACGTGCGCGAGAGCGGATCGGACGAGGCAAAGCTCGTGCAGGCCGTCGGCGAGCACGGCGCGGATGGCATGACGCTTGCGGACCTTGCCGCGTGCTTCGATGAACCGGAAGAAAAACTGGTGGAAATGCTCGCCGTGCTCTGTGCGCGGGGAAAGCTCGTCGAGATCGCGCCGTCGCGCTATCTTACATCGTCGACGCTGGACAGGCTGTGGACAGACTGTGAGACGATGCTGGCAAAGTACCACCGCGAACATCCGCTGCACGCGGGCATGCGCCTCGCCGAGGCGCGGCAGCGGCTTCTGCTCGGCAAAGCACGGGAAAATGCGGACGCGATTCTCGCCTGCTTTGCGCGCGAGGGAAAACTCACGCTGACGGCGGAGCACTGCGCGCTTGCGGACTTTTCCGTGCATCTGACCAAGCGGCAGAGCGCCATTCGGGAAGAGCTGCTGCGCACTTGCCGCGCGGCGGGAATTCTTGGCAAAAAGCAGGACGCGCTCTGTGCGCTGTTCGACAAAAAAGACCGCGTGGAGTGCGCGCGCGTGCTTGAGAGTCTTTTATCTACCGGCGAGCTTGTGCTGCTCGCGCCAGAGCTCTGCGTCGAAAAAAACGTTTTGGATGCGGTCGACGCAAGGGTGAAGGCGTGGTTCGAAACGCACGACACGCTCACGCTGGGAGAATTCCGCGACGCTCTCGGCACCTCGCGCGACCACGCGCTGCTGGTGCTGGAATACTACGACCGTCGGGGCATTCTTCGTCGCGAGGGAGATGTCCGCAGGCCGGGCGCACGGTTTGGCGAGATAGAAAAATGAGGCGGCTTTTGTCGCCTCTCACATGGGAGTAGATGGGTGCTGGTGTGCCCCCCGGTCTTCAAAACCGGTGAGAGGGGTGAAGAGCCTCTCGGGTGAGTTCGATCCTCACATGCTCCCGCCAGAGTCCTGCGGCCGCGCGCCGCGGGGCTTTTTGAAAAATGTGGATTTCCCTCTTGACAGAATGGGGGGAAGCTCATATAATACTACTGTTCGCGGCGTGAGCCGCACAATTTCATATCCGGGTGTAGCGCAGTTGGTAGCGCGCATGGTTCGGGACCATGAGGCCGTGAGTTCGAATCTCGCCACTCGGACCAGCTAAAAGCCTTGAAAACGTAAGTTTTCAAGGCTTTTTTTGCAACTTTTAAGAGCAAAACGTGCAGTGCGAAAATGCGTGAAAACTCCAAAAGCGCACAAAGAAGCGCACAACTGCGAAAATCGCGCGTGAAAGTCATTGATACGTCAGAAATGAAAGGGTGCGTTTCAATGGCGAACATTCGAGAAAACAAGAAAAACGGCAAGGTTATTTCTTTCCGCTTCACCGTCTGTTTAGAGCGCGATGTGCGCGGCAAGCAAATCAGAAAATACACCACTTGGACAGCGCCCGCCGACTTGACGCCAGCAAAGGCAAGAAAAGCGGCGGAACGTGCGGCGGATGCGTGGGAAGAGGAAGTTAAAGCAGAGTACCAAAAGCAAAAGAAACTCGGCAGCGCGTACCGTTTACCGCCTGATAAGCGGCGGGACGATTTTGTGTCGTTTGTGAATGATACGTGGTTCGTCTTGCAGATACGCGGCGAGAATGACAAGCCGAACACCATAGCGTTTTACAAGAACATGACGCGCATTATCTCGGAGTATTTCAAGGGTTCTGTCTTGCAGGAAATCAGTCCCGTTGATATTCAAAAATATCTTGTCTATCTGCGCACAGAGTACAAGAGCAAATTGGGAAGCCGCTTTCGGCGAAAACATTACGCCATCAGTACGGGACGCTCAACCTGATATTTGGCTAAAAGTGGTGCGCGGGAAAAGAAAAACGAAATGCGGATCACATGATTTTCAATGGCCAAAAATGGCAAAAAGATTCGATCACTTTTGGAGAGTCTCCTTAAAAAGTGCCCATTGAATAACTGTTTGCACAATGCTATAATCCAATTTATGCATCAATAAAAACAGTGGGTTAGAGACTTTCTTCACACCCCATAAAAGGAGAGACGATCTATCATGGACATCAAAGGAGATTGGAAAAAGCGGGCCGTCAGCGGATTGATGGTGCTGGTAATGGCACTGAGTTTGCTGCCAACTTCTATTCTGGCGGCCGATACGCGCAGCGTTACGGACAACGCCATCAAAAACGGAAGCTTTGAGGAGCCTGCGTTTCACGACAAGAATTCGCCGCAGTGGCCTGCAAACAATGTTCCTGACTGGGATACAACGGCATCCGACAAACTGATCGAGTTCGGATCGAGGCGGAACGGCAAAAATGCTCCCCAGCTTACAGGCGTCGACAAGACTATTCCAGATGGATCTCAGTTTGCGGAGCTGAACGCCGACGAAGAGAGCACGCTTTATCAGTATGCCGAGACGGTCGGCGGCAATGTGTATGAGTGGGGCCTTTCTCATCGCGGCCGCGATGGCGTTGACCAGATGGCGGTCATCATCGGCCCGAAGCAGGACGATGACCCGGACAAGCCGAGTGCAGACGGCAAGGACCAGTTCATGCGCATGACGGACTGGGTGCGCCAGCACGCATCGGAGATGGGCGTGACCGTCTACAACAATACGGGCTGTACGCAGAAGATCACGGTCTACTCCAAAAAGTTTGCCAAAAAAGGCGGATTCCAGAATGATATCGGGGATGCGTTCAGCGCTTCGCCGTCGGACGTGTACACGGAGAAATGGAATGTCTGGATCATCGGCACGAATAACAACGCCTGGGGCAATTACGGCACGAAGAGCTCGGACTATGCGGAGGGGAATCTCGCGTACAGCTGCCGCTACGCCGTGCCGGACGGGCAGTCGAAGACCGTTTTTGCCTTCTGCTCCTATTCTGCGGCAGGCGGTAGTACATGCGGCAATCTGATCGACAATATTCATTTCAGCCTTTATCAGACCATCACGGCGGCGGCCACGGCGGGGGGATCGGGCTATATCGGCGTTCCGACCGGCAACGAAAGCGTGCTTTACAAGATCGACGACAAGATGCGAGAGCTGGTAGTGGCTAACGGCAGCACCATCAAGGTGAAGGCGGTCAAACCGAAAGACAGCAATGTTCAGTTTGTCGGCGCGTATGTCACGCGCCAGACGGCGAAAGGTCTGGAGCAGGTGTTCATTCCTGTGGCAGACGAAGGATGGAGAGAAGAAGGCGATACGTACACCTATGAGCACCGTGTGGAGGAACCGGCGGATATCGTGCTGGTCTTTGTCAAAAAGCCTATGGTCATATATGAGGCCAAAGGCGGAGACCGGTATATCTACGGCGACAATGGAACAAATGCGGTCTCCTTTGCTCCGCAGGTGAGCGGTGATGGCAGCACAACAGCACGCGGTCCCTATGAGTCAAAGGCGGCCACAACAGCAAAGGACGGCTGGAAATTTGATGGCTGGCTGCTGCCACGAAAAAATAAAGTGCTGCCCGCGGTCCACACCGTGAGCTATGACGCGGAAAGAGAAACCTTTACCTTTGCCGCAAATGGCGAGACGACGGAGCTCGAATCCGGCGGCGCGACGCTCATCGCCCAGTGGAAGTGGCGTCAGCGCTTCGTCACCGCCTCGCGCGTGAAGGACAAGGACGGCATGGTGAGCGCTGATATCCAGGAGAATACGGCGTGCGGCAGCATTACAGTAACGAGCGACGGAGCGGCTGTTAAAACAGAAACGACTGAAGCGGTCACCGACTACTATTCTCAGGCCAATGAGAAGATCACGGCGACTGCGACGGCCAAGAATGGTTACCGCTTTGTCGGCTGGTATCAGCAGTTGGACGGCGATACCTACCAGTTCGTCAGCAATCAGGCAACATATACTTATACAGCAAAGGCTGAGGGCGTGCAGACGATCTACGCCCGCTTTGCCCCCACGCATACGGTGACGTATCGGTGGACAACCGAAGAAGGGAAATGCCCGCCGGAAGAACTGCTGAACAAGAACGGGATATCGCTTCCCGAAACTGGTACGGTCGTCGACGGCGGCACGTATTATATTTCGAAAGACTTGGAAATAAATAAGACCATCGACGGAACAGGCACGATAGATGACAGAACGGTTCCCGGCAAGTGGGTCTTTACCGGCTGGCGCAGCGGGGAAAGCGGCGACAGTGATATCCGCGAAACAGAACTTATCAAGGTGAAGGGGGACCGCACGCTGACGGGCTTCTGGACGTTTGAGCCTGAGGCAGCACATTCGCTGTCCTATCAGTTCGCGGACAGCGGGAGATGGAGCCCGAGCGGCAGCTTCGCGCAGACGGAAGAACACTACCGCGGCGAGAGCGTCAAGGCGGCGAGCGAGCCTGCCCGAAATCAGACCACGGATGGGAAAGATGTGCTGGCCACAGACGACGTGACGCTCTATGGAGCTTGGTCGTTCAAGGGCTGGCAGCGCAGCGACGACAATGAAGGTATTGTTGCTGCGGGCGACAAATTCAACATGCCGGGAAAAGATCTGACGCTGACCGGTCAGTGGGAATTCACCCCATATACCTACACCGTGGTGTATGATACCGGCGATGGAAAGCCTATCAGCGATCCGAAATATGCAAGATACGACTATGCCGCGCTGCTGGGCAGCAGTAAGCCGGGCCTCAAAGCCCCGTCAACGGGCATTCCCTTCGGCGCGTCGATCAAGCTGATGGAGCTTCCTGCCGGGACAGAAATCCCGAATGACAAGTATTTCGCCGGTTGGAGCCTTGTAAAGCCGACAAATGCTGACTTGAGTGATATCGAGACGCAGGCCCCCGGCGATTCTGTCGGCTTTAGAAAACTTGAAGTCACGGAGAATGGACAGGAAGTAAAGCTCTACGCCGTATATAAGAACAAAGACGTGGCAACGGTGGACTTTGCCGTCAACGATTCGAACTGGGGCGATGTGAACCCAAAGAGCGGCAGCTTTATGGTGCAGAACGGTAAGGTAGACGAGGGTACCGTTTCCTCGACCGCAGCTCCGCGTGACGGCTACCATTTTGTCGGCTGGTATGAAAAGGGCGCTCTGACGCCGGTGAGTACGGATGCGACGCTGACTGTTACCACGGCCATGATGCAGGCGAAGCTGGACTTGCTCACGAAGAACGGAACGCCCGTCGTGCTCGTGGTGCACTATGTCGCCGTGTTCGCGCGCGACAGCTTTACTGTCGAATTTGAACCCAACGGTGCTTTGGACGCCGAGGGTAAAAGTGATGTGACCGGCGAGATGCCGCCGCAGAAGTTCCATGATCCAAACTCGAAAGACCAGCTGACCATGCTCAGGAAGAACGAATTTAAGCGTCCGGGGTATGTGTTTACTGGCTGGGCGGAGTCGAAAACGGGGGAGGGGCGCACCTATGCTGATGAAGCGCCGTTTGCAGAGGTGACGATCTATCAGGGAGAACAGATCAGGGACGGCGGTACGATCACCCTCTACGCCCAGTGGGAAAAACTGGCCGATGTGACCATCTTCTACACGCCGGAACCGACTTCGCTCGGCACGGTCAAGCTCAATCCGACGGAAAGTAATGAGCTCGACCCGCAGGACGGCATGGTCTCCGAGTCGCTCAATCCCGAGACCGGCACGGCGCGCGGCGCGACGGCTGTGCCGGAAGAAGGCAGCGTGTTCGTCGGCTGGTACGATGAGCAGGGGAAGCATCCCCTGACAGACAAAACGACCTATACGCCGGAAAAGGACTCGTCCGGACGCTACCGGAACGGCAGCTATGTGGCGCGGTTCCGTCTGAAGCAGTATGTGCTGCGCTATGACGCCAACGGTGGCACGGGTACGATGGAGGGCCAGACCTTCCCGCACGGGCAGGCGCATCCGCTGGAGAAGTGTGCCTTCAGCCGCGAGGGCTATAGATTCGTGGGCTGGGCAACGGAGTCGACAGACAAGGTCAAGTACGGGGATCAGGAGAGTATCAAGCTGGACGAGGAGTTTCCGAATCTTACAAATGATAACGATGTGGTGACCCTCTACGCCGTCTGGGAAGAGCAGAGCGTGACGCTCAGCTATGAGCCGAACGACACGGAGCTCGGCTCGGTGAGCAGCGCGTCGGAGACTGTTGATGCCGTGACGGGTACGGCCAAGGGTTCGATTGCGCAGCCGAAGAGCGGCGCGCGGTTCGACGGCTGGTACAGCGCCGACGGCACGCAGCTTTCGACTGAGCTTACGTTCGTTCCGACGAAGGCGGACGGCGCCGTCTGGCAGGGAACGACCTATTACGCGCGTTTCAGCGCGCAGCGCAGACCCTCGACCCCGTCTACGCCCGCGAAGCCGGACGAGACAAAGCCGATGCTCGCACCCATCCCGGAAATGCTCAACGGCGAGGATCATTACGCCTACTTGCTCGGTTACGAGGATGGCACCGTTCACCCGAACGGAAGCATCAGCCGCGCCGAGGTGGCGACCGTGCTCTTCCGTCTGCTCAAGGACGATGTGCGCATGCAGAATTTGACGAAGGACAACGCTTACAGCGATGTGCCGGATACTGCGTGGTACGCCGCGGCGGTGTCCACGCTCTCGAAGATGGGCGTCATCAGTGGCTATCCCGACGGCACGTTCCGCCCGAACGCACCCATCACGCGCGCGGAATTCGCCGCGATGATCGCGCGCTTTGACGAGACTGCCAAGTCGGCCGACACGCCGTTCACCGACATTTCCGGCCACTGGGCCGAGAATGCGATCGGCAAGGCTTACGGCAACGGCTGGATTAAGGGAAGCAGCAAAACGGTGTTCTGTCCGGAAAGCAACCTCACCCGCGCCGAGACAGCGACACTTCTGAACCGCGTGCTGCACCGCCTGCCGGAGAAGGAGAGCGACCTGCTCGCAAACCAGATCGCCTGGCCGGACAATCCGGAGACCTTCTGGGGCTATCTTGCGATCCAGGAGGCGACGAACTCGCACGAGTACGAGCGCAAGGCGGACGGCGTTCACGAAACGCAGACCGCCAAGCGTGAGAACCGCGACTGGTCGAAGGAATTTGAGCAGTAAGCATATAAACCGCCATCTCAGGGAGCTACTGCACCCCGAGATGGCGGCCTTCTGTTATTGCGGCATATAGCATTTTTCCGGGGCATTCGCAGGCAGCAGCTTTTCAGACCACGCTTCATCTGTTTCGCTCAGACCCGGCGCATTTCGCAGAATCCAAACCAAGTCCGAAACGTTCAGCGCAGATCCGTTCGAGTATGAGTTCATGTATGCCCCGATGGGCGATGGCGGCGTTTACGAATATGTCGAGCCGTCGTACGGCTTTGCGGTCAAAAAGGAGAGTGACGCGCAGGACTACGCGGTCGAATTTCTGCGCTTTATGGCCCGTCAGGACGAGTTGAACACGCTTGCTTCTATCAAGGGCGTTCCCTCTGCTGCTAAGGAAACGACGGATGAGCGCTACACCGCGCTGAACGATATCGATAAGGTGGAGATGAAGGTCGTCAGCGATGGAACGGTTCCGGCCTACATCGGCACGCTCCTGAGCCATGTAGCAAACGAACTGCTGGACGGCAGCGTCGCAAGCGCCGATGACGCAGTCGCGTTGTTCGTCGCCCGCTGCGCAGAGTCCACGCAGGGCGCGGATTGAGAGCAGGATTAATAAAGGCAGGCACTTAGCGAGTACCTGCCTTTTTGCGTCGCTGGCAGATATTTTAAGGTTACTTTATATTTCACTGCTTGCTGATATGAGAACATTTTATTTGTCTCCCGCTCGTTTTTCAATACTATGCTTGGAAATCTGGGGCAAATCGTTATTGCTAATTGGGATGACTTTTCGGATATAATTCCTAACCAGGCATGGCTCATGTCTCGCATGGATGATTTGGAAATGTCTCGCAATATAATTATGCATACAGGGGGGCTTCCTGCAGACGAAATTGACTGGATTGAAAGTATCGTCAGAGATTTGTTGAGACAGATAGGCTAATATATTGGAATACTGATTGTTTCCGTCCGATACTCTTTTTTATCCTTTTGATTTGATGAAATCTTATAATTCTACTTGAGCCAAAAACCGGCAAGTTTCTGTAGAAACTTGCCGGTTTTTAATTTTATTCGGTTGTTTCCTCGCGCAGCGAGTCTTTGAACAAGCTGCTCATATAATCGCTTCGTCCATAGAGAACGCGGTCAATGTAGACATCGCAACCTTGCACACGGTAAAATACCATATAATTGCCGCTGACAAGAAGACGATAGTCTGTTCCTACATCTGCAATGGAGGATAACGGGGTTCCCATTTCTGCGAAATTTTTCAACGGGTCAACCGCGTTCATAATGTGATCTATCACGCGTTCCGCAGCAGAACGATTCTGAAGTTCCAATACGATGTAATCCCAAATATCATCCAAATCGCGACGGGACTCGGGTGAATAATGAATTTTATTCTTCATTCGCTCTTGCGCGGAAGTGCGCCATCATATCGTCCGGTGTCAGCCAGCCTTCCGTTTCGCCGGAGAGGCGGCCTTTTGCAAGCTCATTCATCAGGCGGATGGTCGCCTGTGTTCTCTCATAGTCCTGCATATCCACGATAACGTACCGCCCGCGCCCGTTTTTCGTCAAAAAGACAGGAGCGCCCACAGTCACATCATGCAGTACCTCGCTGTAATTTCGCAGGTCAGAAATGGGTTTAATGTTCGGCATTATCTATCAGCTCCTTTCAAACATAGTATATCCCATTTTGCTGTAAAATTCAACAGCAAGTTTGCAGCGTACATTTATAGAAATGCGCGCTGCCTATGTATTTAGAATGCTATCCATTCATTGGCAGAGGAAAAAGAGGCGCATCTATGATTCAGCAAGGGCAGAGTACATCAACAAGATGCCACTCTGCCCTTTTTATTTTATAATTTCGTCATATCAAGACTCTTTCAAAAATGGTGTAATTGTGGTGTAGTAAGCGCCGTTTGAGCGATGAAAACCATTGATATAGCAGGCTTTTTCGAGGCTTCTTAAGATATTGCCGTGGCAGATGAATAAGATTTTTGTCATTGCTGTTATATCCCTTCAAAAGCCTCCAAGCCTTGATATTTCAGGGCGTTTGGCACTTCTTTCATTTTTGCTGTTGTGCCGGAAACCTACACATATTACCGTAACTCTACGCAGATTTTCAGGCAAATAATCAATGCCATCATCGAGCTGCTTCTGGATTTCCTTTTCTTTTTCACGCAGTTCTTTCAGATCGGAGGAATACACCGTCTGCTGCTTGCTGCGAATGTCTGTGTACCGATATTGATAAATCAGGCCTTTTCTCTGGCTCTCTCCTGTCCGCAGGATGCGTCCTTTGTTGTCTTTGCGCTTTTCGGACATTGTCAAACTCCTTCCCGTGATGGAAAGAGCCTTGATATGACACACTTATTGTATCATATCAAGGCTCCGATTTACACCACAAATTTCAAATAGAATACGCCTGCTCGATGAACTGATCGAACAGGCGGCGTTTAATTAGGCGCTTGTTGCCCACCCAGAGGACAAATTTGCACCGGTCCTCGTTGGTGATCTCACGCAGTTTGTTGATACCAATGCCGGAATAAGCCGCAGCCTCCTCCAAGCTCAGATTGCTCTTTTCCCAAATCGGGATTTCCTTCATAGGCAGTTTACCCTCCATACAAAAATATGAAGTCATGCAGAGCTATGTGATGCACAAACCGGCAAACGATCCGATTTTTATGTTCATTGAGAAAAAACGCAGTGAAGGGAAATGCGGTAAACTTGCTATGGTGGCAGGCCTGAATAAGTTCCTCCGGATCTATTATGGCAAGGTCACAGAGCTCTACCGCAGCTTGCCGGCAATAGAATGAGC
>OOCX01001194.1_pt1 | contig 16797 bp, 14 predicted proteins | sample 1671231 | NCBI WGS metagenome assembly OOCX01 (sample SAMN06348135, study PRJEB24527) | human gut metagenome | biome: human gut; feature: ankylosing spondylitis patient; material: feces | host: Homo sapiens | place: China | collected 2015-10 | reverse complement strand
TCCAGCCCGGTCATGAGGCTAACCCCACATATTATATCCCGCAGGTTCAGCAGATTTTAATAAACGCCGTGCGCTGGGCGGCTCCGCATGAAATCATCGACGAGATAGTCTGCCCCCACGCCGAGATCTCGCCCGAGCAGGCGAGAAGAGACCGCGGCGAATAAGTAAAATATTATTTATTGCGAAAAATATTGACTTCCCAAACAGAAACAGTATATAATAGCCTTATGAAAAAAGAAGCTAGGCTGTGCGTCAGGCGTGCAGCATCTATTTGGGGAGAAGACAAGCGACCGTCTGATATCTGTCAGCCGGCCGCTTCCCTTTTTTGAAAAAGACAGCTGATTTCGGTCAGCTGTCTTTCTGTTTATTCGCGGTGTTCATGAGCATGAGCACTTTTTCGAGCAGGTCGAGCATCTTATCCTGCGGCATGATGCGCACTGCTATGTGCGGCTTGCCTGCGGCGCTGACTGTCACCCTGCCGGGGAAGCCCGCGGCTATGGCGGAGATCTCCTGCATGTCGAGGTCGTCGATATAGAGCAGCAGCTTGTCGCCCTTGCGCCCGATCTCATAGATGTTGTGCTGGGCGGAATACGCCCGGAGCAGTGAAGTCCTTATCAGTCCGAGCACGGGAGCGGGCGGCTCGCCGAATCGGTCGATGAGCTCATCCGTGACATCGTCCGCGTCCGCGCGCGAGGTTATGTCCGCGATGCGGCGGTAGATGCCGAGCCTCTGCGGCACGCTCTCGATATATGTCGGCGGGATGTGCGCGTCTATCGGCAGATCGACAAGGCATTCCTTCTTCGGCTTCTTTGTCTGGTCTCCGCGCTCCTCGCTTATCGCCTGTTCGAGCATCTGGAGATACATCTCGTAGCCGACAGCTTCCATGTGACCGTGCTGCTGTGCGCCGAGCACATTGCCCGCGCCGCGCAGTTCGAGGTCGCGCATGGCTATCTTGAAGCCCGAGCCGAACTCCGTGAATTCTCTTATCGCATCGAGCCTGCTCGTGGCTATCTCCGTCAGCTCCCTGCCGGGTCTGAATGTGAGATACGCGCTCGCTCTGCGCGACGAGCGTCCGACGCGCCCGCGTATCTGATGAAGCTGGGCGAGACCCATGCGGTCGGCGTCCTCAATTATAAGGGTGTTGACATTCGGAACATCAACGCCCGTCTCGATTATCGTGGTGCAAACCAATATATCTATCTCGCCCTCGAGCAGTTTGCGCCAGACTTCGCTCAGTTCGTCTTCGCTCATCTTGCCGTGGGCTATGCCGACAACGGCGTCGGGCAGCATATCTTTTATCGCCGCCGCCGTGTGCTCGATGCTCTCAACGCGGTTGTGCAGATAATACACCTGACCGCCGCGCCTGAGCTCCGCGTTCATCGCCTGCGCGAGCATTTCGGGATTGTGCTCGACAACATATGTCTGCACCGGCGAGCGGTCGTGCGGCGCTTCTTCGAGTATTGACATATCGCGTATGCCGGAGAGCGCCATGTTGAGCGTTCTCGGTATGGGCGTCGCGGTCAGGGTGAGAACATCGACCTTGGGATAGAGCTCCTTGAGCTTCTCTTTCTGAGCCACGCCGAAGCGCTGCTCCTCGTCTATTATTATCAGCCCGAGGTCGCGGAACTGAACATCTTTTGATATGAGTCTGTGTGTACCGACAACGATGTCGACGCTTCCGCGGCGCAGACCGTTCAGAGTATCCTCTATCTCCTTTTTCGAGCAGAAGCGCGAGAGCATACGCGCCTCGACCGGGAAGCCCTCTATTCTTTTGAGCACCGTCTGATAGTGCTGATAGGCGAGAATTGTGGTCGGCACAAGAATAGCGCACTGCTTGCCGTCCGCAACGCACTTGAACGCGCCGCGAAGCGCGACCTCCGTCTTGCCGAAGCCAACGTCGCCGCAGAGAAGTCTGTCCATGGGGCAGCTTCTCTCCATATCGCCCTTTATTTCATCGATGCATCTGAGCTGGTCCGAGGTCTCATCGAACTCAAACCTGCGCTCGAAGTCGCTCTGCATATCCGTGTCGGGCGAGAATGCGTGACCCTCGATTTTGAGCCTGCGCGAATACAGCTCCGTGAGCTCTTTTGCCATATCCTTGACCGCACTGCGCACGCGCGAGCGGGTCTTCTGCCAGTCCTTGCCGCCGAGCTTGTTGAGGCGGACGGGCTTGTCGTCGCCGGACGGACCGATGTATTTCGAGACCTGGTCGAGCTGAGTGACCGGGACATAGAGAATGTCGCCCTTGTCATAGCGAATTTTGATATAGTCTTTTATCGTGCCGCTCGCTTCGAGCTTGTTTATGCCCTCGAATATGCCGATACCGTGCGCGACATGAACGACATAGTCGCCGCGGTGCAGTTCATCGAGACTGTGAAACGCGTTCGAGCTTTTGCGGACATTTCTCTTCGGCTGAGCGACCGCCGCCCTGCCGGAGTGGGTGAATACGGTTATTTTTGCCAGCGGATATTCAAATCCCGCCGAGAGACAGCCGGGCACAACAGTCAGCGTGCCGGGAGCCAGTTCGTTCGGCAGTTCGTCCATGTAGAGTGCGCTGTAGCCGTCGTCTATAAGATCGCCGCGCAGTGCGTCGGCGGCCTTGCGCGTGCCCGCGAAGATAACGCAGGTGCGTTTATTTCTGTCCGTCAGCGCGTCGAGGTCGTCCTTGAGAACGGAAAACGAGCCGTTCCACGCTGTTATCTGCCTTGCGTTGACGCCGATGAGCTCCTTTACGGGCGTGTCGAATCCGCCGCGCGGCAGATTGTCCATGTATATGGCACCCATCTGCTCATAGTTGTTCAGCAGGTCTGAGAGATGCAGAGAAAATCTGTCGAGTCCGGGGCAGAGCTCGCCCTCCTCGAACATCGCCTTCATCGCCTCGTGCATGAGTCCGATGGCGGCGTTGAACCGCTCTTTGACGGAAAAGCTCTCGCTCACGCAGAGAATATAGCCCTTAGCGTAGTCGAATATCGAAGCCACATCGTAGAGCAGGGGCATATATTTGTCCGTCGATTGCAGGCGCAGACCGCCCTTTATTCTGTCGATATCCTTGTCAACGCACTCGCGCGCCTTGACAGCACCCTTGCCGCGTATCTCCGAGCGAAAACGCTCGAGCAGCTCGACGAATTCGTCCGTGTCGGGCGGAAGAATCTCGTTTGACGGGGTTATTTTTATCTTTTCAATGTTGTCCGTGCGGCGCTGAGTTTCTATATCAAAATACGCCATGCTGTCGATTTCGTCGCCCCACAGCTCGAGGCGGCAGGGATATTCCTCGCCGGGCGTGAAGAAGTCGAGCACTCCGCCGCGCACCGCATACTGACCGACTCCGTCGACCTGCGCCGAGCGGGAGTAGCCGGCGCGAAGCAGCGCTTTTACTATATCCTCGAGCGGTATCTCGTCGCCGACGGCGAGTTCAATCGTGCGGTTTTTAAGCTCCTCGGGCGGCAGAGTCAGCTGCGACGCCGCCTCTGCGGAGCAGATTACCGCCTGCGCCTCGCCGCGCAGCATCTTGTCGAGCACGCTGAGCCGCCTGTGCTCATATTCGCGCGACTGGCTCTCCGTCGAGCGGAACGCAAAATCTCTCGCGGGATAGAGCAGGGCGCGGCAGCCGAGCGTTTTCATGTCGAGCGCAAGGCGCGAAGCCTGCGCCTCATCCGCCGTTATCACGAGCACGGGTCTGCCGCAGTCCGCGTTCAGCGCGGCGGCGAAATGCGCCTTGTGTATATGGGAAAGACCCGTCATGCCTATGGGCAGACGGGTGTTTTTGACGCAGTCGAGCAGTGCGCCGTATTCTTCTATTCTCTTTGCAGATGCAATAAGACCGTTCATAATACCTCTTTTATACCCCTGTAATGAAGTATATTTGATTTGCCTAAAATCCAATTATACTATGCGCGGCTGAAAAATTCAATTACACGAGAAGCAATATTTGCAAAATTTTTACTGCGTGACTCCAGCCGTTTTGCAGTTTTTCAGATGCTCCTGATAGGTCTTTGCAAAATAGTAGTTGCCGTCGTTGTCGGTGACAAAGAAATAGTAGTTCGTGTCCGCCGGGTTCAGCGCGGCGTTTATCGCTTCAATTCCGGGGTTCGTTATCGGACCTGCCGGGAGCCCCTTGCGGTCGTAGGTGTTGTAAAACTCATCGTATTTGTCTGCCTGATCCTCGCTTATATACGGCTTGACGCTGCGCTTTAAATAGAAAACCGTCGCGTCGCACTGCAGGCGCGGATAGCCCGATGAATTGAGCCTGTTGTGGAGCACGGAGGAGACATTCGCCATGACCGACGGCACCGACGCCTCCTGCTGGATTATCGAAGCGAGCGTGATTATCTCGTCCATGGACATGCCGATTTCCTGAGCTTTAGCATACATATCGTCGGTGAGCTTCGATTCAGTGTTCGCGAGAAAGCGTCCGAGAGCCTTTTCCGCGCCCTCGCCGACATAGAAATCATATGTGTCGGGATAGATATAGCCCTCAAGCAGGAACGGGCGCTCCTGCGGATTGTTTATAGCTTTAACGAATTTGTTGTCCCGTTCGGTGTTGTTGACCGCCGAGATAAACTCGTCCTTTGTGCATACGCCGCCCTCTTCGAGCTTCTGCGCCGCCTGAATGACAGTCGTGCCCTCGGGAAAGGTCAGCCTGACCGTCTCCGGCGCGGGAGCGGGCTTGAGACGATCTATCAGCGAGCACGAGCAAAGGCTCAGCGCGAGAATAAAAATCAGCATAGCGGCGATATATTTTTTGAAATTTTTCATTTTTTGCACCTCCGTCTTTCGGACAAGATGATTCTATCAAAAATAACGAGCAAATTCAACTTTCTTCTTCGCGGAATATCGGCGCGCCCGCGCGGAAAGCTAAAAACGCAAACGCAAAGAAAGGAGAATTTTTTGTGGACAAGCCGAAAAAGCAGAAGAAAAAGATAATCGAAATTCCGCAGTACAACGACCCGATGAACAAAGAGGGAGTTATCCCGACCGATGTTCTCGGCAGTTATTCGGGCACTCCGCTCGACGGCTCGCAGCCCGTGCAGGATGTAGACGACCTGTAAAAATAAAAAAGTTCCCCGAAAAAAGTTAAAGCCGAATGTGTGCAGCATTCGGCTTTAGCTTTGGGGAAAGAGAAAATAAAAATGAAAAAAGAAGTTGACAATTATTAAAACCAGATAGGTAGTTGTCTCTTTGGTACCTCTTAGGTACACATATAGAATAATTGCGCCGTGTTGCATCAAGTATACATAAATGTGAACAAATTGTAAACAATACTTGTTTTTTCAATCGTGTCTGACATTTTTAGGCATTTTTATTGAAAATTCTCGCCGGGGAGTTCGTTTTTTCTGAGGGCGTTCAAGCGGTAATTGCGAGTATTCGGTTGTATTATTTACATTTTCGGTATAAAATAACATCTGGTATATTTTTATATATCCGGCAGTATATGCTGCACAAGCAAACGAAAGGTTTGATACAATGGATTATTCACTGACAAAGAAGGCCGCCGAGGAGCAGATCACCGCAAAGCTCTCTCACTTTTTCGGCGTAACTCCCGAGGAGGCCAACTACGAGCAGTTTTACAAGGCTATCGCGATGATAACCCGCGATATGCTCAGACAGGGCAGACACGAGTTTGAACAGCGCTGCGAAGAGAGCGGCTCGAAGCGCGTGTACTATATGTGCATGGAGTTCCTCATGGGACGCTCGCTCAAGAACACGCTCTATAACCTCAATCTCATCCCCGTCATGGAGGAGGCACTCAAGGACTTCGGCATAAAGCTCGACAAGCTCTATGACTGCGAGCCGGACGCGGGTCTCGGCAACGGCGGTCTCGGCCGTCTCGCGGCGTGCTATCTCGACGCTTTGGCAACCGACGGCTATCTCGGCATGGGCTACTCCATTCTCTACGAATACGGTATCTTCAAGCAGAAGCTCGTTGACGGCTGGCAGACCGAGATGCCCGATTTCTGGCTCCCCGGCGGCGAGGTATGGCGCGCGAGGAGAAGAGCGTTGATGTCAGCTTCGAGGGCAATGTCGTCGACCGCTGGGAGGACGGCTATCACAGCGTCGATATAGAGAACGCGAAGAAGGTTCATGCCGTTCCCTACGATATGATGGTCGCCGGCAAGGACGGCAAGGGCGTCAGCGTCCTGCGTCTCTGGAGCGCAAAGAGCTCCGAGATAGACATGAACTCCTTCAATCAGGGCGATTACCTGCGCGCCATGGAGCAAAACGCCATGGCAGAGGTCATAAGCAAGGTCCTCTATCCCGCGGACAATCATCCCGAGGGCAAGAGCCTGCGTCTGCGCCAGCAGTATTTCCTCGTCTCCGCATCCGTTCAGGATATCATCAACCGCCACCTGCGCAAGTACGGCTCGCTCGACAATCTCTGCGACAAGATGGCTATCCATATCAACGACACCCACCCGACTCTCGCTATCCCCGAGCTTATGCGCCTGCTGCTCGACGAGTGCGGTTACAGCTGGGACGATGCATGGGATGTTGTGACGAAAGTTTTCGCCTACACGAATCACACCGTCATGAGCGAGGCTCTCGAATGTTGGAGCGAGGATCTCTTCCGTCGTCTGCTGCCGAGAATCTATCAGATAGTCAAGGAGATAGACAACCGCTTCCGCAGCAGCGTCTGGGAGCAGACCCGCGACGCAGGCAAGGTCGAGAGAATGGCTGTTATTTCAAACGGAGTCGTGCGCATGGCGAACCTCTGCGTCGCCTGCTGCCACAGCGTCAACGGCGTCTCCGCTCTCCACAGCGAGATACTCAAGGACAGCGTGTTCCACGACTACTACCTGTTCAAGCCCAAGGCTTTCAAGAATGTGACCAACGGCATTGCTTACCGCCGCTGGCTGCTGGCCTCCAACCCGGAGCTGTGCAAGCTGCTGGATGAGACCATCGGTGACGGCTACAAGCACGATGCTTCCGACCTGACCAAGCTGAACAAGTACGAGAACGACAAGACCGTGCTCAAGCGCCTGAACGAGATCAAGCTGGCCAACAAGCAGAATTTTGCCAACTACCTGTCCAAGAGCACCGGTCAGGTCATTGACCCGGGCTCCATCTTTGACTGCCAGGTCAAGCGCATGCACGAGTACAAGCGTCAGCACCTGAACGCCCTGAACATCGCTGCCCAGTACCTGTACCTGAAGGAGAACCCCAACGCCGACTTCATCCCCAAGACCTATATCTTCGGCGCAAAGGCTGCCCCCGGCTACTACATGGCCAAGCAGATGATCCGGATGATCTGCAAGCTGGGTGACCTGATCAACAATGATCCCGCCGTGCGCGACAAGCTGCGCGTGGTCTATCTGGAAGAGTACTGCGTCTCCCTGAGCGAGCACCTGATGCCCGCCGCCGAGGTCTCTGAGCAGATCTCTCTGGCTGGCACCGAGGCTTCCGGTACCGGCAACATGAAGTTCATGCTGAACGGCGCTATCACTCTGGGCACTCTGGACGGCGCAAACGTGGAGATCGCAGACGCTGCCGGCAAGGAGAACGAGCTGATCTTCGGTATGCTGACCCCCGAGGTGAATAACCTCAAGCAGGTGGGCTATCATCCCAACGCTTTCATCATGGGCGACGATGTTGCCAACAACGCTCTGAACTTCCTGGAGCGCGGCTGGAACGGCGAGAACTTCCACGAAGTGACCGAGAACCTGCGCAGCAGCGACCCGTATATGGTCATGGCCGACTTCAAGGATTACCGCCGCGCACAGGCCGACCTGCAGAAGCTGTATGCCGACCGCGAGAAGTGGGCACACATGAGCCTGAAGAACATTGCCAACAGCGGCATCTTCAGTGCTGACCGCTCTGTGCTGGATTACGCACACGACATCTGGTACGCTTCCCCGGTGCCCATGGGCAAGTAATTTTCCCTTAAAAATCCATCTGCCCCGGCGGCGTTTGGCCCGCCGGGGCTTTTTTGAGAAAGGACGACCCTGCTTTGTCTTGTCTGTTCAATAGCTACGACCCCTATTTCAAGCAGCCCTTTGGCGCACTGCGGGCCGGTCAAACCGTGCGCCTGACCCTTTGCATCCCGGAAGAGCTGGGCTATGTCGATCCTCATCTGGTGCTCCAGAAGGAGGGAAAATATGACGTGCCGGTGCACTACCGCATGAAGTTCGACGGCCAGACCCCCCAGCAGAACCACTTTTCCGTGGAGCTGCCGCTGAACGACCCGGGCCTGTACTTCTACTACTTCGACCTCTACACCGACTTCCGCCGCATCTACCGCGGGCCGGACAACTGCGGCGTTGTCAGCTGGCAGGAAGGCGAAAAATGGCAGATCACCGTCTACGATGCCGGTTTCCAGACCCCGGAGTGCATCAAGGGCAAGGTGTTCTATCAGATCTTCCCGGACCGGTTCTGCGAAGGCATTGAGAACAAGCCCATGCCTTTCCCGGACCGGCTGTATCAGGCCGACAAACACGCCGAACCCTTCTGGCAGCCCAACGAGACCGGCGGCCACCTGAACGAGGACTATTTCGGCGGCGACTTGGAAGGCATCCGCATCAAGCTGCCCTATCTGCGGGAGATGGGGGTGGACTACCTTTACCTCAACCCCATCTTTGAGGCGCACTCCAACCACCGCTACAACACCGCCGACTATCTCAACGTAGACCCGCTGCTGGGCACCAACGAGGAGTTCGAGGTGCTCTGCCGCGAGGCCGCTAAGTACGGCATTGGCATCGTGCTGGACGGTGTGTTCAGCCACACCGGTTCCGACAGCCGCTATTTCAACCGCGAAGGCCGCTATGGTGACGGCGGCGCTTACCGCGACCCCAACTCTCCCTACCGCAGCTGGTACGATTTTGACCCCAAGTATAAGGGCGGCTACCGCAGCTGGTGGGGCTTCGAGACCCTGCCCGAAGTCAACGAAGAAACGCCATCCTACGTCGAATTTATCACCGGCGAGGGCGGTGTCATCGACACCTGGCTCCGCCGGGGCGCTGCAGGCTTCCGTCTGGACGTGGCCGACGAGCTGCCTGACGAATTTATTGAAAAAGTGCGCACCGCCGTCAAGCGGGTCGGCCCGGATAAGTTCCTTCTGGGCGAAGTGTGGGAGGATGCCACCACCAAGTTCGGCTTCGACAAGCGCCGCACCTACCTGTTGGGCAAGGGTCTCGACAGCGTGATGAACTACCCCTTCAAGAACGCCGTTCTGGGCTTCGTCTGCGGACGGGACGCCGGCCAGACCATGACCGACATCCTCTCCATCTGCGAGCACTACCCCGCCCCGGCCCTCGATACGGCTCTGAACTTCCTCTCCACCCACGACACCGAGCGCGCACTGACCGTCATTGCCGACGAGCCTGCCAATGGCCGGGGCCGCGAGTGGCAGAGCGGCCGCTGCGTCACCGGCGACGCCTACGAGGAAGGAATGCTCAAGCTGCGGATGGCTTACGCCATCATCTACACCCTGCCCGGCGTCCCCTGCCTCTACTACGGCGACGAGATCGGGATGCAGGGCTACCGTGACCCCTTCAACCGCGGCTTCTACTGCTGGAACAGCCACGAAGAGCGGCTGAAACCTGTTCTGGCACAGCTGGCACAGCTCCGCCACACCTGCGAGGCCTTCCGCACCGGAGAGCTTCGTGTCCTGCGGGCCGAGGGCGGCGTCCTCCACTACCAGCGCATCGGCGAGTTTGAGGCGGCAGAGATCATCGTCAACCGCACCGAGCATATCATCGTGGAGCCGCTGGCCAGCGGCAAGCACACCGAGGTGAACCCCATGGGCTTCACCATCGTGGTGGAAGAGATCGGCCACAACCCCAACCACAGCTACTACGACTATAAGTGACCCCCACCCCCTGCCCTGCCTGCGGCATCCCGCCCGGCGCGAGCAGGGGGTTATTCATAATCTGTCTCTGTACTTTTCAGACGTTTTGCTTTATAATGGGGAAAAAGGAGGGAGAACTCATGTCTGTTGACCCCATTTTCTGGCTTCTGGCCGCCATCGGCTTCGTCGTTCTCGAGGCCATGACCCTGAATCTCGTCTCCATCTGGTTTGCCGTGGGCAGCGCCGCAGCCCTGCTGAGCTGTCTGGTCACCGGCTCCTTCCGGGTGCAGGCGGTGGTGTTCGTGGCGGTCAGCACCCTCTGCCTGCTGGCCCTCAAGCCCCTGTGCGCCCGGCTGCGCAAGCCGCCCACGGCAACGAACGGCGACCGCGCCCTTGGCCGGGAGGCCGTCGTGCTCACCTCCGTCTCCGCCGAGACCACCGGCCGTGTCCGGCTGGACGGCGTGGACTGGAACGCCCGCTGCGCCACCCCCGGCGACACCCTGACCCCGGGCCAGAGCTGCCGGGTGGCCGAGATCCACAGCACCCTGCTCATCGTGGAGCCTGTCCTGACCGAGACCGCCCGCCGGGCGGCTCACTGATATGAAAGGAGCGTCCCTATGCCTATCATGCTGTTTCTTATCCTCATCCTCATCTTTGTCATCCTGCTGGTGGTCGTCACCAACATCGTCATCGTGCCGCAGTCCATGGTCTACGTCGTGGAGCGTCTGGGCAGCTACTCCGAGACATGGAGCGCCGGCCTCCACGTCAAGATCCCGTTCCTCGAGCGGGTGGCGAAGAAAGTCAGCCTGAAAGAGCAGGTCGCCGACTTTCCCCCTCAGCCGGTCATCACCCGCGATAACGTCACCATGCAGATCGATACGGTGGTCTTCTTTCAGGTGATGGACGCCAAGCTCTACACTTACGGCGTCAACCAGCCCATCGCGGCCATCGAGAGCCTGTCGGCCACCACCCTGCGCAACATCATCGGCGAGATGGAGCTGGACCACACCCTCACCAGCCGCGACACCATCAACAGCAAGATCACGGCCATCCTTGATGAAGCCACCGACAAGTGGGGCATCAAGGTCAACCGTGTCGAGGTCAAGAACATCATCCCGCCGCGCGAGATCCAGGAGGCCATGGAAAAGCAGATGAAGGCAGAGCGCGAGAAGCGCGCCGTCATCCTGAAGGCCGACGGCGAGAAGCAGGCCGCCATTACTGCCGCCGAGGGCGAAAAGGAATCCGCCATCCTCCGTGCCGACGCCGTCAAGCAGCAGCGCATCCTTGAGGCCGAGGGCGAGGCACAGGCCATCCTCGCCGTCCAGAAGGCCAACGCCGACGCCATCCGCCTGCTGAACGAAGCCATGCCCAACGATAAGGTGCTGGCCCTGCGCAGTCTGGAAGCGCTGGCCAAGGTCGCCAACGGCAAGGCCACCAAGATCATCATCCCTTCCGATTTGCAGAATCTGGGCGGCGTCGTCCCCAGCATCAAAGAGCTGATGACCGACCCCAAAGACGCAGAATAAGAGGTTTCTCCTATGATCTACGATACCCTGAACAATCTCCCCAACTACCTCGGCATGAGCGACAACCTCGACGCTGTCATCGAGTTCGTCATGGCCCGGGACATCAACAATCTGCCCGCCGGAAAGACCCGCATCGACGGCGACAAGGCCGTGGTCACGGTGAGCACCGTCACGCCGCAGACCTCGGACAAAGCGCTCTTCCAGCGCCGGGACAATCACCTGACCCTCGAGACCGACCTTGAGGGCAGCGAGCTGTTCGAGGTCTCGCTGGGCGAGCTGACTCCCACCAAGCCCACCGACGAGGCTGCCGACCTGACCGTCGGCACCGCCGGCACCAGCATCGCCGGGATGCTCTGCGAGGGGCGCTTTGCCCTCTATCTGGCCGGTGAACCCTACAAGTCCGGCCTGAAAGCGCAGGGCTGCGGCAAGCTGAAAAAGGCCGTGTTCAGCATCGAGCTGGACGAGGACGAAGAAGCCGAGTAATTTCAAAAAGCAAAGCTCCACGCAGCGTAGGTTGTGTGGAGCTTTTTGTTATGGTATCCTTTGGGCAGAGAGAAACAATCACAAAGGAGAATTTTTATGGATTCTTACGTCACCGGCACTGCCATCCGGCAGCTGCGGGAAGCCAAACACATGACGCAGGCAGAGCTGGCCGAAAAGCTGGCCGTCAGCGCAAAGGCCATCTCCAAGTGGGAGACAGCCCGCGGCCTGCCCGATATTTCCCTGCTGGAGCCGCTGGCGGCGGCTCTGGGCGTCAGCGTGCTCGAGCTGATGCAGGGCGAACCCGTCGTCAACCGGAACCGCTCCGCCAACCTGCTTCGCTCCAAGCTCTATGTCTGCCCTCTGTGCGGCAATGTGCTCCACGCCACCGGCCAGGCTGTCGTGAGCTGCTGCGGCATCACCCTGCCGCCGCTGGACATCTCTGAGGTGGACGACGCCGACGAACACCATCAGCTGACGCTGGAGCGGGTGGAAGATGAGCTTTTCGTCACCATCCACCACCCCATGACCAAAGACCACTACATTTCCTTCATTGCCTGCCTCACCGGCGACAAATTGCAGCTGGTCAAACTTTACCCTGAGGGAGACGCCAGCTGCCGTTTCAAAATCACCGGTGCGGGCGTACTCTACTTCTACTGCAACCGCCACGGCCTGATGAAGGCCCCGGACTTCCGCGCCGCAGCTCGCCATACGCCGTCCCAGAAGCTCCACCTGCGGGAGCCGGACGAGGGCGACCGGGAGCAGGTCATGGCCTACCGGGAAGAGTTTCTGGCCATCAGCTCCCGGCTCGACGGCACTTCGGCGCTGGACAAATACGACGACTTCGACCAGTGGCTGGCTGACATCCGCAGGCTGAAAGACCCGGCCACCACGCCTGCCGGGTTCGTGCCCGCCACCCAGTATCTGGCTCTGGACGAGCAGGAACATCTTGTCGGCATGACCAACCTGCGCCACCACCTCAACGACTATCTGCTGGCCTACGGCGGCCACATTGGCTACAGCGTCCGCCCCTCGGAACGGAAGAACGGCTACGCCAGCCAGATGCTCCGTCTGACCCTCGAAAAGGCCAAGGAGCGCGGCATCTCCAAGGTGCGCATCTGCTGCGACCACTATAACATCGCCTCGGCAAAGACGATTCAGTCTAACGGCGGCGTACTGGAAGATGAGATGTTTGACTCCTCGGATGGGATGCTGACCCAGCGGTACTGGATCGAGAATCGATAAGACACAAAAAGGCTCCGGCAGTGCCGGAGCCTTTGCTCTTATTCAAAAATCAGCCCAGATGGAACATATCAATGAGCACGATCATGGCCAGACCGTAGTACACCACGACGGCCACGAGGTCATTGATGGTGGTGATGAGCGGGCCGGACGCCACGGCGGGGTCGATATGGATCTTATGGAACAGCATGGGGATGACCGTACCCACCAGGCTGGAAATGACCATCGCCACGATGAGGGAAACACCGACGCAGCCGGAGAGCAGGAACGCCTGCCCCCACGCATAGGCTTTGAAGAAGTGGATATAGCAGCCGAGGAAGCCCAGCGCCATGACGGCCAGAAGCGCACCGTTGACCAGACCCACCCGCATCTCCTTCCAGAGCAGATGCAGCTTTTTGGAGGTGGTCAGGTTCTCGTCCACCAGCACGCGGATGGTGACGGCCAGCGACTGGGTGCCGACATTGCCCGCCATATCCAGCACCATGGACTGGAAGCAGATGACGATGGGCAGGACAGCCACCACCGACTCAAAGGCACCCACCACCGAGGACACCAGCATCCCGAGGAAGAGCAGAGCGATCAGCCAGGGCAGACGCTTCTTGACACTCTCGAAGACGCCCTCGTTCAAATCTTCTTCGCTGGTCAGGCCGCCCAGCTTTGCGTAATCGTCGCCCATCTCGTCATCGACCAGTTCGACGACATCCGCCGAGGTGATGATGCCCACCAGCTCGCCGGCATCGTTCAGGACAGGCAGAGAGCGCTCGGCGTAGTCTACGATGCGGTCGATGCAGTCGCTGATCTTTTCGTGGTCGGTCACATAGGGATAGGACCGGGCAATGAGCTTTTCGAGGCGGTCCTCCGCACGGGCGATGATGAGGTCTTTCAGGTCGATGGCGCCGTAGAACTTGTCGTTCTCGTCCACGACGTAGAGGGTAGAGATGTTGTCGTTCTCGCCCGCCTGCTTCACCAGCTCACTCATGGCCTGCCGGATGGTCATGTCCTTCCGGATGCAGATGTAGTTGGTGGTCATGCTGCTGCCGATCTCGTCCTCACCGTAGGAGAGCAGCATCTTCACATCTTCGGCGGAGTCTTTGTCCAGCTGGCCGACGATCTTGGCTTTATCCTCTTCCTCGAGGTCGTCCAGAGCGTCCACGGCGTCGTCCGAGTCCATGTGGGAAACGACGTTGGCGGCCTTATCGCTGGGCAGTTCTTTCAGGTAAGGTTCTGCGTCGTCCAGATAGGAGAAGATCTCGGCCACGGTATCCACGCCCAGAACGGCATAGAGCTTCTGGCGCTCGTCGGGCGTCAGGGCTGCGAGGGCGTCGGCAAGGTCGTTCTCGTGGTAATCCGAGAGCTTTTCGGCCAGCTCTGCCTGCGGCAGGCCGCTGTGGATGAGGGCGAGTATTTCCTGCTGGTAGTTCTTCTGCTGCATCTTGGGTTCCTCCTCCCCTTTTGGGGCATAAAAATACACCGCGTCGTCTTTTGGTCAGACTCCTGCGGTGTATCATGGGCAGATGCATTCAGGACGCGGCAGATTCAATCCATACTGCCCGCATCGCAGGAGGAGCGTTGTTTGGGGTTGTCTAAATGGTCGCCGGACATCGTGTTCGCTTCCTCCTGTAAAGTATTTGCCTTTTTCGGCCCCGTCATCATACTACGGCCAGACGATTTTTTCAACCCCTTTTACAAAATTTTTACCAGATTATTGCCAAATCGCACAAAAGAGCAGCCGCTCTCCCGTGAGGAAAGCGGCTGCTCTCAGTTGTTTTGCAGAAGTTTCGCTTAGTATGCGATGCCCCAGTAGACCATGGTCTTGGCGGGCTTGCCGCAGCAGGGGCAGACATCGCTCAGGTGCTCCTGCTCGAAGGGCATGCAGCGGCTGGACAGGCCGACTTCTTCCTTCATCTTCATCTCGCAGGCCAGGTCGCCGCACCACATGGTCTTGATGTAGCCGGTGTTGGCCTTGGCCAGCTCCTTGACCTCTTCCATGGTGGTGGCTGCCCAGGTGCGCTTCTCACGGTTGGCGAGGGCACGCTGGTACAGATCCTTGCGCAGGGCCTCCAGCTGGGCCGGGATCGCAGTCTCCAGCTCATCCAGGCTCACGAAGATCTTTTCACGGGTGTCGCGGCGGACCAGCACGCACTGGTTCTTTTCCAGATCCTTGGGGCCGATCTCCAGGCGCAGGGGAACGCCCTTCATCTCCCACTGGGAGAACTTCCAGCCGGGGGCGTTGTCGCTGTCATCCAGCTTCACGCGGGCATACTTGCTGATCTTCTCGGCCAGCTCGGCAGCCTTCTCGGAAACACCGGGCTTGTGGGCTGCGATGGGCACTACGACCACCTGAATGGGGGCCACTGCCGGGGGCAGGATCAGGCCGTCGTCGTCGCCGTGGGTCATGATGATAGCGCCCACCAGACGGGTGGAAACGCCCCAGCTGGTCTGGAACGGATGATGCAGCTGGTTGTCGCGGCCGGTAAAGGTCACGTCATAAGCCTTGCTGAACTTATCGCCAAAGTAGTGGCTGGTGCCGCTCTGCAGGGCCTTGCCGTCCTTCATCATGGCCTCGATGGTATAGGTAGCCTCGGCACCGGCAAACTTTTCCTTGTCGGTCTTGCGGCCCTTCACCACGGGGATGGCCAGATCCTGCTCGCAGACATCTGCGTAGCAGTTCAGCTGCTGCTGGGTCTCAGCCTCAGCCTCGGCGGCAGTCTCGTGGATGGTGTGGCCTTCCTGCCACCAGAACTCGCGGCTGCGCAGGAAGGGGCGGGTGGTCTTTTCCCAGCGGATGACGGAGCACCACTGGTTATACAGCATGGGCAGCTCCCGGTAGCTCTGCAATACATTGTGCCAGTGGTCGCAGAACATGGTCTCCGAGGTGGGCCGGAAGGCCAGCCGCTCCTCCAGCTTCTCGCTGCCGCCCATGGTGACCCACGCCACCTCCGGGGCGAAGCCCTCCACCAGCTCGCCCTCCTTCTTCAGCAGGCTCTCCGGGATCAGCACCGGCATCGCCACGTTGACGTGTCCGGTCTTTTTGAACATCCCGTCCATGATGCGCTGGATGTTCTCCCAGATGGCGTAGCCGTAGGGCCGCAGGATCATGAAGCCCTTCACGGAGGCGTAGTCCACCAGCTCCGCCTTCAGGCAGATGTCGGTGTACCACTTGGCGAAGTCCACCTCCATGGGGGTGATGGCTTCCACGTTTCTCTGATCTTTTGCCATAATTCTCTCAATCCTTTATATTGTTATCGTTTTTCACGGATCGCTCCTGAACTTTTATTGTATCTGCCGGACGCCCGCTTGTCAAGGCCTGCCTCTCCGCCCCGCCGGGAAAAGCCCATCTCCACCTTCATCTCCCGGCAGCCGGATCGCCCTATGCCCTTTCTTCCAAGTGAGTGTCCTTTAGTTCAAGGATCGTATCATACAGCGGCAGGATCTCCGGGCTCACCTTGTGTTCGATGCTGATGACGGTCAAGCCGTCCGTCCGGAGCAGCTGGGACAAAATTTTCTGGCTGCTGCCCTTGTCCATATTGGCAGTGGCTTCGTCCAGGAAGATGACCCGCTTATTCTCGGTCAGCACCCGGGCCAGCGCCAGCTTTTGCCGCTCTCCACCGGACAGATTGCCCTTCGTGTTCTGGAATACCTGATCCAGATCATGGGACGCAAGGAAGGCGTCCATTCCCAGAGAATGCATCGCCGATACGGCCCGTTCCTGCAATGCAGGGCGATAAAGCGTGACATTCCGGAGAAACGTATCGTCAAAGATAAATG
>OOCX01001179.1_pt1 | contig 16932 bp, 14 predicted proteins | sample 1671231 | NCBI WGS metagenome assembly OOCX01 (sample SAMN06348135, study PRJEB24527) | human gut metagenome | biome: human gut; feature: ankylosing spondylitis patient; material: feces | host: Homo sapiens | place: China | collected 2015-10 | reverse complement strand
GATGGTTGAATTTAATTATGCTTGAAGCTCTTCATAGAGTGCGAAGTTGCAGATTTATTTATTGCAAAACTATCATATATGTGTTATTCTAACGTCACGCAGATGGCGATTCTTGTTATCTGCAAAAGGTATCTATTTAATTTCATTCATTTCGGAGGCTCAGAGTATCGGGTGTTATTCCAAAGTGATGAACGTGTGACAAGTGAATATAGGCTGGGAAGGGAACCTGGTGCGGCACAGGATGTTATTTGAAGATTAGCATTTCCAACTGGAATATACTATTAATATATGGTAAAATATCTATAGATAATCTTTTCTCAGACTGTAGACAGTTGTCGGAGAGGAGAGTATATGTCAAAAAGAACAGGAACTAAAGTACAAAAGAACCGTACAGATGACGAGTTTATCATGCTTCCGACCGTAGATTTTTGTTTCAAAGAACTGATGAGAAATGAAAAGGTGCGAAAAGGAATTATTGCAGCATTGTTGGGAGTAAGACCAGAAGAAATCAAGGAGACTAGACTGTTGCCGACCATACTCAGAAAAGAGTACGAAGACGATAAATATGGAATTTTGGATGTTCGAGTTGAAATGCATGATGGCACGCAGATAGACTTTGAGATGCAGGTGGCAGAATTTGATTTTTGGAAAAAACGGATTGTGTTTTATTTAAGCAAGATGGTCACAGATCAGATTCATAAAGGTGATGATTATGACAAAATTCAGAAATGCATTCATGTCAGTATTCTGGATTTTGTACATTTCCCGGAGGATAACAGGTACTATCGAAAAATTACATTTTGCGATACAAAAACGGGAGAGATTTATACAGATATCATGGAGATTCATGTGTTGGAATTGGGGAAGTTACCACCGGAAGATCAGAACGAAGAAGGAATCATAAGGTGGATGCGATTTCTCAATGCCAAGAGCCGGAAGGAGTTAAAAGAGATGGCAAAGCAGGACGAGTATTTTGGAGAAGCGTATGAAGAACTGGACAGACTCAGTGCGGACGAGAAGAAGCGTCTGGAGTATGAGACGAGATTGAAGTATAAAAGGGATAAGTATGCACAGCTCCATTATGCGACGCGGATTGGAAGAGAAGAAGGCGAACGGATTGGAAAAGAAGAAGGTAAGAGTGAAATGATTCGTTCTATGTGGAAGGCAGGGATTTCGGAAGAACAGATTGCGTCAATTGCACAGAAGACAGTGGAAGAAGTGAGAAAATTGTGTAAATAATTTTGGGACAGGAAGAACTGGCGAGCACAGTTAATATATCTGCAATTCAGGCAAAGCGTGCACTGGCACAGCTGAAAGAAGAGGGGGCTATTGAGCTGAAATGTGGAGAGATTATTATCAAAAATATTGAAGTTGTGAAAAAATATATTTCGGAGACACTGTATACACAGGAAGAGCAGAAGGTGAGTATCTTGCGGTTATACAACATGAATCGAACCGCTTAGTATATACAAAAATAGTCTTGTGATTTTTACTAATGAAATATCCATACACTTTGGCGGAAATGTATAAAAATTACACAAAAATCGGCATAACTTACTTGACAATTGTGCAATTTAGAGACTATAGTTAAATATAAACGTTCTGATTTAGAGCTATTTTCTAAAATATTTCGTATTATAGAAAACTGTTAGAATTTCAGTATATTTTTTGAGAAATCATTAAAAAAGTGCGAGTTTTTTAGAGAGTTCTGTGATGATATGTGGCTTTGGTCAGACAGATAACAAGAAGGGGGCGGCTTATGAAATCTGTGATTGAAAGACTGGATGATATTGAGAACACTGCACGCAGTATTGTGGCGAAGGCAGAAGAAGATAAGAGTCAGGTTGAGCAGGAGCTTCAGGCGCAGAGAAATCAGTTTGATAAAGAACTGGATGAGAAGACGCAGGCAGAACTTACCAGAATCCGGGAAGATGGAAAGCGGCAGGTCGATGAATTCCTGAAGAGTCAGCGTGAGAAGAATCACGAGGCAGTTCAGACATTGGAAAAGGAATATGAGATGGCTCATGCAGTTTATGCAGAAGGTATTTTGCGTCATATAATAGAAGTATAATATAAGATGCCAGTGGGAGCGTGAAGCGAGGAGTAAACCACAGGTATCAGAATTTCAGACATTTCAAAAAAAATATAGCGAGGAAGAGAACAATGGGCAATGTGATGGCATACAGCGGACTTACGACGAAAATCCGCGCAATGCAGGCAAAGCTTCTTACACAGGCTGACTATGAGACTATTTCCGGTTTTACGGATGTTGTGCAGGTGGTGGAATTTCTGAAGACGAAACCGGCCTACGCAGTTTACATGGATCAGTTGGAACTGGCGCATCTTCATCGAGGTGATATTGAGAAGATGTTGTATCAGTCTCTGTATAATGATTACACAAGAATCTTCCGGTTTGCGGGAATCGACCAGAAGAAATTTCTGAAGATTTACTGGAAGAAGTATGAAGTCAGTGTGATCAACTATTGTCTGAGAATCGTATTTAACCATTATGACAAGCCTTATGACCTGGATTATAAGAAGGAATTTTTTGATAAATATTCAAAACTTTCTATTGATAAGTTGATAACTTCCACAAATATCGACGAACTTGTGGATAACTTACGGGGCAGTGAGTATTATGAAGCATTAAAACCAATCCGGGATTCCGGGGCAGCGACATTATTTGACTACGATCAGGCACTGGAGCTTTACTATTTTACTAATTACTGGAGGCGGGGAAGAAAGGTATTCTCCGGAAAATCCAGAGAGCGTTTTTCAAGAGATGTGGGAATCAAGATGGATCTCATGAACATTCAATGGGTGTACCGTGCGAAGCAGTATTATCGTATGCTTCCGGCAGAAATCTATGCACTGACGCTTCCATATCATTTTCATTTAAGTACGGAAGAATTTAAGGCAATCGTGGAAGCACCGAATGTGGAAGAGATGAAAAAGCAGATTGAGAATACTTACTATGGAACACATGTCCACATGAAAGAGGGGCAGTCCATAGAAAAGGGTATCAAAGATATTTTACGGGATCTCTATATATCTGACAGGCAGAAGGATCCTTACTCCGATGCAACGATGCACGCATTTTTATTCTTGAAGGAGCAGGAAATCGACAAGCTGACGACAGCGTTAGAGTGTATCCGTTATGGACTGACTAGACAGGAGATATTGACATACTTGGGAGGTGAGAGCAAGTGATTGTAAAAATGAGATTCTTAAATATCAGCGGTCCGAGAGATGACATCGACCGGGTATGCGAGAAATATCTGTCAAAATATGAGATGCAGATTGAAAATGCGGTGACAGAACTTAAGACAACGGAAAATATCATGCCGTTCGTGGAAGTGAACCCGTACAGAGATCCGCTTGCAAAGGCAGAGCAGTTCGCACAGCTTCTGCCGGAGGACAGGGAAATTCGGGCAGATCTGTCAGGATCAAAGGATGATATGCTGGCGCTGATCCGGGATCTGAATCATGATTATCTGGAACTTGTGGAAGACAGAGAAAGGCTGAAGCTCAAGAAGGAAGAATTGCTTGGAAAGGAAAATGTCCTGAAACCATTTTCTGCGTTGAAAGTGGATGTTCATAAAGCATTGCAGTATCAGTACATGCAGGTACGGTTCGGACGCATTTCGCTAGACTATTACAGACGTCTTGAAAAATATCTGGCCGACAGTCTGAATGCCATATTTCTGGAGGCTGGAAAAGACAAAGGTTTTGTCTATGGCTGTTACATAGCGGCAAATGCGGATATTGCGAAAGTGGATAACACATTCCGGGCACTGCACTTTGAGAGAATTGACGTGACAGATGCTTACATCGGAACTCCTAAAGAAGCGTGTGAGAAGCTGGATCAGGATATTGAAGCAGTGCAAAAAGATATTGACGCAGATGAGGATAAGATTACAGCACTTATGAAACGTAATGCAGCCAAGCTTCTGGGAGCGAGAAAGAGACTGCAGGAGCTTGCGGACAACTTTGATATCCGTAAACTTGCAGCGAGAGTGACCAGTGAGGATGAGAGGGATGAGTTCTATATCTTATGTGGCTGGATGAGTGAAAAGGATGTAGATGCGCTTCTTGCTGAGACCCAGGATGACGATAAGATCAGTATCATGGTCGAAGATGAGCGTGACCAGTATTTTGGTGATCCCCCGACAAAGCTTGAGAACCCGAAGGTATTTAAACCATTTGAAATGTTTATCAAGATGTACGGACTTCCGGCTCACGATGAGATGGACCCGACCATGTTCGTGGCACTGACCTATACATTTATATTCGGAGCCATGTTCGGAGATCTTGGCCAGGGCTTCTGCCTCTTTGCAATTGGCGGAATCCTGTATCTGACAAAGAAGATCAATCTGGCAGGAATTATTTCCATTGCAGGTATTTTTTCCATGTTCTTCGGATTTATGTTCGGAAGCGTATTTGGATTTGAAGATATTATTGAAGCCCGCTGGTTAAGGCCTGTATCGGCAATGACGAATCTGCCGTTTATCGGGCAGCTTAACACCGTATTCGTCGTTGCCATTGCATTTGGTATGGCACTGAATATTCTGGTGATGATCTTCAATATTATCAATTCGGCGAAAGCCCACGATAAGGAAAATATGTTATTCTCCACCAATGGTGTGGCAGGACTTGTATTTTACGGATTCCTGGTACTGACAGTAGTACTTTATATGACCGGACACAAGACTCCGGGAAATGTAATGCTTGTGATTTTCCTTGGAATTCCGGTGCTCCTCTTTGTATTTAAAGAGCCACTTGGAAATCTGGTAGAGAAACGTCATAAGAAAATGGAAGGCGGCAAGGTCATGTTCTTTGTACAGGCATTTTTTGAATTGTTCGAGACCATGTTAAGCTACTTCTCCAATACCATTTCTTATGTGCGTATCGGAGCATTTGCAGTGAGCCATGCGGCAATGATGGAAGTTGTACTGATGCTCTCCGGAGCGAGTGCGGGAAGCACGAACTGGATCATATTTGTTATCGGTAATATCATAGTCTGTGGACTGGAAGGACTGGTAGTTGGTATCCAGGTTCTGCGTCTGGAATATTACGAGATGTTCAGCCGTTTTTATAAAGGAACAGGAAGAGAATTCAAACCATTTCATAAACAGAGCGAGTAGGAGGAAGAAGTCATGACATTAACTGTAAAATTATTACTGGTGGCAGCACTGGTACTTGGAATTATCGTACCATTTGGATATTTCCTTAAGGGAGAGAGAAGTAAGAAACGTTACAAACGTGCACTTGGAGCAAATGTTGTCTTTTATTTTGGAGCATTTGCCATCGCAGCGATCATGATATTTTCCGGAGATCCGGTATACGCTGCAGAGACAACAGCAGCCGCTTCAAATGCAACTGGATTTGGTTATATCGCAGCCGCACTGTCAACCGGTCTTTCCTGTGTCGGTGGCGGTATTGCCGTAGCAAGTGCAGCAAGTGCCGCTCTTGGAGCAATCAGCGAGGACTCCAGCGCACTTGGTAAGTCACTGATCTTCGTAGGTCTGGCAGAAGGTGTATGTCTGTATGGACTGATCATCTCCTTCATGATCCGCGGTAACGGGACTGAGACTGGCGGGCGTAGATGGAGTCGTTGTACATGAAAGAAACGAACTGCGTGAAGAATTAGAAAATGCCATGAATGACAAAGAAGTTGGTGTCATTCTGCTGACTGAGCGGTTCGGACGGGAGTTCCCGGATCTTATCAACGAGATTAAGTTACAGCGGACCATGCCGCTTTTGATTGAGATTCCGGACAGACACGGAACCGGACGTAAAAAAGACTTTATCACATCGTATGTGAATGAGGCTATAGGATTAAAACTATAGGAAGCAGGTGATTGTGTGACAGTAGATGAGAAGATAACAAGACTGCAGGAATCTGCAATGCAGGAGGCAAGAAGCAAAGGGAATGCGATTGTGGAACAGCATAAGAAGGCGCTTACCCATGTCTTCGACCAACATAAAGCAGAGGCACTGATACAGGCAGACACAAGGATCAAGGCTGAAAAGACCAGCGTGAAGCAGCAGCTTGGTATGGCGAATTCAAAGGCTGCGCTGGAACTTAAGCGAGAGCTTGGAGCTGCACAGAAACGTCTGAAAAAGCAGCTTTTTAAAGAAGTCGAAGAAAAACTGTCTGCATATATGAAGACGGAAAAATATCAGGATCTTCTGGTAAAATATATTGAAAAAGCGGTAGCATATTCTGACCGCGGCGAGATGACGATTTATGTTAATCCGACAGACGCAGATAAGAAAGCGTATCTGGAGGAGAAGACAGGATTTACACTGAGTATCAGCAAAGAAGACTTTATTGGTGGAATTCGTGCAGTCATTCCAGAGAGAAATATTCTGGTAGATTATGCATTTAAGGGCGCGCTGGAGAGAGAATATCAGAAGTTCGCATTTGGAGGAGGTATGGGCAGTGGACGCTAAACATACTGGAAAAATATATGGAATTAACGGCCCTGTCATTTATCTGAAAGGCAGGACCGGATTTAAGATGTCCGAGATGGTCTATGTAGGAGAAGAACGTCTGGTAGGAGAGGTTATTTCTCTGGACAAGGACAGGACAACGATTCAGGTCTATGAGGAGACTTCCGGTCTGAAGCCGGGAGAGATTGTGGAGGGTACCGGAGATGCAGTATCTGTTATCCTCGCACCTGGAATTATCAATAATATTTTCGACGGAATTGAACGTCCGCTGGAAAAGATTGCGCAGGCAAGTAATGGCGCATTTATTACAAGAGGTGTCAGTGTAGATTCTCTGGATCTTGATAAGTTGTGGGATACACACATGACGGTTGCAGAAGGTGACGCACTCCAGGGAGGGGCAATCATTGCAGAAGTTCCGGAGACGCATGCGATCGTGCACAAATGTATGGTTCCGCCGGACGTGGAAGGAATCGTGGTCAGTGTCGTACCTGACGGACAGTATCATATCAATGATACACTTGTTGTGATCGAGACAACAGAAGGGGAGAGAAAAGAACTCTCCATGATGCAGAAATGGCCGATCCGTGTGCCAAGGCCGGTGCATCACCGTTATTCTGCAAGAGTTCCGCTTGTGACGGGACAGCGTGTCATGGATACTATGTTCCCTCTGGCGAAAGGCGGAACAGCCGCAATTCCGGGAGGATTCGGAACAGGAAAGACGATGAGCCAGCATCAGATCGCAAAATGGTCCGATGCGGACATTATTGTATATATCGGATGCGGAGAGCGCGGAAATGAGATGACACAGGTTCTGGAGGAGTTCTCAGAACTGGTGGATCCAAGAACGGGGAATCCGCTGATGGACAGAACGACTCTGATTGCCAACACATCCAACATGCCGGTAGCTGCCCGTGAGGCATCTATTTACACAGGACTTACACTGGCTGAGTATTATCGTGACATGGGATATGATGTCGCAATTATGGCGGATTCTACATCCCGCTGGGCAGAGGCTCTTCGTGAGCTGTCCGGACGTCTGGAAGAGATGCCGGCAGAGGAAGGATTCCCGGCTTATCTGGCATCCAGACTTTCTGCATTCTATGAGCGTGCCGGTATGATGCAGACATTAAATGGAGCTGTAGGTTCTGTTACAATCATTGGAGCAGTATCTCCGCAGGGAGGAGACTTCTCCGAGCCGGTCACACAGAATACGAAGCGATTTATCCGTTGCTTCTGGGGACTGGATAAGTCTCTGGCATATGCAAGACATTACCCGGCAATCCACTGGCTGACCAGTTACAGCGAGTACTTACCAGATTTAAGTGCATGGTATGCTGATAATGTATCTCCAAAGTTTGTGGACTATCGGAACCGTCTGATGAATATTCTGAACCAGGAGAACAGTCTCATGGAGATTGTAAAACTGATCGGTAGTGATGTACTTCCGGATGATCAGAAGCTGACATTGGAGATTGCCCGCGTGATTCGCCTTGGATTCCTGCAGCAGAACGCATTTCACAAAGACGATACGTGTGTACCTCTAAAGAAGCAGTTCGGTATGATGGATATTATTCTGTATCTCTATAAGAAATGCAGAGAACTGGTGGCAAGAGGTATGCCGATGTCTGTTTTGAAGGCAGAGGGTATCTTTGAGAAAGTTATCGCTATCAAATACGATGTGCCAAATGGCGAGTTACAATTATTAGATATGTACAAAGTAGATATCGACCGTTTCTACGATACAGTGATTGAGAAAAATGCATAGAAGGAGGTCAAGATCATGGCAATAGAATATCTGGGACTAAGCAGCGTTGAAGGCCCTCTGGTTGTGCTAGAAGGAGTTCAAGACGCATTCTATGATGAAATCGTGGAATTTGTAGTCGATCATAAAACAAAGAAAATGGGACGTATTGTGGAACTGAATGAGGACAAAGCAATCATTCAGGTATTTGAAGGAACCGAGAATATGTCCCTGGACAATACACATACGAGATTGATGGGACGTCCGATGGAGGTTACTGTATCACCGGAAATGCTTGGAAGAACCTTTAACGGAATCGGACAGCCGATCGATGATATGGGACCACTCATTTCCGAGGATAAACGTGATGTCAACGGACTTCCGCTTAATCCGGTCAGACGTGAGTATCCAAGAAACTATATCCAGACAGGAATTTCAGCCATTGATGGTCTGACAACACTGATCCGTGGACAAAAGCTTCCAATTTTCTCAGGAAACGGACTTCCACATGACCAGTTAGCAGCGCAGATTGTAAAACAGGCCTCTCTGGGCGGTGATTCTGATGAAGATTTCGCAATTGTGTTTGGAGCTATGGGAGTGAAGCATGACGTGGCAGATTTCTTCCGCAAGACATTTGATGAGAACGGAGTATCCGACCATGTGTGTATGTTCCTGAACCTGGCAAATGACCCTGTCGTAGAGCGTCTGATCACACCAAAGGTAGCACTGACTGTGGCAGAATATCTGGCGTTTGAGTGTAACATGCATATTCTTGTAATCCTGACAGACATGACTTCATTTGCAGAGGCGCTTCGAGAAGTGTCTTCTTCAAGAGGAGAAATTCCATCAAGAAAAGGATATCCGGGATATTTATATAGTGAACTGGCAACGATCTACGAGCGTGCCGGAATTGTGGAAGGGGCAAATGGATCGGTGACACAGCTTCCGATCTTGACTATGCCGAATGACGACATCACGCACCCGATTCCTGACCTGACCGGATATATTACGGAAGGTCAGATCGTTCTGGACCGCAATCTTTATGGACAGTCAGTTTATCCGCCAATTAATGTATTGCCGTCACTGTCACGTCTGATGAAAGACGGAATCGGAGAAGGCTATACGCGAGACGATCACCAGGCGCTGGCGAACCAGTTATTTGCTTCCTACGCAAAAGTAGGAGAGGCAAGAAACCTGGCCTCCGTTATCGGTGAAGATGAATTGTCACCACTGGATAAGAAATATCTGGAGTTCGGACGCGAATTCGAACAGCGTTATATTGGTCAAGGAACAACAGAGAACCGTACCATTCAAGAGACGCTAGATCTTGGCTGGGAACTGTTAGCACTGCTTCCAAGAGAAGAACTGGATCGAATCGATACAAAACTCATTGATTTCTATTATCCGAAGAAGAATGAAGCGTAAAAATGATTTAGAAGTGCAGGAATCTGGAAAATATGCCAGAATTCTTGCATTATAATTGCTATATTGCAAAAATGGGAAAGGAGGGAGTCTATGGATCCAAGAGAGTTTCCGACCAAGGGAAATCTGATGCTAGCCAAAAACTCGCTGGCACTTGCCAATCAGGGCTATGAACTGATGGACAAAAAACGAAATATACTTCTTAAAGAACTGATGGGACTTATCGATGAGGCAAAAGGCATCCAGGAAGAGATAGATTCCACATTTACCCAGGCATATGCGTGCCTGCAGCGCGCTAATATTGAGATGGGAATCAGCAGGGTACAGGAATTTGCATTCACTGTACCAATTGAAGTTTCCATTCGTATACAGACCAGAAGTATTATGGGAACAGAGATTCCACATATCAAATATGATGAAAAGCAGAATGACCTGACTTACTCATTCGGAGATACAGGCGAATCGCTGGATATCGCCAGGGAGGCATTCCGAAAGGTAAAGAATCTTACCATCAAGCTGGCTGAAGTCGAGAACTCAGCATATCGTCTGGCAACGAACATCAAAAAGACACAGAAACGTGCCAATGCTCTGAAGAACATCACTATACCGATGTACACGAATCTGGTCTACAACATCAACAACGCGCTGGAAGAAAAAGAAAGAGAAGAATTCACAAGACTGAAAGTAATAAAACGAAGACAATAATGAATTTGATGGGGGCGTAGTAAAATGCCAAAATACTACGTCCCTATCAGCGATTAAGGGTGTCCCTAACTGTAATCAGGGATGCCCTTTTCTTAAGGAATTCTTAGAATTTTTTAACAAAGAATTCATAGTCTGGGAAAGGGTTTCGATGTATAATAAATACCATAAAGGAAAAATTTTCATATTGTATGATAGATTTCAGGATTTGCCAGAAAATGACGGGCAGATATCTTGAAGCTTCAGATACACAGGAGGAATATTTATGGCATTGCGTAAAAAACATGAGGTTCTGGAAGAACCGCAGGATTATGAGATAGAGCGCCGGGAGACACCGAGATATAATCCGGATCCCGAAGCGGGACTTTCGGCGGCTCAGGTGGAGCAGCACCGTGATGATGGTTGGCGCAATGTGTCAGTCGCACCACCGGCACAGACCACGAAAGAAATTATCCGGGAAAATGTCTGTACTTACTTTAACTTAATTTTTCTTGTATTGGCAATTTTGTTATGTCTTGTCGGTTCATTTCGTGATCTGACATTTCTTCCAGTCATTATTTTTAATACATTAATTGGTATTGTGCAGGAGATTCGTGCGAAAAACGTATTGGAAAAGCTGAACATGTTAAATGCACCGCATGCCAGTGTTGTGCGTGACGGGAAAAAGTCGTTAGTGGATTCAGAAGAACTGGTACTGGATGATATTGTAATATTCAAAGCGGGAAATCAGATCTGTGCCGATGCAATTGTAGTATCCGGCGAAGTGCGAGTCAATGAATCACTGTTGACTGGTGAATCTGATGAGATTACGAAAGCTCCGGGAGCGGAGCTTATGTCCGGAAGTTTTGTGGTAGCGGGAGAGTGCCATGCCCGTCTTGATAAAGTCGGAGTGGATTCTTACATTTCCAAGCTGACATTGGAAGCGAAGGCTATGAAGAAAGGCGAGCAGTCGGAAATGATCCGCTCACTGGATAAGCTGGTGAAATTTGTCGGTATTGCGTTGATTCCGATTGGTATTACGTTGTTTGTACAAGGATTTTTCTTTAATGATCAGAGCTTCCGAAACAGTATCGTTTCCATGGTGGCAGCAGTTCTTGGTATGATTCCGGAAGGATTATATCTGCTGGCAAGTGTGGCGTTGGCTGTCAGTTCTATGAGACTGGCTCATAAGAAAGTTCTGCTTCACGATATGAAGAGTATTGAGACGCTGGCTCGCGTCAATGTGCTTTGTGTGGATAAGACAGGAACGATTACTGAGAATTCTATGAGTGTCAAAGACATGATCCCGACAAAGGAATATGATGCAGAGAAGATGCCGGAGTTAAATGGTCTTCTGTCTGATTTTGTGGGAGCCATGAGCAGCGATAACAGCACCATGGAGGCGTTGAAGGATTATTTTAAAAAGAAGACGGAACAGTCTGCCTCTAAGGTTGTTCCATTTACTTCTGTGACAAAATACAGTGGAGTCATGTTCGGGGAGAAGTCTTATGTAATCGGAGCTCCGGAGTTCGTGCTCCGCGAGGATTATGATACTTACAAACCGGATATCAGCGAGTATGCAAGAAAAGGGTATCGTGTACTTGTATTTGGCTCTTATGATGCAGCATTAGATGGCGGAAAATTGACAGGAAAGGTTCTGCCGATGGCATATGTCCTTCTGGCAAATCCAATCCGTAAAGAAGCACCGGAGACATTTGCATACTTTGCAGAGCAGGGCGTGGAAGTCAAAGTTATTTCCGGTGATAATCCGCTGACTGTATCAGAGGTCGCGAAAGAAGCCGGTATTGTAAATGCAGAGGAATATGTTGATGCGACGACACTTCAGACAGATGAGGATATTGCAAATGCGATTGCAAAATATACGGTATTTGGGCGTGTGACACCGGGGCAGAAGCGTCAGTTTGTTCAAGCATTGAAAGATCAGGGAAAGACTGTTGCTATGACCGGTGACGGAGTTAACGATGTGCTGGCACTTAAGGATGCGGATTGCAGTGTAGCTATGGCATCGGGAAGTGATGCGGCAAGCAATGCAGCACAGATAGTTCTTCTTGACTCCGACTTTTCAAAGATGCCAGAGGTGGTTCTTGAAGGAAGAAGGGTTGTGAATAATATACAGACATCGGCATCACTTTTTCTTGTCAAGAATATATTTTCTATTCTTACAACTGTATTCACGCTTATAGCGGCTAATCTGTATCCGTTGTATCCGACACAGTTATCGTTGTTAGGAGCATTTACGATAGGAACACCGGCGTTCTTTCTTGCGTTACAGCCTAATAAGGAGCTTATAAGAGGTGATTTTCTTGTAAATGTCATATTAAAGGCGCTGCCAGCAGGCCTTGCGGACTTTATCATGCTTGCCGCCATATCTATTCATGGCAATGTGCTTGGTATGAGTAATGAACAGATATCTACGGTGGCTATTGTTATTCTTTTGTTTATTGGTTTAGAGGCGCTTGTAAGGATATGCAGACCATTTGATGGAATAAGGATTGCGTTATGTATTGCCATGGCAGCAGGTATAGTTGTATGTGTGCTTAATTTTAAGAGTATATTTGCAATAGCGACTGTCAATATGGTTATGTTGAGAATGATAATTATGTATGGTGTGATTGCGGCTGTGCTGTTTGGGGTTATGTGCAAGTCGGTCGGCAGCTGGATTGATTATATGGAGAGGCATAGTAAGAGGTTCAGGAGGCTGCTTAAGGGGTGAGGATGGCACTTTCTAAAAAATAGACGGATGTAGTGCAAAAAAAGATTAATAGACAAAGGGACGATATAAGATACGGGACGGCTGCCGCGAATATAGCTGCGGACACCAGAAAGCAGATTGGCTGTTTCTAATACTTTCCTTATTGGTATTGTTACCGGACAATATCGTTCGGACGTGCCCTCCTTGGCACGGCCTCACTGGCGGGTACATCCTTGTCCCCGCCTATCTGTATATAGAGGGAAAGTATAAGAAACAGCACAATCAGCTTTCAAGTGTGTCCTATGCATTATTCGCGACAGCCGTCCCGTATCTTATATCTGTTTTTTGACATAATTTAAGCGAATAATTATTGTGCAAATGGTGTTTGGTATCAGAAACCTTGTAGTGGTAAAGTGATTTGTGTTGTGTTATCTGACTTTATATAATACTATGGATTAGAATAGAAGCAGAAAAGTGACATCCCTTATAACGTCCGTTGTAACACACTTACAATCTACAAGCAGCATTTTATCTGGCAGCCGCCTTCTTAGAATACTCCGTTGTCACCAGTTTTTCATAAGGCACATCTTTGCCAAGCTCTCCAGCCTGTTTTAATATATCCTTAAGAAGCTCAAAGCTCTTCTGCTCAAATATAGTGTCACCTTTCCATGTGTCCTGTGACTTGTAGCGGTCAACTATAGTTGTTATGGTTGCAAGGTCTGTTTCAGGGAACTGTGGTGCTATGACTTCGGCGATTTCCTTGCTTGAGTGGGAGTTCACATAATCAAGCCCCTTCTGTATGGCATTGGTAAAGCCCTGAATTATATCGGGATGTTTTTCGATGTAGCTTTTATTGGCACAGTAGGCAGTATATGGAACATAGCCGCTGTCAGTACCAAGAGAGGCGACAACATAGCCTTCCTTCTGCTGTTCAAGAAGAGTTGCAGATGGTTCAAATTCGACAGTATAATCAGCTATTCCCGATGTGAAGGCTGCGGCAGTTGAACCAAAGTCGACATTCTGTAAGATATTGAGGTCATCTACAGGAGAGATGCCGTTTTTCTTAAGAATATACTCAAAAAGCATTTCCGGCATACCGCCAGCTCTTCCGCCAAGTACTGTTTTTCCCTTAAGGTCATCCCATTTGAAGTTACTTTCCTCATTTCTTGATACAAGGAAGTTGCCGGCACGCTGTGTAAGCTGGGCAAAGTTGATGGCATAGTCGTTTGAGCCTTCCTGATATACATAGATGGAACTTTCAGAGCCCATAAAACCTATATCAGCATCCCCTGATACAAGTGCGGTCATAACTTTGTCGGCGCCAAAGCCAGTTACGAGATTAAGATTGATATTTTCATCCTTGAAGTAACCAAGTTCGATGGCTGCATACTGCGGTGCGTAGAATATAGAGTGTGCCACCTCATTAAGAGTTATATCCACGACAGCATTACTTTCTTCTTTCTGGCATGCTGTCATAGGAATGAGCATTATTGCGCACATTAAAAGTGCAATTATGTGATGTAAACGTTTCAAAAAAACTCCATTTCTGCATATATGATTAGAGGGATAATCATATAATGCAATACAACATATATTCATTTTTATTTTATTCATTATTAACAGGATATGTTACCAGATAAAGGGCAGCTAGTTGTATTTAATTATATATAAAATGCTTCTAAAAATGTGTTCAAAACTGTTAAAAATGTTGACAAAATGGTTGGATATAAATGTTAATTATGTTAAAATAAGTTATCAAAAATATATTGTTTCAGCTATCCTATTTGGCTGGAACATTTATTGTATAGCAGGGAGGTTTGTTTATTATGTTTGGCAGAAAAACAACACAGGATGTTAATAGGGATAAAGAATTATTATTACAGGCTATGGATAAGATGATAGCGGGTGATTTTAGCGAGGTATCATCTGAAGGTTTCAGTGATCCTATATATTCAGAAAAGCTTAATCAGATAGTCGCGGCATACAAGAGAGCGAATAATAACTACATTATGCGACTCAACGAGGCTATGGAGTCTATAGGTGATAATTCATATGTAAAGAATATGCTTGACCAGGTATCACTTCAGCAGAAATCAATCACAAATATGAATGATTCAAGTAAGGTACTTAAGGACTCTATTAACAATATATCACAGGCAATGGGGGATATAAGGGACAATACACACGATATGCTCCATACATCACAGAGCAGTTCAGTTAATATGAGTGACAGTATAAGAGTTGTCAATGAATCATCACAGAAGATAGCTGATATCAATGGTCAGGTTCAGGCATTTCATGAAAAGATTAACAAAATTGGTGAAATTGTTGATATTGTCAAGAAAGTCGCAAGCCAGAGTAATCTTTTAGCGCTGAATGCATCTATTGAGGCGGCAAGAGCAGGTGAGGCTGGAAAGGGATTTGCAGTTGTTGCAGACCAGGTAAGACAGCTTTCAAGCAATACAGCAGAGTCAGCAGAAGATATTGTTAAGTATGTCAATGAACTTAAGGGAGATATAGAAGTTCTTGCTACATCAATGGAAGAAACAACAAGTAAGCTTTCAGAAGGTAATGAGAAGGTAGAGATATCATTAAGAGATATTGAGCATATGAATGAGCAGATGACAGCTATTAATGATGCGGTGGAAAGAATATTTGATGATATTGACAGACAGTCAGAAACAACAAAAGAGTTCAATGATCAGGTTAGTAACATAGCGGATACATATGGTATGCTTACAAATGAATGTACAGAAACAGGTACTCATATCTTTAAGATTGGAAGATATATAGATACATGCCGAAGCGATATGTTCAGGGAAGCTGGTGCTGTCACAACACAGGATATGTTAAGAATATTTGAGATTGACCACTTTATTCTTATGTGGAGAGTATACAATAACATAGTTGACTTCGAGAGATTAAAGATAACACAGCTCAATAATCCGGATACATGTAAGATAGGTAAGTGGATGCACTCACAGACAGATACAAGAATTACAACAAGCAGTCAGTTTAAGAAGCTTGATGCAGCACACAGACTTATCCATAAGTATGCATGTGAGTCATGGTATGCCAAGGATGAGGGAGATATCAATAAAGCACTTGAAGCTTTCCAGAAGTGTCATGATGCATATTATGAATATAAGAAGGCAATCGCTGATATGAAGAGCTATATGAGAACAATCGGTTATACAGATGAAACAAAGATAGTTATATTTAGGAACTAACAGAATATTAAAACAAAACCTGATGTATATTTAAGGTGCATCAGGTTTTTTATTTAGATAGCGGATAAATTACATTTATATATGCGGCTGGAACTACTAAGGTTGATAATAGTAAATGTATGTGCTATTATAAAATAATGGTTTGGTTTGGTGTTACATAATAATAAAATGTATAAACAGATTAATAACAATAGAAAGGTGAGTTAGTCATATAAAACATAGTAAGTGAGGATTGTGTATGAAAGAAGTATATGTTATTGGGCATAAAAATCCGGATACGGATTCAATATGTTCAGCAATCTGTTATGCCAGATTTAAAAATAGTGTTACAGGAACTAATGATTATGTTTCTAAAAGGGCAGGACATCTGAATGAGGAAACACAGTTTGTACTATCTAAGTGCGGCGTTAAGGCACCTATGTACATAAAGGACGTAAGACCTCAGGTTAAGGATATAGATATCAGAAAGATAGACGGAATAGATGAGAATTATTCTGTAAGAAATGCATGGAAGCTTATGAAGGAGCTGGATGTTGTCACACTGCCTATACTTGAAGAAAACAGGCTTAAGGGACTTGTTACAATCGGTGATGTGGCTAAGTCTTACTTTGAAATGTATGACAGTGATATTCTATCAGTAGCGCATACAAGCCTTCGTAATATTGTGGATACATTGAGTGGTGAGATAG
>OOCX01001171.1_pt1 | contig 16993 bp, 20 predicted proteins | sample 1671231 | NCBI WGS metagenome assembly OOCX01 (sample SAMN06348135, study PRJEB24527) | human gut metagenome | biome: human gut; feature: ankylosing spondylitis patient; material: feces | host: Homo sapiens | place: China | collected 2015-10 | reverse complement strand
AGATCCCCGGCATTACCGACGAGCAGCTGAACTGGCTCATGCAGGAGAACGGCGCTGACATCAACCGGGAGAAGTCTGCCGCCACCGCCCTGCAGACCCAGCTGAACAACGTGAATGCCCAGCTCAAGACCGCGCAGGACGGCCTTGCCGCCTTTGACGGCAAGAAGAAGCCGGAAGAGTACGAGGCCGAGCTGGCCAAGCTGCAGGCCGACCTGAAGGCACAGGCCGATGGCTTTGCCTTCGACAACGCCCTCGACACTGCCATCCTCGGCAAGAAGGGCCGTAGCATCAAGGCCGTGCGTGCCCTGCTGGACGTGGACAGCCTGAAAGGTTCCGCCGACCGCACTGCCGACATCGCCAAGGCGCTGGACGAAGCTGCCAAGGCGAACCCCTGGGCCTTTGGCGAGGACACCCCGACGCCCGCACCCGCGCCCGGTTATCCTGTCCTGCCCGGCGGCGGTGAACCGCGGCACCTGCCCAGCGAGAAGGACGGTGTCACCGCCGCATTCATGGACCGCAACCCCGGTTTGAAAATCTGACAGCCGTGCAGCAGCACGGAGAAAGTGAGTAATTTTTATGGCACATGCAAATCAGGAACGTTGGGCCACTCTGGTGGACGCAAAGCTGCGCAACCAGCTGGTGACCCGTGATAACCTCATCTTCAACAGCCGCTACGAGGGCGACCCCACCTCCGGCAAGGTCAAGATCCCGGTCCGTGACACCGAGGTGGCCGTCAAGGAATACGACAAGGCCAACGGCATCGCTGCCGAGGCGGGCACCACCACCTATCTGGACCTGAACATCGACCACGACGAGGCCGTGAACGAGCTGATCGACGGCTACGACGCCGACAGCGTGCCGGATGACATCGTGGCCGACCGTCTGGACAGCGCCGGTTACTCTCTGGCCCTGTCCATCGACAAGAAGTCCATTGCCGCGCTGGAAGGCGCGACCGGTGCCACCATCAGCGCCACCAAGACCGCCGCCACCGAGAGCAACGCCTATAAGCTGGCGCTGGAGGCCAAGCGCGTGCTGGGCCGCAAGGGCGTGCCCGCCGAGGGCCGTTTCCTCATCGCATCCCCGGAGTATCTGGAGGTGCTGATGCTGGACGAGCACTATATCAAGCAGGGCGACCTGTCGCAGGAGCTGGTGCAGCAGGGTGTTGTGGGTCGCATTGCGGGCTTCAATGTGTTTGAATCCAACAACATGGATTACGAGAGCACCACCCGCGTGACCAGCAAAAAGACCACCACCGAGTTCATTGCCGGTCACCCCAACTGGTGCCACCGCGTGATGGAGTGGCAGGTAGCCATCCATCTGCAGGACCTGTCCGGCTCCGGCAAGTACATCGGCGCATCCGCTGTGCAGGGCCGCAAGGTGTACGGCCTGAAGGTCTCCAAGCCCCAGACCCTGTACATCAAGCGCACCGAAGTGTAACGGGGTGCCTCATGACCTATGCCGAAGTGTTAGATGTGGAAGCCGGGTTCCGTGCCCTCTCCAAGGACGAACAGGAGCGCTGCAGCGCTCTGCTGAGCGAGGCGGCGGTCATCATCGACGCCTACAACCCGGACGCCGGAGAGGACGCAAAGCGGCTCGTTTCCTGCCGGATGGTGCGCCGCCAGCTGGGCGAGAGCGACAGCGAGGGCGGCGTCAGCTTTCCCGTGGGTTCCACCCAGGGCACTGCCACGGCGCTGGGCTACTCCCAGAGCTGGACCATGAGCGGCGGCTCTTCGGGTGAGCTGTATCTGTCCAAGCTGGAAAAGAAACTGCTGGGCGTGGGCAGCCGTCTGGGGGCCCGCAGCCCGCTGGAGGACTTATGTTGAAAGGCATCGACGTCACCCTGTACGAAAAGACCCAGACCGGCACCGACGAAGCCGACGCCCCGGTCTACGCCGAAACGCCGGTCACCGTGCACAACGTGCTGGTGGGCGAGCCTTCCGCCGAGGAGATCACCACCGAGCTGCAGCTGACCGGGCGGCGGCTGGCCTACACGCTGGCCATCCCCAAGGGCGACGCCCACGACTGGAACGACGTGCAGGTGGAGTTCTTTGGCCAGCGCTTCCGCACCTGCGGTGGCGTTGTGCAGGGCATCGAACGCATGATCCCCCTGTGCTGGAACAAGAAAGTGCAGGTGGTGCGCTACGAGTAAAGTCCGTTTCGAGCTGAACCGCGCCGGGGTGCGTGCCCTGATGCGCAGCCCGGAAATGCAGGCCGTGCTGAAGGCGCGGGCCGACACCGTGAAAGACCGCTGCGGCGACGGGTACGAGGCCTATGTGGCCGCCACCCGCGCCGTGGCCGTGGTGGAGACCGCCACCCCGCAGGCCGTTGATGACAACTCTGCCCACAACACCCTGCTCAAAGCAACCTCGACTGCACACAGCATTGAGGGCGTGCATCACCACAAGCGCCTGAAAGACTGCCGGGCCATCCGCTACAGGAGGAAGAAATGATCGAAGAAACCATCCGCAGCTTTCTGGCCGAGCGGCTGGACGTGCCGGTCCGGCTGAGCGTGCCAACCCCGGCCCCCGCCCGCTTTGTGGTGGTGGAAAAGACCGGCTCCGGCTATGAGGACGGCATCTACAGCGCCACCATCGCGGTGCAGTCCTACGGGCCCGCCGCCACCAGCCACGACGGCACCCTGGATGCGGCCAAGCTCAACGAGCTTGTCAAGGCCGCCATGCAGGACGCCGACAACCTGCCGCAGCTTGTGCGCTGCGACCTTTATTCCGACTACAATTTCCCCGACACCACCCGAAAACGACCCCGCTATCAGGCCGTTTTCGGCGTGGTGCATTACTGATCGAAAGGAGCCTTTTTTATGGCAGATGCAAAGAACGTGACCGCTGCAAAGCCCAAGGTGGGCGGTGCCGTCTGGCGTGCACCGCTGGGCACCACTTTGCCCACCGACGCCAAGACCGCGCTGGACAAGGCATTCAAGAGCCTGGGCTATATCTCCAGCGACGGTCTGACCAACGCAAACTCGCCCTCCAGCGAGAACACCACCGCCTGGGGCGGCGACACCGTGCTGACCCAGCAGACCGAGAAGCCGGACACCTTCGCTTTTACCCTGCTGGAATCCCTGAACCCTGACGTGCTGAAGGCCGTGTACGGTGACGACAACGTCACCGGCGACCTGACCACCGGCATCACGGTCAAGGCCAACTCCAAAGAACAGAAGGACTGCTGCTGGGTGGTGGAGATGATCATGAAGGACGATGTGAACAAGCGCATCGTCATCCCGGACGCCGCCGTCACCTCGGTGGGCGACATCACCTATTCCAACGGCGCGGTGGGTTACAACACCACCCTGACCGCCGTGCCGGACACGACCGGCAACACCCACTACGAGTACATCACCGCCAAGGGCGTGTAAGGAGGATCTGACATGATCACTGCAAAAACCAACGACGGCTTTGAAATTGAGCTGAGCGAGGACGCACTGGACGACGCCGAGCTGCTGGACGCCTTGGGCGGCATGCGGGACGGCAACGTCTTTGATATGAGCCACCTGACCCTGCGCCTGCTGGGCAAGGAGGGCCGCAAGAAGCTGTACGACCACCTGCGCACCCCGGATGGCCGTGTGCCGGTGGCTAAGGTGGCGGACGCTCTGGGCGAGCTGATGAACAGCTTCACGGCCGGAAAAAACTCTGCATCCTCGCCGAACTGATCGCATCGGACGAGGACGCCCTGATCTGCGATTTCGTGCAATATTACCATGTGCTGGACTGGCGTGCCCTTCCGCTGCGTCTGGCCGCCACACTGGCCGCAGGCCTGCCGGAAACGAACCGCAGCCTGCGCAAGGCGGCAGGCCGCACGGTGGACTTTGAGACGGAACTGCTGGCCTATGCCGCCGACCGCCTGACTCAGGTGCTCTGGTGGCTGCACAGCGACACGTCCAAGCCGCCCTCCGTGCTGGCCGACCTGCGCGGCGAGGCGGACACCAGCAACGTGCAGAGCTACGCCAGCGCAGAAGAATTTGACGCCGCACTTGCGGCGCTGAAAGGAGGTTAACACCATGGCGGACGGAATCGAACTGGGCAAGGCGTATGTCCAGATCGTGCCCTCGGCGCAGGGCATCAAAAGCGCCCTGACTGAGATGTTTGACGAAGAGACCGAAGGCCTTGGCGAGCAGACCGGGCAGAGCATCGGTCAGGAACTCATCGGCACCCTGAAGAAAGTGATCGTGGCGGCCGGCATCGGCAAGATCATCTCGGAATCCATCAACCTGGGCGGCGCGCTGCAGCAAAGCCTGGGCGGTGTGGAAACACTGTTCAAGGACAGCGCCGACACCGTTAAGGCCTACGCTGCCCAGGCCTACAAGACCGTGGGCCTGTCGACCAACGACTACATGGAGCAGACCACCAGCTTTGCCGCCAGCCTGCTGTCCAGCGTGAGCCAGGACACCCAGGCGGCTGCCGATCTGGCCAACATGGCTATGGTGGACATGGCCGACAACTCCAACAAGATGGGCACCTCCATGCAGGACATCCAGAACGCCTATCAGGGGTTTGCCAAGCAGAATTACACCATGCTGGACAACCTCAAGCTGGGCTACGGCGGCACGCAGGCCGAGATGCAGCGCCTGCTGAAGGACGCCGAGAAGATCTCTGGCGTGCACTACGACCTGGGCAACCTAGCCGACATGTACAGCGCCATCCATATCATCCAGCAGGAAATGGACATCACCGGCACCACCGTCAAGGAAGCCGCCACCACCCTGACCGGCAGCTTTGCCGCCATGAAGGCGGCTGCGGAAAACGTGATGGGCAACTGGTCCACCGGTGCCGATCTGACGGAGCCGCTGCAGGCGCTGGCCGACACGGCACAGACCTTCCTTGTGGATAACCTGCTGCCCATGATCGGCAATGTACTGGCAGGCATTCCGGAAATCGTTTACAGCCTTGTGCCGGAGCTCCTGCAGACCGGCACCGAGCTGCTCAGCTCCCTGGCACAGGGCTTCACCGAGGGCATCCCGGAGTTCTTCTCCACCGCTCTGCCGCAGCTGCTGGCATTTACAGACCAGCTGCGGGACAACGCGGCCAGCTTTGTGGACGCCGGTCTGAACCTTATCACCCAGCTGCTCAACGGCCTGATCGCCGGTCTGCCGGATCTGATCGCCTATGTGCCGGACATCATCATCAACATCTGCGGCATCATCAACGACAACATGCCCAAGATCCTCGGCGAGGGCGTGGCCATCATCGTGCAGCTGGTCGTGGGCATCGTCAAGGCGGTGCCGGATCTGCTGGCCAACTGGAAGAAGATCCTGCAGGCCGTGTTGTCGGTAATCTCGGCCATCAACTGGCTGAACATCGGCAAAAACATCCTCACCGGTGTGGCAAACGGCGTCAAGAGCATGGGCTCCAGCCTGCTGAACGCCTTCAAGGGCGGATTTTCCAGTGCTCTTGCCTGGATCAAGAGCCTGCCCTCGCAGGCTGTGCAGTGGGGCAAGAACCTTATCCAGAGCTTTATCAACGGCCTTACCGGCAAAGGCGGCGTTGCCACCATTGCCACCGCAGGCGCGACCATCGCCGAAACGGCCAGCGGTGAGGACGTGGACTGGAGTTCGGTCTGGACGGATGCAAACGACAGCATTTCCGACAGTGCTGCCGCCATGGCAGACATTGCCATCCCGGCCTATACCAAGTCCGGCAATGCGGCTGCGAATGCTGCTAAAAAGGCAAGCAAGACCGCAAAAACGGCTGCGTCTGTGGTCAATTCCTACTCAGACACGGTGACCGAGATGGTGGGCAACATCACCCGCACCACCCAGACCACCACCGAGGAAATGTCCGACCATACCAAGCAGCTGAAAACAGTGGTGACGGACACCTCCCGCCAGATGGTGAACGGCATCCTGAAGGACATCAAGACTATCACCACCACCAACGAGAAGGGCCAGACCACCATCCAGCAGACCATGGAAACGGTGCGGGAGACGGCTTCCACGGTCACTTCCACTTTTGATTCCGTCGTCAACGGCATTGCCACCAGCACCAAGACGGTCACCGAGACCCTGACTGACGGCACCAGCACCCAGAAACAGGTCATCACCGAGACCTACAACGACATCGTGGACGGGGCGCTGGTCACGGTGGAGCGGGTCAAGACCATTGCCGCCGACGGTGTCCCGCAGACCACCGAGGAGATCAAGAAAGCCTCTGCCAATAGCTTTGACGGCCTTGTCAAGGGCTGGCAGGACGAGGCCGACAAGGGCGTGGTGGGCACCTTCAGCACGCTGGTGAACGCGGTCAAGAAACAGGACTGGCAGTCTGTCGGCGAATGGGTGCTGTCCACCCTGTACACCGGCCTTGCCCCGCAGGCCAAGCAGCTCATTGACGACTTCGGCAAGAACCTGATCCAGCAGGTCAACAACGCGCTGGGCAAGGGTGTCAGCGCCGTTTCCAACGGCCTGTGGGATATGGGCGGCGACCTCGCCAAGGGACTGACCAGCGGCTTTGCAGACGTGCTCACGCAGGCGCAGGGCCTTGGCTCCACCCTCACCGGCATCTTTCAGGGGCTGAAAGGCCCGCTCACTGCGGCGGCAACCGCCATCAGCACCGGCCTGAAGGGCGGGCTGATCTCCAGCTTCCCGGAAATTCTGGCCTCCATGGGCACCCTGATTGGCTCCATCGGCAGTGCCTTTGTGGGCATGCTGGAAGCCGTCGCGGCGGCACTGTTTCCCACCGGATTCGGTGCCCCGCAGGCCCTGCTCATGATCGCGGCAGGTGTGGCCCTGACCGCTGCCATTGCGGCCATCGTGGCCGGCGTCGGCGGCGCGTTCAAGCGCAAGACCACCCCCGGCATCTCCGGCGGCACTTCCGGCAGCAGCACGACCTCCACGGCATCCGGCTCCCTGTGGGATTACGAGAAGCGTGCTCCGCTGCCGCAGCGCACCCAGCGGCCCAACATCGAGGTCAACCAGTACATTTACAGCAAAGCGCAGACGGCTGCCGACCTGATGCGCGAGGCACAGTACGAGCAGGAAAGGGCGGTGCTGCAGGGTGTTTGACGCGATCTTCAAGGCCAGCAACGGCCTGACCTTTTCCTTTGGCTACAAAGCGGGCGTGCTGTGGAGCATCACCCCGCTGGGTGGCCTGCCCGTGGATCTGGAGACCAGTCAGGGCTACCAGCAAGTGGGTGCCACCGTGGAGAGCCGGAGCATTTCCGGCGTGACCCGCACGGTCACCGGGCGCATCCTGCGCAATCAGGACTACTGCAAGCGCCAGCTGCGGGATGTGTTCGCGCCCTACGTCACCGGTCGGCTGACCGTGGCCGGGGCCTACTGGTGCGACGCTGAGGTGCAGCGCACCCCGGACATCAGCGTGTCCGGCCGGTGGCCCACCTTCTCGTTTCAGCTCTACTGCCCGGACCCCTACTGGCACAGCGTGAAGGAGCTCACCATCTCGACCTTGAGCGTAACACCCACCTTCCGCCTGCCGGTGTGTTACGATGTGCACAGCTACGGCGTGCGGGAGCAGGCCAACTATTTGCGCATCGCCAACACCGGGCTGGCCACCCAGGACTGGCAGCTGACATTGGAAGCCCGCGGCCCGGTGGTCAACCCCGGCGTCAAGGACCCGGAGACCGGCGAATTCCTGCGCTTTGTCACCACCCTGCAGGACGGCGACAAGCTCCGGCTGTACCGCGAGAGCGGCCAGCTGAAACTGGAACAGATCATCGACGGCACCGGCTACAACATCATGTCCACGCTGGACGGGAGCAGCACCCTGTGGACTTTGCGCCACGGGACGCAGGCATGGCAGCGCACAGCGGATTCCGGCACGGAATGGCTGTTCCTCACCCTGACCTGCAGCACAGCGTTCTCCACCGTGGTCCTGGAGGTGGGCGGCAATGGCTGAGCGGACAAGTGCCCTGACGGCAGGCGGCCACAAGAGCATCTGCGTCTACGACGGCCAGCTGAACCTGCTGGGCCGGCTGGCAAGCTGGGTGTCGCTGGTCTGGCCGGAGCGCTACAACGTGTACAGCGGGGTGCAGGGTGCGCAGCTGGAACTGCACGCCTCCACCGACCTGCAGGCCCTGTGCCGCCCGGACCGGTACCTCTGGCTCACCGGCTCCGACCGCATCATGCGCATCTGCTCGGCCCAGACCAACCAGTCCGAACACAAGCTCGTGATCTCGGCCAGGGACGCCGCCTGCATCCTGGATGAGCGGATCAGCACCCGGACCCTGAGCGGCTTTGCGGTGGAAAGCACCCTGCGCAGCCTTGTGTCCGGTGCGGCTGCATGGCCGGGGCTGGAGCTGGGCGTGCTTGCAGATCTTGCCGACACCTACACCGGCGAGGTAAAGCCCGGCAGCCTGCTCAGCATCGCCGAGCAGGTGTGCCAGAAACTGGACATCGGGTTCCGGGTGCGGTTCGACCAGCAGGCCAAAAAGCTGCTGTTTGAGCTGTACCGCCCAAAACTGGATCCCAACGCCCGGTACGCCCCGCAGTACGGCAACCTGACCGGCCTGACCTACACTGAGAGCATCACCGACTACAAGAACATCGTGACCGTGGCGGGCGCGGACGGCACCGTCACCGTGGGTGCCACCGGCAACACCGGCGCAGCCCGGCGGGAACTGTATCTGGACGCTGCCTCCAAAAAGAAGGAGGACAACCAGAGCCAGGAGGATTATCTCGCGTCCCTGCGGGCCTTGGGTGAGCAGGAACTTGCCAAGCACACCCGCATTGAGAACTTCCGCTTTACCCCGACCGGAACGGTCACGGTGGGCAAGGTGGTGGCCGCCAGCCTGCCCGGCACCGATATTCAGGCGGCGGCCCGCATTACCAGCGTGACCCTGAGTTCCCAGAAGGGCGAAAACACGGTCACTACCGAGATCGGCACACCGATCCTCAGGAGGAAACCATGAGCATCATCACTTACCCGCTGAACGGCGTCACCTACGACGCGGAGGACGTGAGCACTTACCTGTGCACCCGCACCTCCGGCGTCTACGCCAAAGACACAAATTACGCGGTCAGCGTCACCGGCCCGCGGCAGATCACCGTAGCCCCCGGCCTTGCGTGGATCAACTACGACGACTTCAAGGGCGTCTCGGCCTGCAGCCGGGAGGCGGTCAACCTGACCGTCCCGGACGCCGACGGCACCCTGCCCCGCATCGACCGGGTGGTGCTGCAGTTCGACACCGCAGCCAACCTGACCGCCGTCAAGCTCAAACCCGGCACCCCTGCCGCCGCTCCGGAGCCGCCCGCCATCCTGCAGAACCACAACCAGTACGAGCTGGGCCTGTGCACGGTGAGCGTGCCCGCAGGCTCCTCGGTGGTCACCGCCGCCGACATCACCGACACCCGCGCGGACGAGGACGTGTGCGGCGTCATGCGGGACGGGGTCAAGGGCATCCCCACGGCCCAGCTGCAGGCGCAGGCGCTGGCCATGCTGACCCAGCTGTCCACCGAACTGCACACCAAACTCGACGCGCTGGACGCCGCTATCGCGGCGGTGGAGAGCGGGAGCTTTTACACCAAGAGCGAGGCGGACCAAAAGTTCGGCAAGCCGTACAGCCTGCCGCCCGCTACGGCAGACCAGCTGGGCGGCGTGAAGGTGGGCGACTATCTGGACGTGGACGAGGACGGCACCCTCAGCGGCAAGACCCTCAATGATAAGATCGCTGCCGCCGTGGCGGTAAAGTCGGAGCCCCGGCTGGTGTGGAACCACCACGTGGAAACCGGAAAAAGGTGGCATTCCTACGACATCAAAATGCCAGACGGCCTTGACTATGTGCACGTTAAGTCGAGGTACAACGACAGTGGCAAAACATACGGTGAAGAAGTAGACATCGCAAAAGGCGGCACGGTCAACCACAACTTCGGCAGGGGCGATGGAATCTTTGCATCCAACACGACTTTCCGACCGGACGGGACCCTGCACTTTGAATTGGCAGGGTCGGACATAAATACCGGCGGCTACACCGTAGACATCTGGCTCTCCGGCTACCACTACCCTACGCTGGCCGAGCTGCTGACCGAGACGCAGTCCGCGCAGGCGGACTATGACGCGCTGGACGCGGAGGACAGCGCGATTGATGCACCGGACGATGTGACGCAGGAAGAGTAACGCCAAGAAAGAAAGGACGTGAGAGCATGGCGATCAAAGTATATTCCCTTGCAAAAGACGGCAGCAAAAAGCTGTCTGCAAATTTTGCGGTGAGGGAGTTCAGGTGCAAAGATGGGTCTGATCCTATCTTTATTGACTCCGAACTGGTGGAAATGCTGCAGAAGATCCGCAGCCATTTTGGCAAAGCGGTGAACATCAACTCCGCGTTCCGCACGGCAAGCCACAACGCGAAGCAGAAGAAAGCATCCAAGTATAGCCAGCACCTTTATGGAAAGGCTGCGGACATCTGGATTGCAGGCGTGCCGGTGGACACGCTGGCCGCCTACGCCGAAACGCTGCTGCCTGACCGGGGCGGTATCGGTCGGTATTATAGCGATAACTTTGTGCATGTCGATGTACGCGCAGCGAAGAGCCGCTGGACCGGGTAAGGGGGTGATACCGATGGCAAGTGTTCTGATGTCGGATGCACCGTATGCATCCTGGCTTTCTGGCGTTTTAACTACACTCGAAGAACACAAAATCGACCGCATTGCGATTGCAGCGCCCTTACCGAATGGCGAGGTATTCACAGGCTACTTCCGCTTGGACACGATGGACAAGGCCCTTCTGGCGGCCAACATGCAGGCCGACGCTGTGCTGGACGCAGTGTGTCACAATGGACAGCGCATCCGGCAGGCGTGGGAAAATGATGAGGATGGGGAGGGGTGAGACCAATGCAGCAAGTTTTTGCTTACATCTCTGCCCACTGGATGGAGGGTGCCATCTGGCTGCTGGGCATCGGCTGGGGCTACCTGATCAAAAAGGTCACCGAGTACCGGACCATCAAGGACGGTCTGCTGGCCATCATGCACGACCGGATCTACCAGAGCTGCACCCACTACATCCAGCAGGGCGGCATCGACACCTCCAGCCTGAAAAATCTGGAGTATCTGTATACGAGCTATCACGCCCTGGGCGGCAATGGCACGGGCACCGAGCTGTACACCCGCGCCAAGGCCCTGCCCATCCGTGATAGCGACGTCGCGTGAGCCGATTCATTTTTCGAGATGAAGAGAATTCATGCATAACACTGAGCCCGGCGATGCCGGGAGAAAGGCATATCATGAAAGCACATACCTATACCGAGCCCACCGCACCCACCATCTCCGCCGGTACCATCACCCGCACTGCTGTCCTGCTGCTGGCCCTGACCAATCAGGTGCTGAGCGCCTGCGGCAAGCCCATGCTGCCCATCGAGAGCGCCACCGTGGAGCAGCTGGTGACCACCGGCCTGACCGTGACCGCCGCCCTTGTGAACTGGTGGAAGAATAACTCCTTCACCCCGGAGGCCATCAAGGCCGACGGCTATCTGGAACAGCTGCGGGAAAAGAAGTAAAGGCTGCCGGGCAGGCGGGACGATATTTTTGTGAATAGAGCAATGCCGGAGCGTCCTCAGACGCTCCGGCATTGCATTTTCACAGGAAGGATATTGGAGCCGTTCCCAACAAAAAACTCCTCCGGCAGTTGCCGGAGGAGCATTCATTTTTCTATTCTAAACACGGATGCGCCGCCCTGACATGGTGCGCAGCCGGGCTTACTTCAGGAACTTTGCCACGGCGCGGGCGACGATGCCGCCCAGAATGCCGGACACCAGAAATTCGGCTACGCCCTGCACGCCAACCAGCAGCACTACGAACATGAAGGGGTTGGCAGCGCCCTTGACGGACACCAGATTCTGCACATAGTCGCAGCCGTAGAAAGCCAGCACGATGTAGCCCATGAAGAACAGGGTGTTCAGGGCGGGTGCGGTCATGGCGCTGAGGATGTAGCTCCAGGTGCGGGACTTGTCCAGCTTTTGCAGGCCCTTGAAGATCAGGCCGCAGCACAGACCCATGAGCACACGCATACCCACGCACAGGATAAAGGTGTTCAGCGGGCTGACCTGGAACAGTGCACCGGTCATGGCAGAGGCGCCGGTGATGGCATCGTAGAAGCTCACAGCGCCGAACACGCCGCCCAGCAGGGCACCCACGGCGGGGCCCATGGTGATGGCGCCCACAGCGATGGGCAGGGTGAGGAAGCTCATGTACAGCGGGCCCACGGGCACACTGCCCAGACCGACAAGCTTCATCACCAGTTCAATGGCCACCAGCAGGGCCACACGAGTCAGAGTCTTGGTATTGGTATTCTTCATAATTCAGTTTTCCTCCTGCTGCCGTTCCGCCCTTTTTGTCGGATACGGCGCAAACCTGCCCGCTCTTTGCGGGTTTTAGGTGAATATTCAAATCTTTGGAAGCGCGTAGTTGTCAGGGCGTGTTCCAGAGAAAAATGCGTTAGAATCTGTCGCCGGGGAAGCGCACCCCGGCGCTGCGGCGCGCCACCGTGAGCACCCGGCTCACCGCGATGCTGGTATCCAGCATGCGGGCGCACAGCTCCTGGTCTCCGGCGGTCATGGCGCGGTAAAAGGCCTCGAACTCTGCCGCCTGCCGGGGACGATCTCCGTTCAGGTTGTAATGCTCCTCCTTGCCCTCGTTGGGATGGAAGGTCACGCCGCCGCAGTAGTTCGGGGTGGATTTTTGCAGGATATAGCCCTTCGTGCCCTGAATGATGCAGCGGGCAGGGGCTGCGCAGTCCTTGGCGGCAAGGCTTACCGCCTTGAAGCCGCTGTAATCCATCATCAGCACACCGCTGGTGTCGATATTGCGCTCCATGTTGGCGGCATACACCGCCTTATTCGGCTCACCAAACAGACCCACGATGTAGCTGACGTTGTACACGCCCAAATCCATCAGTGCGCCGCCCGCACACAGCGGGTCGAACACCGGCGGGGTCTGCCCGGCGCAAAAGGCGTCGTACCGGCTGGAATACTGGCTGAAGCTGCACTGTACCATGCGTACCGTGCCCACCCGGGGCAGCAGCTCCCGGAGTTTGGCGTAGTTGGGCTGGTACTGGGTGGTCATCGCCTCAAAGAGGAACAGCCGCTTGCGCTGTGCCAGCGCAGCCAGCTCCTCGGTCTCGGCGGCGGTCACCGCCATGGGCTTTTCCACAATGACGTGCTTGCCCGCCTCCAGCGCCACCCGGGCGTAGCGGGCGTGCTGTAAGTTGGGCACGGCGATGTAGACCGCGTCCACCCACTGCAAAAGCTCAAAATAATTGGTGGTGTGCTGCGGGATCTGATATTGTGCACACAGCTCTGCGGCCTTTGCCGCCGAGCGCGGGGTGCTGCACACCGCCTGCACAGTAAACGGCGTGTGCTCCACAAGCCATGGCAAAAATTCCTGCACGATCTTACCCGTGCCAAGAATGCCCAGTTTCATAATGCTCTCCCTTATCCTCTTGTTCCCTCAGCCTACCAGCGCCTCCGGCTCGCGGCGGGTGCGGCGGTTGGGGTGCGGGTGCTTTGCCCGGAGGCGTCCCTGTTGACCGTAGTGTCTGCCGCCGCCATGGCTGCGGCCGTGCTCCTGCGGGGCGTTCAGCTGGTACAGCAGTGCCAGCCCCTTCATCAGCAACTCCGGGTCATAGGTCAGGGGGTGGCGGCACAGCGGGGTGACGTACTTTGCCAGACCGCCGGTGACCACCAGTGTAGCCGGGCTGCCCAATTCCTCTTCAATGCGCTGCACCATGCCGTCAATGAGCACGGCGGTGCCCAGCACCGAGCCGGACAGCATACAGCTTTCGGTATTGGTGCCGATGGCTTTTTTCGGGGAGCCCAGATGCACCTGCGGCAGCTGGGCACAGCGCTCACCCAGTGCGCGCAGCCCGGTGGAAAGGCCGGGGCAGATCACGCCGCCCCGGAACACCCGATCCTTGTCCACCACATTAAAGGTGGTGGCGGTGCCAAGGTCTACCGTGATGACCGGCAGTGGAAAGTTTGCCGCCGCGTAGGCGGCATCCACCAGCCGGTCCTTGCCCACGGCGCGGGGCTCGTCCACCCCCATGGTCAGCCCGGTGCGGATGTCCGGCGAAACGATGACCGGCTTTTTGCCGGTGTAGTGACGGGCGCACTCGGCCAGTGCCCCGGTGATCTGGGGCACTACGCTGGTAAGCACCGCACCCTCAAAGCGCATAGGGCGCTCCGGGTGGCGGCGGTGCGCAAAAATTTTATCCATTTCGGCACGATATTCCGCAGCCGTGCGGGTGCGCACCGTGTCCATGCGCGCCACAAAGCATACACGTCCGTCCCGAATGCCCCCAAGGGCGACGGTGGTGTTGCCTATATCAATGGCTAAGATCATAATTCTGTTTTCCTTTTCAAAATAAAAGAAAAGAACCGGTTTGCTCTTTGTCAAGCGTATTTTACCGCATTTTTGCGCCGGATACAAGTTCCCGGCAAAGATTTTGTTGTGCTGGTGGAAGTTTTGCATTATACTAAGGTAAGATATGTGGAAAAGAACTGTTTTTCCGGGAGGTAAACGAACCATGGATCTGAACGGCAAGTGCGTCCTGCTGGGCGTGAGCGGCGGCATTGCCGCCTATAAGATGGCCAACGTGGCCAGTGCACTGCGCAAGCTGGGTGCGGATGTGGAGGTCATCATGACCCGGAACGCCACCCAGTTCATCACCCCTCTCACCTTTGAGACCCTGACCGGCCACAAGTGCATGGTGGACACCTTTGACCGGGATTTCAAGTTTGAGGTCACCCACATCTCGCTGGCAAAAAAGGCAGATGTGATCTTAGTCGCCCCCGCCACCGCCAACGTCATTGCCAAAATGGCGCACGGCATTGCGGATGATATGCTTACCACCGTGGTGCTGGCTGCCAAGTGTCCAAAGCTTGTGTCCCCCGCCATGAACACCGGAATGCTGGAAAACCCCATCACGCAGGATAACCTTGCCACGCTGGAGCGGTACGGCTTTACCGTCATCCCCTCCGAAAGCGGTGTGCTGGCCTGCAAGGATGTGGGCAGCGGACGCCTGCCCAAGGAGGAAGTGCTGCTGGAGTACATCCTGCACACCATTGCCCGCCCGAAGGATCTGGCAGGGCTGCGCATTGCGGTGACCGCCGGCCCCACGCAGGAGGCGCTGGACCCGGTGCGCTACCTGACCAACCACTCCACCGGCAAGATGGGCTACGCCCTTGCCCGCGCCGCCGCCATGCGGGGCGCAGAGGTGACTCTGATCCACGGGCAGACCGCGCTGCCGCCGGTCAAGTTCACCACCGATGTGCCGGTGACAAGTGCCCGGCAGATGTACGAGGCGGTGACCAGCCGTTTTGACACCACCGACGTGCTCATCATGGCCGCTGCCGTGGCGGACTACCGCCCCGCCACTGTGGCCGACGACAAGATCAAAAAGAAGGAAGGCGACCTCTCCATCCCGGTGGAGCGCACCGAGGACATCCTTGGCACCATCGGCCCCCGCAAGACCCACCAGTTCCTGTGCGGGTTTTCCATGGAGACCCGGGACCTTGTGGAAAACTCTTCCGCAAAGCTTGCCAAGAAGAATCTGGACATGGTGGTAGCCAACAACCTCAAGGTGGCCGGTGCAGGCTTTGGCGTAGACACCAACGTGGTCACCTTCATCACCCCGGACGGCACCCGGGAGCTGCCCCTGATGAGCAAGGCAGACGTGGCTGATGCCATTCTGGACGAGATCCTGCGGCGGCGGGCAAAGTAATACTGCCGGGATTTTGTTGTACACATATCACAAAATTCACAAAAAAATTATGGTTCTTTCCGAAAATTCGGCCTTACCTGTTTATTTTATGCTGCAAAAATTATATAATAAGAGTGTGTCCCTATGTTTGGAAGGAATCGGTCTGCGCTGCAGCCGTTAATATTTGGAGGAGAGCCTTACTATGTTCATGTACTCGGATTATAGCCAGCATCTGCTGGACCATGTAAAGAAGATCCATTTTATCGGCTGCGGCGGCAGCGGAATGTATCCGCTGATCCAGATCTTGGCCGCCAAGGGCTACGAGCTGTCCGGCAGCGATGTGCTGGACGGCAGCATCATCCGCTACGAGCGGGAGATGGGCGTGAAGGTCAGCCTTGGCCACAATGCGGATAACGTTGTCGGCGCAGACATGGTGGTGTACTCTGCCGCCATCTCCAAGGATAACGTGGAACTGAACGCAGCCGCCTCCTACGGCATTCCCACCGTGGAACGCAGCGTGCTGCTGGGCTATGTGAGCCGCCTGTACAAGCAGAGCATCTGCGTGTCCGGCACCCACGGCAAGACCACCACCACCTCCATGATCACCACTGCGCTGGAACTGGCAGGCCGCGACCCCTCTGCCGTCATCGGCGGCAAGCTGCCCCTCATCAACGGCTACGGCAAGGCTGGCAAGGGCGATGATATTGTTATCGAGGCCTGCGAGTTCGCCGAGACCTTCCTGAAGCTGACCCCCTACCTGTCCGTGGTGCTGAACATCGACAACGACCATCTGGACTACTACGGCAGCATGGGCGAGCTGAAGTTCGCCTTTAAGCGCTTTGCCCTGATGACCCAGTTTATGATCTTTGCCAACGCCGACGACAAGAACACCATGGACGTGATGTACACGTTGGACCGCCGGGTGCGCACCTTTGCCATCGACAACCACGGCGACTACCGCGCTGTCAACGTCAACGAGTATAAGCCCGGCTTCTTCGAGTTCGACCTGAAGGAGTGGAATACGACCGACACCACCCGCATCCGTCTGTCCGTGCCCGGTCGCCACAATATTTATAATGCACTGGCCATGTGCGCCGTGTGCCGCTTTGTGGGCCTGAGCGCAGAGCAGTGCGCCGAGGCTGCCCTGAACTTCAAGGGCGCAGGCCGCCGCTTTGAGGTGTACGGCGAGTGCAACGGTGCGCTGGTCATCGATGACTACGCCCACCACCCCACCGAGCTGCGCGCCACCCTGAACACCGCCAAGGAGATGGGCTACAAGCGCCTGATCGCCGTCCACCAGCCGTTTACATACAGCCGCACCAAGATGCTGTTCAACGACT
>OOCX01001147.1_pt1 | contig 17307 bp, 10 predicted proteins | sample 1671231 | NCBI WGS metagenome assembly OOCX01 (sample SAMN06348135, study PRJEB24527) | human gut metagenome | biome: human gut; feature: ankylosing spondylitis patient; material: feces | host: Homo sapiens | place: China | collected 2015-10 | reverse complement strand
TTGAAAGAATTTGTCAGGGTTTAGGAATTACATTAAAAGACTTCTTCGATTCCTCTGACTTGTAAATATGACAGCAAAAAAACTCCCCGGCATCCTTCTTGGAAGGAATGCCGGGGAGGCGTTCAATGTTTTATGGGCTCAGTTGTCCGGTATCAGCCGCTGACGAAGTACTTATCAGTGCAGCTCCGGCCAGTAAGCCTTGTTGGCAACGATCATATCGTCCAAGATCTTCTTGGCGACCAGCAGGCTGGGCACGGTCTTGGACAGAGTAAAGGCCATCAGTGCCTTCTCGTAGGAGTGCTCCACAGCGGCATCCACGATCAGCTTCTCCACAGCCTCCTGCTGCTCGATCAGACCCTTGTAGAAGGTGGGAATCTCGCCCACACGCACGGGTTCCGGGCCGCGGTCGGTGATATAAGCGGGAATCTCCACCATGGCGTCGGAGGGCAGGTTCTCCACAGCGCCGTTGTTCTCCACCATGACCAGATAGCGCTTGCGCAGGTCGAAGGCAAGGCTCATGGCAACGTCCACGATGAACTCGCCGTGCACACCGCCGAAGAACTTGGTCAGGTCTACGTCCTTACCGGCACGATAATCTGCCACAGCATCAAAGATGCGCTTCTCGCGGCCTTCCATGACCTCGTTGGCACGGGTGTGGTTGGGATCGCTGCTCTTTACAACTTCATCGCCCAGCAGGTAGTACTGCATATAGGTGTTGGGCAGATAGTCATGGAAAGCAGAGCAGATGTTCTTGGCGTTTGCGTAGGTGTGCAGCCAAGACGGATCGCTGTGCAGCACATCGCTCTTGGCGTTCTGGGGCATATAGCCGTGCTCTGCTACATAGCTCTTGAGCTTCTCGGTCACATCCTCGCCGTTCAGGCGCACCTTGGTGAACCAGCCGAAGTGGTTCAGACCAAAGTAGTCCACTTCCAGATCATGACGGTCGCACTCCAGAATCTCGGCCATGTTGCGCTCGATGGCAACCGGCATATCGCAGATGTTCAGGATACGAGCCTTCGGGCGCAGACGGAAGGTTGCCTTTGCCACGATGGCAGCGGGGTTGGAGTAGTTGACGATCCAGTAGGTGGGCTTTGCGTACTTTTCGCAGTAATCGATCAGCTCCACCATGGGGTAGATAGTACGCAGGCCGTAAGCCAGACCGCCGGGGCCGCAGGTCTCCTGACCCACAACGCCGTACTTCAGCGGGATCTTCTCGTCCTGCTCACGCATAGCGTACAGGCCGACACGCATCTGTGCAAAGATGAAGTCGGCATCGGTCATGGCAACTTCCGGGTCGGTGGTCAGGGTCAGCTTCAGTTCCGGGTCGAACATTTCCACCACATGGCGGACGATGACACCCACAGCCTCCTGACGCTCTGCGTTGTTATCGTAGAGCACCAGCTCATTCAGCTTGAAGCGATCCTTCTGCACCAGCAGGCTCTTGACGATGCCGGGGGTATAAGTGCTGCCGCCGCCGGCGATGACCAGTTTGAACGTTTTCATAAGGCAAGCCTCCTATTATAATGTTTTTTGTATGATGAATAAAAGCGGATATCTTATTCTGCGCGGCCAAGGTAGCTGTCCACGATGGCACGCATCTTTCCCACTTTGGGGCCGTAAATGATCTGGATGTTGTTGCCCTTTACCACAAGACCTGCGGAGCCGGTGGGCTTGAACCACTCCTTGTCCTTGACCAGAGCGGCATCCTTGACCTGCACTCGCAGACGGGTCATGCAGTTATCGGTGTTCAGGATGTTCTCTGCACCGCCCAGTCCTTCCACGATATGGGCTGCGGTCTGTGCATCGTTTGCGCTGGCAGCAGTCTTTTCGGCTGCGCCGCTGCGGATCTGTTGCTTGACAGCAGCTGCGTTTGCAGCAAGGTCGGTGACTTCTTCGCCGTCCTCACGGCCGGGGGTCTTGAGGTTCATCTTCACGATGAGGAAGCGGAAAACGAGGTACATTACCACGATCTCCACCAGACCCACCAGCACATACAGCGGCCAGCGGGTGCGACCGATACCGGCAGGCAGGTTCAACACCAGAAAATCAATGATGCCGTTGGTGGCGCAGACCCGGATGCCCACAAGGTAAACGATCATCTGGAACAGACCGTCCAGAACCGAGTACACCAGCCACAGCGCGGGAGCTGCAAACAGGAAGGTGAATTCCAGCGGCTCGGTCACGCCCACCAGACAGGCGGTAAGGGTAGCCGGGATGATCTGTGCCTTGGTGGCAGCCTTCTTCTCCTTTTTGGCGGTGGAGATGAAAGCCATTGCCACGCCGATCACGCCGAAGGTCTTCATCAGACCGTAGGTCAGAAAACGTGCGGAATCCCGCATCATTGCCACGCTGGGGTCACTGAGCAGGGCAAGGAACACAGGCTTTGCGCCAACGATCTGCTCACCGCCGATGATCATGCTGTCGCCCAGTGCGGAGTAGAGGAAGGGCGACCAGACCAGATGATGCAGACCCGTGGGGATCAGCACGCGGTTCAAGAAGCCGTACAGGAACACACCGAACGCGCCTGCACTTGCCATGACACCGGTCAGGGCGTTGATACCCGCCGCAGCCACAGGCCAGACGTAGCTGGCAACCACCGCCATGACCAGAACGATGGGCAGCAGCACCACAAAGACGAACTTGCTGTTGCCGTACATGGCCATGGCACCTTCAAACTCGGTGTCGATGAAGCGGTTGTGGACCAGCGCCACCACCACGCCAAGGATCATGCCCAGAAATACGCCCATGTCAGTAACGTGATAGCCGAGGCAGATGGTCTGACCGGTGCCGTACAAAGCGCTTGCCGTATCACCGGCGATGGTCAGTCCTGCCACATCCAGCCAGCGGGAATTGGCTGCCAGCCAGACCAGATAGCTGACCAGTGCCAGAAATGCCGCATCTGCCTTGCGCTTTTTGGCAAGGCTCATTGCGATGCCCACGCAGAACAGGATACCCAGATTGCCAATGACTGCTCCAACGCCGCCATTGATGAATTTGCCGAGGGTCCAGACAACACCGCCCTCTGTCACCAGTGCCGTGTTGCTCATGACCGAAGAAATCGCCTGCAGCATACCCGCAATGGGCAGGAACAGAACGGGGCCCATCAGAGCTCTGGAAAAGCTCTGCATAGCATCCATAACTTTTTGTTTCATTGGTGTTCTCCTAACGTTCCATGAATCTCTCTTTTCAAATTGTCTCTTCGTTTCGGGGGTGCACCTTACCGTTTCGATGGCTTGATTATATCACTCTGCACAAAAAAATCTACCGAATTGGACTTTTTTTGAACTTGTTCGCAAAAGCTGAAACATGTTTCGCTTTCATGTTGGATACATCGAAATGTTTATTGACAAAATACGCGATTCAGCGTATACTTTATGGAATCAAGCCGTTCTTTGATTCGAAAATCGGAGTAAAATATGAAACACGACCTTTATAAACTGGCAGATCAGCACCATCTGAATGCCAACGAGCAGCAGCTTTTGCAGGCGGTGCTGGAAACCGCAAAAAACGGCGGTCAGTGCAGCGTGCGAGAGTTTGCAGCGCAGAATTATACCTCCCCCGCGGCCGTGATCCGGCTGAGCAAAAAGATGGGCTATACCGGCTACACCGATATGATCTACCGCATCGGTTTTCTGATCCAGAACGAGATCGACAACAAAAACCACGCCTCCGACATCACCGCCTTTATCGGGGGTATCCCAGAAGAAAAAATACACCGCTTTGTGGAGCTGCTCCACGCCAACCGGCAAAAGCCCATCCTTGTGACAGGCACCGGGTTCTGTGCCCCTTTGCAGGAATTTATGGTGCGGAAGCTGCTGGTTCTGGGCTACTGCGCCATCGGCTCCAACAGCTATGAGGTCTACGAAAGCGGTGCACTGAATGCCGGGCTGGTCATTGCCATCAGCAAGAGTGGAAAGACTGGCACCATCCTGAAGCCGGTACAGGATTCCTTTGCACAGCACCGGAGCATCATTGCCTTTGTGGGTGCCGACAATTCTCCCATCGCCCGCTGTGCAGACCCTGCCTTTGTGCTGCTGGACGACAAGATGCTGGACGACCGGAACCTTACCGCCAACTATTTCTATGCGCGCGTGCTTATCACCTTTGAATATCTCATGGATCTTGTTCTGGAGAAGGACGAGCATCCGAACGGAAAAGAAGGGCAGTGAGCGGTTTTCACGCCTGAGAATACATTTTCTTCTCCGCATTCATCAGAAAAGCCGCCCCGGCTAGACCCGGAGCGGCTTTTTCAGGTGCAGATATAATTAGAAGAGAAGGAAAACGTTGTAATCAGATGCCTGCGGCAGCGTTCTGACCGGCAAGGCGGCCGAAGGTGGCACTGCGGCCTGCGGCGGCACCTGCCATCAGGCTGGGATAGCTGCCGGAGAAGTAGTTGCCGCTCATGTCACCAATGACATACAGACCGGGAATGGCCTTGAAGTCCTGATCAATGGCGTGCATATTGTCGTCGATCTGGATGCCGTCGATGGTGCAGATCAGATAGCCGCCGGCCTGACGGACGCCGTAGAAGGGTGCCTCGCTCAGGGTGGAGAGGCGGTAGTTCTCCTTGCCGTAGTCCTCATCCTCGCCCTTGGCGGCCAGCTCATTGTAATGGTCCACCGTAGCGGTAAAGGTCTCCTTCGGCAGACCCAGCTTGTCGGCCAGCTCCTCGATGGTGTCGGCCTCCACGATGTAGCCCTGATCCTGCAGGTCGGCGTTCATTGCCTGCACATAGTCCATGGGGAACACCGGGTTGGTGCCGTTGACATGGGGATACAGACGGCTGCAGCCATGGGTGGCGAAGTGCTCGCAGTCCTCGGCATACTTGCTGTCCCACACGGTGCAGTAGGTGTGGTAGGGCTGGCTGGCGGCAGCGTGCAGCACCAAATCGTAGGGCATATACTCGTTCATAAAGCGTTCACCCTTCAGGTTCACCTTCAAGAACGGCTGGCTGCCCATCCAGAAGAGGGCACCATCGCTGGCCTTGCCGTACTCGCCGGTCTGGTCCGGCTTGATGGCACCACGGTCGAAGATCATGGAGGTGTGGGTGGTGTCCATGATGGCACCAGCCCACAGGCACGCCTTGATGCCGTCGCCCTTTGCGCCGGGCTTGGAGTAGTTGACGCAGGTCTGCTCCACGCTCTGGGGCTGCAGGGCGTTCATCATGGTCTCGTTTCCGCTGTAGCCGCCGCAGGCGAGGATCACGCCCTTGGAAGCGTTGTAGCGCACATATTCATCGTTGGCATTCTTGGCGATGAGGCCGGTGACGCGGTCTCCGTCCTTTTCCAGCTTGACCATGGTGATCTCGTACTGCACTTCAAGGCCGTCTGCCTCAGCGTGCTTCAGCACGGCATCCATGGTCAGCTGCTCGCTGTATTCTTCGCCATACTGGGTGCTGTGGCCGACATCCAGAACCTCGTAATTGTCACCCTCGTGCTTTTCGTCGATCTCGTGGCGGAAGTCGATACCGCTTTCGGCCAGAACATCCGTGAACCAGTCCATGGTCTCGCCGCTCTTATCGGCCCAGACCTGTGCCAGACTGCGGCGGGTGTATCCCTGACTCCAGTTGCACAGGTAGCACACGGCGTCCTTCTTGCTCACGTCGTCGCCGTCCTCCTGCTGCTGCTTGGAGCCGCAGGCTGCCAGCGTATCCCGGATGCCGCTGGCCATATCGTGACCAAACTTCTCGATGAGGATGGTCTTGGCACCAGCCTCGGCGGCAGCGGCGGCAGCAAAGCTACCGGAAGAACCGGCGCCCACCACCAGAACCTCGCAGTCCACGGTCTGCTTGATATCGCTCTCGGCGATCTCCGGTGCCTCACCCAGCCAGTCGGCGGTAGAGGAGGTTTCCTCGGTGGACTGCTGTGCAGGGTTGATGGCACCGCCGCTGGCCTGCTGGATGCAGTCTGCCACAGCGTTCTGCACGGCCTTGCTGGTGACGGTTGCACCGGTCACGCCGTCGATCTGGCTGGTCTGGGCGTTCATGATCTGCTCGATCAGCTTGTCCTTGGCAGCGCCACCGATGCTCTCGGTCTCGCCGGAGAGGTCCAGCTCCACCTTGGTGATGGTGTTGGCATCAAAGGTGACCGTGGCGGTGATCTCGCTCATGCCCTTGGCAGTAGCGGTGTAGGTGCCGGGGGTGTAGATACCGGCTGCACTGGAAGCGCCAGAGGAGCCACTGGCTGCATTGCAGGCAGCCAGACCGGCAGCGGTCACGCCGCTCATGGCAGCAGCTGCTGCGATCTTCAGAAATCCTTTACGGGAGATCTTTTCCATAATAATTCCTTCCTTTTCTTGCTATATCCTTCGCATCGACAAAAATCTATTGCCGTTCTTGTTAAAAGTATCACATTTACAAACAAAGAAAAAGAAGATATAATATCCTTATAAGTATCAAGTAAAACTTGCGTTTTGTAAAAAGGAGCACATCATGACCATCCAGCAGCTGCGCTATTTTCTGGCACTGTGCGAAGATTTGAATTACACCCACACCGCCGGGCGGATGTATCTGTCCCGGCAGGCCTTGCGGCTGAGCATTGCTGCACTGGAAGAAGAGCTTTGCGGCAAGCTGTTTGTCAACAACCGCAATCATCTGGCTCTTACTGAAAAGGGTGAGCGGTTCCGGGCACAGGCTGCGCCGGTGGTGCAGCAATTCAATGCCCTGTGCCAGCAAGCTTATCAGGACATCCAGTCTGCACCACTGCGGCTGGGCATCAGCGTGGCACTGGTTCCGGACTATCTGCCCAATCTGGGGGAGGTGCTGGAAGCATTCCGGCAGCAGTACCCCGGCATCCCCTTGGAGCTTACTTCCCTGTCCAACGATGAAGTGCCGGTGCAACTGCAACGGGGCGCACTGGATGCCGGGCTGGTGATGGACCTGGGCGGCTGTGCTGCGGGGCTTGCACGCACCGCCCTTTCACAGCATACCGCCGCCGTCATGGTCTGCCGCAGCAGCCCTTTCTGGGAGCGAACGCATATTACACCGGCAGAGCTGGACGGGCAGACCCTGCTGGTGCCCGGCTTTGCCCCGGATGCCCTGGCACCGCTGTGGCAGGCACTGCGGGAGAGCAGTGCACACCCACAGCTGGAGCTGGTCGAGCAATTTTATCAGGTACTCTACCGCACGCAGGAGCAGAATTGTGTATCTCTGAACCGTTTCGAGAAATCTTCCAGCAACCAGATGTCCAATGTCCGGGATGTAATATTAGACGGTCTGCCGCCTATTTGTGCCGGATTCCTCCGTCCCCAAAAACAACACAACGCCTGTGCGGAGCTATTGTGCCGCTTTTTGCAGGAGAGGTTGAAGTTTTAAAAAAGAGTGACAGCATTTCGCTTTGAACACTGCCACTCTTTTTTGTATTATGAATAACATCAAAACGACCACGTTTTTCTTATCATCCTTCATCAGCGCGAGCGATGGTTGATTATTTTATCAGCTTAATCCAGAGAGTGACCGCATTACAAGGTCGATGTCCTGATTTTCCAGTTCCTGAATGATGTGCAGGTAGGTTTTCTGCGTGGTTGTCATGCTGGAATGCCCCAGCCTCCTTGCTACGCTTGCAATGGATACCCCTGCAAACAAAAGCACCGAAGCGTGGGTATGCCGCAGACCATGTACCGAGATGACCGGGATCTTGGCCCGGTCGCAGTGCCGTTCCAGAACATCGTTAACAGTGGAATTGTAGGCGTGTTCCTTGAACACAAAAATCGGCTTATCTTCAGGAACGTCTTTTACCAGTGCTGCGAACTGAATCACCGTCTGCCAGTCAATTTGAATTTTACGGACAGACGATTTATTTTTTGTCGGCAGAAATCCGCCGTTCCCCTTATAATCCCATGTTTTATTGATGGAAAGCATCTGGTGCGAAAAGTCAAAATCCGCAGGAGTGATCGCCAAAGCTTCGGAAAAGCGGATGCCGGTTTTGGCAATCAGCAAAATCATCCAGTCCCAGTTGAGTTTTCCCTGTAGATCCAAGTCGCTCAACAAAAGATGCAGTTCAAACTGGTTCAGGTATTTCACCTTTTTAGGCACCGGGGGCTTGCCTTTGATGATCGCTTTTCGGGTTGGGTCTTTCACGATCAGTCCATCATCCACAGCATCCATGATGGCGCCTTTCAGTTGATGGTGGAAGTCCATCGTGGTCTGACGCTCGTGGCCTACGGCATAATCGTTCAAAAGCTGCTGATAGGTCACTCTGGAAACCTCACAGAGTTTCAAAGTAGGAGCGAGTTTTTTTACCCAAGAAAGGGTCATTTTGTACTTATCCAATGTAACCGGGCGAACTGCACCCTCTTTGTATACAGCAACCCACTGCTCATAATAATCGCAGAACAGGTTGTTTTCATTCATTTCGTTTAACACGTTTTACCTCCAAAATCGGTTTTATATGCTCACGCTGATGAAGGGCGATAAGGGTGTCGAGATGCTTAAAAAATTTTGCGATCCAGTCTTGCTCTTCTTTTTTGGGGAGCTGAACGGTCACTTCTGTATACTCGCTGTAAGCAATATTAAGAAGTCCGTCCATTCGAGCACCAGAAGATACTATTTTTCGCAATTGATTTTCAACATTTGCACCGTTCAGCTCAATAGATAAAAATTCCGGATTGCTTTTCTCTACTGAGAAGCAATGATAAACAAAGGGAATACGCGCTTTTTCAACTGTTGTCAATGCAAAGCAGGAACCATACGGACGCAACTTGGATGCTCCGTGGTTATATGCCAGCTCGCCACGTTCCAAAAGAATATACTTCTTTAGGCTCTCGCCGGCATTATTAAAGGCATACCTATCAGACTGCTCTATAAATCCGTTGCCCGCCGTTATCATCATAATTGGTGCATCAGATGCAGGGTCATTTCTGACTACCTCTTTTGCAATTTCACCCAGCTTACGCTGTTCCCAAGTAGGTGTGTTTTGGGATTTTGGCGCGAAAAAAGAGCCGAGGACGCGCCTCGGCTCTTGGTCAGCAGGGTGATTTTGCACCCATTTTATGATTCTTTCGGCATTTTTAGGTCAAATCCGCCACTTACGATGAACTCGCGCAAGAGTTTATCATACTTGACAGGCACTTTGGGAGGAATGAGTTTTGTCCCCTCAATTGCCTCAAAATATGCCTTTGCTTTTGCCTTGTCCACAGTGGCTTTCAAGTCATCAAAACGTCCGAACTCGTTGATGTTGGCTTCGGTGATGTTTGCACGCATGAATGCCCGCAGCTTCTTTTCGTCCAAGCCGAAAACTTCAGCTACTTTGTGGATCTGGTCGTTCTGCTTTTGGGCGATGTACTCGGCAATGTACTCCCGCAAGGTCTTTCCCGGCTGCGGAACCACTGCGCCGCTTTGAATGTCGTGCAGGAAAATATTCGCATATTTCTGTTCTTCCTGCGAGAGGGTGGCAAAGGTCTTGTGCAGCTCCGTTTCGGCCTGATGGATGGCTTCTGCTTCTGCACCCTCCTGATAGAAAATTTTCAGGTACTTTTCAAAGCGGGAGTTCATGTAATCCGTGTCGATGTCAGCAGTATCAATGGTGGTCAGATAGCTGTTCACCGCATAGGGAACGTCATCGTCCGGGTCATTTTCACTGCCATCCGGATTCGGCGTGAACAGCTCTTTATAGCGGAGTGCCAGCACTTTGAACGTTCTCTCGTCAAAGTCCGCATGAAGTTCCGTTTTCTCATCTGCATCCTCGCTGATGATCACAATGGGCTTATCCCACTCGAAGCCCTGCACCTTGGCTGCTTCCAGATTTTCGTTGAAGGACTGGAACAGGTCGGCAAACTTTTTGCGCTCTGCCATATCCGCAGGGATCTGCGAAAACTCTTCAATGCCCGCCGACACAAACAGATCTTTGATCTCCGCATAGAGGGCATTCAGTTTTTCCACGTTCTTGTCCAGTTTATCTACAAACAGGCCAAACGGTTTATCGCCGGAATACTCTTTTACCGCATCTGCGATGTTTTTCTCCATCGTGTGCGGACGGCGGTAATACTTGATGGTGCCAAACTGTTTGTCATCGCCAAACAGTCGGTTGGTGCGGGAGAACGCCTGAATCAGATTTTCGTATTGCAGCATTTTATCCAGATACAGGGTGTTGATCCACTTGGAGTCAAAGCCTGTCAGCATCTGATCCACCACGATTAGCAGATCAAGCTGTTTTTCCGGGGTGCGCTCGATGCGCTGGTAGGGCAATTTGTGCGCCAGCCGTGCCGCAATGTCCTTTTTCATCTTGGCAAAGGCCGGAATGCTGAAGTCCTGTCCATAGCGGGCGTTATAGTCTTCTACGATCTCTTTTAGCCCTTCTTCTTTGGTGATGCCTTTGCCGTTGTTGTCAATGTTGGGGTCAAATAGTGCGGTGACTTTCAGCCATGGTGCGGCTTCTCTGAACCGCTTGTAATATTGGATGGCTTCCGGGATGCTGGAGGTTGCAAAAATGGCATGAAATTTGCTGTTGCGGCTCTGGGTCTGCCAGTTCTCGCAAATGTCCTCCACCACGGCTTTCTGGTGTTCTTCGCCCTCATACTGGGTGTTGGGAATATAATCTTCGATGCCCTTTATCTCCTCACCGAGCGTATCTTTTCCGCCTGCCATCGGCAGATTCAGATACTTATAAAACACCTTGCTTTTCTGCGGGTCGGCCAGAGCTTCGTCCACAGAATATGCCTTTGCTTTTTCCAGTGCGACCGCTTTCCGCAAGTCGCTGTCCTTGAAGGTCAGCACCTTGTAAGGGTCAAAGCCCAGCACGTTGTGATCCCGGATGCCGTCTGCAATACTGTACCGATGCAGTTCGTTGCCGAAAACGGTGGCGGTGGTGCTCATTTTCTTCTGGTTTTCGCCTTGGATCGGCGTACCGGTAAAACCAAAGAACAGTGCTTTCGGGAATGTATGTTTGATGGTCTGCATCATATCGCCAAAGGTGGAACGGTGGCACTCGTCCACGATAAAAACCAACCGCTTTGCGTTGATCAGCGCAATGTCGTTGGGGTTCAGCTTGTTTTGTGCATCATCCTTGATGTTGCTCATCTTCTGGATGGAAGTCACGATGAGCGTATCGGACGGCGAAGTACTTTTCAGCTTGTCCACAAGAACATCCGTGTTCTCGGTAGCCTGCACCTCCTCGTTTTCCTCTGCAAAGTTGCGGTATTCTTTCAGGCTCTGAGTGCCCAACTCGATTCGGTCCATCAGAAAAATCACTTTGTCCGCATCCTTGGAAGATGCAATCAGTTGAGCGGACTTGAAAGAAGTCATAGTCTTGCCGGAACCTGTGGTGTGCCAGATGTAGCCGCCGCGCTGCTGGTCATTCTCCCATTTCGCCTTGGAAACGGCATCCGAAATTTTGCTGGCAGCGTAGTACTGATAGCTGCGCATCACCTTCAAAATGCCATCAGAACCATCGGCAACGGTATAAAAGCCCACCAACATATGCGCCATCGGGATAGACAAAAGTGCCGTCGTAACGTCTTTCCAGTCGTTCATCGGCTCGTTGTAGAAGTCCGCCCAATGGAAATAGTAGCTGGGGTTGAATTGTCCTTCCGGGCCGGGATTGGCAAAGTAGACCGTTTCTTCCGGGTTCATGGCCACAAAAATCTGCACCAGCGAGAACAGTCCCGTAAAAATGCCCTCTGCCGCGTATTTTTCAATCTGGTTGCAAGCCTGTTTGATGGAAACACCGCTCTTTTTCAGTTCCATGTGAATGACCGGCATACCATTGATGAGCAGCATCAAATCGCCGCGGCGGTCATTCAAAATTTTGGACTTGGTGGGGAACTTTGGCTGCTCTGCGATCTGGTAGCGGCTAAGTCCGGCTGCAATTTCCAGACGGTCATAGATTTTCAGGGACACTTCTTTGCCGAAATTCAGCTTATCGTCAGGATTGTCACGCTTGATAAGCACACTTTTGCCGTTGATAAATTTATTCAGCTTCATCGGCGTTTTCGCGTTCATGACCTGTTCCATGATCTGCTGCATCTCGCCATCTGTCAGCGGATAATCGTTCAGTCGGTCAATGCCACGGTTGTTTTCAAAAAGGATGTTCGCCCAGTTCTGGATCAGCTGCTGTTCGGTGTAGTTCTTCAGCACACCATCTTTCCAGCCACGTTCTATCAGGAGCTTTACCACCGCCTCTTCAAAATCGGCTTCTTTTGTAAACGCCATAACGAGCTCCTTTCGACTTTGCAAAAAGCACCTCTCTGCGAAGGCTTTTCTAATTTGTACAAGCTTTTCCAGCTTACGCTGATGAAGGGTGATAAGGTTGTCAAGCTGCTCCAAGTAATCGCCCAAAACTCGCTGCTCGGTTATACTTGGAATAGTTACAACTGTGTTTCCCACAAGTTCTTTATTAAGATTATTTACTGTGCTGCCAGCAGCAAGTGACCTATACTGGCTAAGCATTTGTGGTGTACCAAGTAGATGGCAAAGGAAAGTTAAGTCAAAGACTCCATAGGTATTTCTTATGAGCAACCAACCGTCGTGAATACAGCCATCAATGCCCATTATATAGGGCTTTCCGAAGCTCATAGAGTTGGAAAGAATTAAGTCACCCGGATGAACTTCTCTCGTTTTAGACAGTCCTTCAGGTCGGATTTTCTCAGCGGTTTTGGTTATGTAATTTCCTTGTGTTGGAGCATCACCAATCTTAACCCAGTTCAACCCATTTGGGGCATCCGTTATGAAATCGTCAATCGGTCTTGGTGAGCCTCCTCGTTCTATTTGTACCAATTCTGAGAACTTTCGCTGTTCCCAAGTAGGAGCAAATGCACACTTTCAGCAGCTATTTTCCACCGCCTACCGAATGTTCGCTGAAAATTTCACTTTCGGTTTTGCGTATTCGGCTCAAATTTTGATTTTTGACTCCCGATAGCTTTAAAACACAGCAGTTCCAAGCGTTTGACATTGCCTTGATTTTTATTCATCAGCCTGTTTTGCATATTCTGAACGGGCAAGAGAAATTGCGTTGCTCCTTAGCCAAACAACAAACGCCGATACGTCCATCTTCTGATTATGGGCAAATTGCACCACTTATTTTTATACAAACATCTTTTCAAGACAGGATTTCTTGATGTTTTGCAGCTTTTCCAACTTACGTTGATGAAGGGTGATGAGGTGGTCGAGCCGAGCAAGATAATGCCCAATTTGTATTTGCTCGTTCTTGCTTGGCAACAGCAACTCAATGTCCATTAGTGTTTCTGCGTTGAGTTTAGCACGGCCTCCACCTACCAAAAGTGATTCAATATCTGCCTGACTTATTGCATAGGCAAGGAATTGATTATCTGCACAAGCGCACTTTCCTTGAAGAACGTGGGCGTGATTATTTACCCAAATACGCCCTTTTACGCACTTTACGGGATAATTTTTGAGGTCATTTGCTCCGTCCTCTGCAACAAGAATAAACTCGCCATCGTGGGTATATCCTTCAACATAATCTTGTATTCCGTTTGCTCCATAATAAGGAGTTGTTCCCGCAACTCGTAAACTTGCGGCAACAGGAATACGTAAATTATCGTATCTGTCAGTCACTTCTCTAACCTTACGCTGTTCCCAAGGGTCAGTAAAACCCTTGAAGCGAATTTCCGGTACAGATGCCCCATTTTGGGGGAACATCTTGTCCAGCATGGACTTTTTGATATTCACCAGCTTCTCATACTTACGCTGATGAAGGGTGATAAGGGTGTCGAGATGCTTAAAAAATTTCGCGATCCAGTCTTGCTCTTCTTTTTTGGGGAGCTGAACGGTCACTTCTGTATACTCGCTGTAAGCAATATTAAGAAGTCCGTCCATTCGAGCACCAGAAGATACTATTTTTCGCAATTGATTTTCAACATTTGCACCGTTCAGCTCAATAGATAAAAATTCCGGATTGCTTTTCTCTACTGAGAAGCAATGATAAACAAAGGGAATACGCGCTTTTTCAACTGTTGTCAATGCAAAGCAGGAACCATACGGACGCAACTTGGATGCTCCGTGGTTATATGCCAGCTCGCCACGTTCCAAAAGAATATACTTCTTTAGGCTCTCGCCGGCATTATTAAAGGCATACCTATCAGACTGCTCTATAAATCCGTTGCCCGCCGTTATCATCATAATCGGTGCATCAGATGCAGGGTCATTTCTGACTACCGCTTTTGCAATTTCACCCAGCTTACGCTGTTCCCAAGGGTCAGTGAAGCCCTTGAACCGGAGGGCAGGTTTCTTCTCGTTATCCTGCATAATCATTCACCTCCCAGCAACTTTTTGAGTTCTGCAATGCCCTTCATGTCAAATTCATTTCCCTGCAGATCGTCCAGCAGCCCCAGCAATTCGTGCTCGGTGCTGGCGATCTGGCTCTCTACGTCCTCAAAGGTGGTTTCATATTTCTTGCAGACGGCATCCAGCTGCTTTACAAAATCGTCCAGAACGGCATCCGGCAGGCTGTTCAGATTTTCCATCAGGGGCAGGATCCACTTGCGATGCAGCAGGTCACGCACTTCTTCATCGGTCAGGTGCTCGATCACGCCCTTGGTGCGCTGATGGAGTGCCGCACTGTCGTCCTTGACCTGCTTTTTCAGGGTCTTTTCCTCGGCAAACAGTGCGTCCACATCTTTCAGAATGCTCATGGTGGCAGGCTCTACTTCCCGCGCCTTGATGGCCTTTTTGACCTCAGCGGCAACAAAGGCACCACCGTTGACAAAATCCTGTTCCTTGTCCTCCTCGCTCAGTTCGTCCAGATAGCTTTCATACTCGCCTGCAATTTCGGCAAGGCGAGTTTCTTTTGCCCGCAGTGCTGCCACTTCCTCGTGCATTTTAACGCTCTGCACCAGCTCAAAGGGCAGCACATGACCCACCCAGCCGTCCTGTACTTCGGCATCCTTTTTCAGCACCATGTTGGGGTCCACCTGCTTGGTTGCGGCAAAACCCTCGGTCTGGATGATTTCAAGGTCAATGGCGATTTTCTTCCAGTCATCGTCCAAAAGCTGGTATGCTGCATAGCGGTCAACCAGCGGAATTCCTGCCAGCCGTGCAAAGATCTCCCGGCTCAGGCGTTCTTCCTCGCCGGCAGCATTCAGCTGCGTCATGCCATCGATGAGTGCGGACTTCAAGTAGGCATCAAAGTCACCGAAAGCATTCTGGAAAGCGGTCTTGAACGCCACTACATCCGGGTGGGACAGAACAGCGTTCTTCAAATTGGCCACATTCAGACGGCAATAGGCATCGTTGTCCGGGCTGAACAGAGCCGCTTTCAGGTGCGGGAATGCAGTCCAGTATGCAGACAGGTCTTGCAGTTCGGCCTCGGGAATGCCGCCAAACATGGAAGCGTAAATATCCCAGTTCTCAGCCTTTTCCGAGGAATCCACATATCGGGGGATGTTCAGGTTGTAATCGTTCTGAACGATCTCCGCACGGGATACTCTGCGTGCGAACTTTTCGATTTTCTCCGGGCGTTCCTTGTAAGCATCCACAATGCGTTTGATATCACAGGCACGCAGCTTGTTGTTTTTGCCGTCCTTCTCAAAGCCCTTAGACGCATCAATAATCAGAACGTCCGAATCCCGTTTATTCTTCCGCAGCACCATGATGATGGTGGGAATGCCTGTGCCGAAGAAAATATTGGCGGGCAGACCGATGATTGCATCAATGTTGTTGTGGTCAATCAGATTTTTGCGAATTGTACCTTCTTCACCGCCACGGAATAGAACACCGTGGGGCAGAACGATGGTCACAATGCCGTCATTGCGGATGTGATACAGGTCGTGCAGCAAAAAGGCGTAGTCTGCCTTGCCTTTGGGGGCAAGGCCGTAATCCGAAAAGCGCGGGTTGTTCTCTTTGTCGTTCGGATTCCACGCCTGCGAATATGGGGGATTTGATACCACCGCATCCACAAACAGCGGGTCGTAGGTGTTGACCGGGTCGTTTTCTTCAAAGTACGGCCAATCTTCCTCCAGCGTATCGCCGTTGCGCGTTACAATGTTGTCGGGCAGAATGCCGCGCATGACAAGGTTCATGCGGGTCAGGTTGTAGGTGTTTTCCTTCAACTCCTGTGCGTAGTATTTGATGTTGTTGCCATTGCCCATATACCGTGCGGCACACTGACCAATGTTGATCAGCAGCGAGCCGGAACCGCTGGTGGGGTCGTAAATTTTGATTTCTTCCCGGTCTTTCAGGTGGTACGCCACGATTTCAGACATGAGCAGCGAAACTTCGTGCGGCGTGTAGAACTCGCCGGCCTTCTTGCCTGCGTTTGCTGCAAAGTTGCTGATCAGATATTCGTAGATAAAGCCGAGAACATCATAATCCTGCTTGCCGTCCATGGGAATGTCTTTGATGAGATAGATCAGGTCGCGAATGGCCTTTGTCCGCGCACCGGAGCTTTCACCCAGTTTGGACAGGCCGGTTTGCAGCGTAGCAAAGACACCGTCAAACACCTTTTTGTGGTGCGGGTCGATTAGTCGACTGAATGCCTGTAATGCCACCGTTACGTCGTCAGCCTTGAAGTCGCTGCCTTTGCTGATCCATGTGGAAAACAGATTTTCATAGGCGATAAAATAGCCGACATTCTTCCGAACGGTATCCAGCGTTTCGGCATCGTCTTCGGTCAAATCCGGCAGATATTCGTCTGTCCAGTCATTCTCTTTCAGCCATTTGACTTCCTTGTCCGACAGAAATTTATAAAACATGAAGCCCAGAATGTAATCCTTGTACTCGTTGGCTTCGATTTTAGAGCGCATCTTGTTGGCAGATTCCCAGATTTTCGATGCGAGTTGCTGCTTGTTCATGCTATTCCTCCCAGTGGCCTACAATAGGGCGTTTTTAGAATTTTTTAATCGGACAGCCCCTCCGATTTTATGCGTGTGTTCATTGAACCAATTATACAAAAGTGCCACCCGGTTTGCAATGCGAATGAAAAGTTTCTCAATCGCATTCGCAGAACCATAACCGTGGCAAGCAGAGCCTTTGTGCGCACAAAGGCTAAATTCGCACGCAGAATTAAAATTCTGCTGTGTTCATTCGCTTGTTGGGATGCAATCCCAATCCCTGTAATCATCACAATTCCGTGATGGCTGCGCATTCCTGCGGTGTGCTGAAAGAGCGTTTTGCAAAAAACGCGTAGCCTGCATCCATCGGATGTAGTTCAAGGGTTTGGGATTTCCCAACAAGCATTTTGCAACGCAAAATGGTCTTTGTATATACGAAGACACTGCTTGCTACGGCTATGAAAGCCTTTTGAATTGCAAAATGATTTTTCAGTTGCTATACTGGGCTTATCAAAGTTTTTCGGGAGGATGCTGCAATGACCGCACATACAATGCAAATCGGGAACAGACCTTGCCGCATTTACGGCG
>OOCX01001144.1_pt1 | contig 17374 bp, 15 predicted proteins | sample 1671231 | NCBI WGS metagenome assembly OOCX01 (sample SAMN06348135, study PRJEB24527) | human gut metagenome | biome: human gut; feature: ankylosing spondylitis patient; material: feces | host: Homo sapiens | place: China | collected 2015-10 | reverse complement strand
CGCGGGTCACGTTGTAGACAAAGATCTTGCCATCGCCGATGTGGCCGGTGTACAGGGCCTTCTTGGCGGCATCCACCACAGCGTCCACACTGATCTTGGAAACAATGACTTCGACCTTGATCTTGGGCAGCAGGGTGCTGTCCACAGGCACGCCGCGGTATTTCTCGGTGGTGCCCTTCTGGATGCCGCAGCCCATCACCTGGGTCACGGTCATGCCGGTCACACCCAGATCGTTCAGCGCGGTCTTGAGCTGATCGAACTTGGAGAGCTTTGCAATGATGGATACTTTGTGCATACCGGTGTCGTAGATGCCATCGTGGATGACGGCAGGCTCCTTGACCACAGGCACGGCAGCGTTCATCTGCACGGCGCTTGCCTTGGAGGCATCATCTTCGCCCAGATCGGTGTTCTCGTTGGGCACCATGGCAGCGGCGTTGGCATCGGAGATGGAGAAACCAGCGTAAGCAGAAGTCAGGCCGTGCTCGTGGATATCCAGGCCGTCGATCTCCACCTCAGCGGGGACGCGCAGGCCGATGGTCTTGTCGATGATCTTGAAGATGATGAACATCACGACCACAACGTACACATCAACGGTGATAAGGCCCAGCAGCTGGGTGCCCAGCTGTGCAAAGCCGCCGCCGTAGAACAGGCCCTTGCCCACGCCGTCGCCGCCGTTGGAGAACAGGCCCACAGCAATGGTGCCCCACACGCCGTTTGCAAAGTGAACGGAGACAGCGCCCACGGGGTCATCGATCTTTGCGATCTTATCAAAGAATTCAACGCTCAAGACCACAAGGATACCGGCCACGAAGCCGATAATGAAGGCACCGAAGGGAGAGACCGCGTCGCAGCCTGCGGTGATGGCGACCAGACCGGCCAGAGAGCCGTTCAGGGTCATGGAGACATCGGGCTTGCCGTAGCGCAGCCAGGTGAAGATCATGGTCACGCAGGTGGCAACGGCAGCGGCCAGGTTGGTGTTGAAGCAGACAAGGCCCGTCAGGGTCATGGCCTCATCGGTGGCAAGGCTCAGGGAAGAGCCGCCGTTGAAGCCGAACCAGCAGAACCACAGGATGAACACGCCCAGCGCACCGGCGGTCAGGTTGTGGCCGGGAATGGCGTGAGGCTTGCCGTTCTTGTCGTACTTGCCGATGCGGGGGCCCAGCATCCATGCGCCCAGCAGAGCGATGACACCGCCCACATTGTGGACTGCTGCGGAGCCTGCAAAGTCATGGAAGCCCATGCTCTGCAGCCAGCCGCCGCCCCACATCCAGTGGCCGCAGATGGGGTAGACCACCAGCGAAATGGCAGCGGAATAAACGCAGTAAGCCTTGAAGTTGGTGCGCTCGGCCATGGAGCCGGACACGATGGTGGCTGCCGTTGCACAGAACACGGTCTGGAACACGATGTACACCCACAGCGGGATATCAAGCCCCAGGTGGCTGTAATCGCCCTGAATGAACGGATCGAACCCGCCGATCAACGCGCTTGTGCCGCCGAACATCAGGCCGAAGCCGATGACCCAGTAGCACGGCGTGCCGATGCAGAAGTCCATCATGTTTTTCATCAGGATGTTGCCGGTGTTTTTGGCGCGGGTAAAGCCCGCCTCACACAGCGCAAAACCGGCCTGCATAAAGTAGACCAGGAATGCCGCAACCAGCACCCAACAGGTGTTTATGGAACTGAACATTATAATACCTCCCCGGTTTGTAATGCGCTCCCCGCACCGAATGTGCGCGGGAGCCTTGTTCAGGAGACCCTCTATTCCTCCCGAGCAATATCCAGCGAAAACACAAAAGGCGCTGGCGGAATCACTTCCGTCAGCGCCTTTGCTTTCGATGGCACGAGTATAGCCCCTTTGTGCAAAACTGTCAAGAGCCGGGGCGCGATTTTTACGTTTTACACAACCCAGAACCGAGAAAAAAGAGGGAAACTTTATAAGTCATTCTTTTTTCTCGGCCTCACCGGCGGGCGTTTCTTCCTTTTTGCGGCCGGAGCGGTGCCCGCCCTCCATCTCCCAGTGGAGCATCAGGCTCATCATGGCCCGCAGGGCAAAGGTGGCCGCCAGCGGCACCACCGATTCCAGATTCTGCAGCAGGAAGGTCTTGGCGATCTCCGCCGACATCAGAAACTCCAGCGCTGTGGTCAGGCCGCTGGACATCTCGTGGAGGAAATCGTGCTGGCCATGGAAAAAGGTGGCCCGCACATAGTGGTAGGTGGCCTTGACAAGGCTGGTGACGATGATGAACAGGCCGATGATCTCAGCCAGCCCGGAGATCAGCGGCACTGCCGTCTCCAGAAACCCCTCCATGCCGTGGGTGACGATCTGATTGAAATGGTATAACCATGCCATATTAGACTTCCTCGTGTTTCGTATCATAAACCGCCCGTTTCAGGGTGAGCAGGATGTGTTTGGATAAGATTCGCATATCCTGCTGCTTCCGCTTACAGCAGGGTCTTGATGTAGGCGGCCAGCTGCTCGTCCTTGCAGGAGGCGAAGAACAGCTCACTGAACTTTTCGCCTGCAATGGCTCCCTTGAGCAGGTCCTGGTCGATGCTCTGCAGGCACTCGATCAGGGGCTTGAAGGTGGCGGCGCGCACATCATCCAGAATGGCCTTGTTCCGCATCTCGGGCACAACGCGCTCCTTGGGGTAGCCCTGACCGTGGCCAAAGCCGAACAGCTTCTCGAAGCAGTACTCGAGGTTCAGCTCGCCGCCCCAGCCAAAGCCCTTGGCAAAGGGCATGGAAACGGCGTTGCCGTCGTTGACGTGGGCAAAGGTGTAAGCGTCCACGGGGTCCTCCACATGGCCGCAGATCACGCCGGGAAAGCTGTTCAGGGCCAGCATGGCACCCTCGCCGGTGCCGCAGCCGGTGATGACGTAGTCAGCCGCGCCGCTGTTCAGCAGGATGGCGGCCAGAATGCCGCACTGAACATAGGTCAGCTGGGCGGCATCCTCGGCGGTGTACATGCCGTAGTTGACCACCTCGTGGCCCATGGGCTCCACCACCTTTTTCAGGGCGGCTTCAATGATGCCGTTCTTGGCGGCCTGGCTGTTTTCGTTGATGAGTGCAATCTTCATGGAACATTCCTCCTGTTTTTCGGATACCTCTAAGATACATGAGCGGCGGTGCGCTGTCAAGCGGCCATCAGCCCAGCTTTTTCTTCTGCTGGTGGGCCAGGATGGGCATGAGCAGGGGCGTGGGAACGAGCTTCTGGGCCGTGGTGGCAAGGCGCATCAGGGTGCTGGGCACGATGATGGTCTTGCGGCGGAGCATCCCGCGCATGGCTTCCTCTACGCAGAGCTCCGGGGTGATGCCCTTGAGGGCGAACACCACGTCGGCACGGTCGTTGAACTCGGTGTCCACGGGGCCGGGGCAGAGGGCACAGACATAGACCGGGCTGTGCTGCTCCCGCAGCTCCTCGGCCACGCCGCGGGTCAGGCTGACAACGTATGCCTTGGAGGCGTAGTAGCCCGCCATATAGGGCCCGCCCGGCAGCAGGCCCGCCGAGGATGCCACGTTCAGGATGGTGCCAAAGCCCTGGGCTTTCATCTTGCGCAGGGTGAACTTGAACAGCCGGTGCATGGCCAGCACGTTTACCCGCAGCATGGAAAGCTCCTTGCCCGCGTCCGTCTCGGAAAAGGCACCGCAGGCACCAAAGCCCGCGTTGTTGAGGAACAGGTCGATGCGTTCGTCTGCCAGTGCTTCGCACAGGGCGGCGACCTGCGCATCCTGCTCAAGGTCGGCGGGTACGATGCGGCAGAGGGTGCCGTGTTTCGCCCGGAGCTCGGCGGCAAGGGTCTCCAGCCGGTCGCGGCGGCGGGCGGTCAGAATGAGCCGGAAGCCCAGCCGGGCATAGCGGCGGGCAAACTCCCGCCCGATGCCGGAAGAAGCGCCGGTGATCCAGACAGTTTTGGTTGACATAAGCATTCTCCTTTTTCTGCGGAAACTCCATTGCCTCTATTCTATCACGGCAGCGGGTGAGAATCCATGCAAAAATTCAAGAAAAAGCTGTCCCTTGTTACCCGGGAAATTTTGGAGTATAATAGACTCAAAGAACAGCGCACTGACGCAGGAGGAAAGAAAAATGAACAAACCGGTATTGGTGGTCATGGCTGCCGGCATGGGCAGCCGTTACGGCGGCATGAAGCAGATCGACCCGGTGGGCCCCAAGGGTCAGCCCATTGTGGAGTACTCCCTGTACGATGCCCACCGCGCAGGCTTTGAGACCGTGATCTTTGTCATCAAGCACGAGATCGAGGATGCTTTCAAGGCTGCCATCGGCGACCGCGTCTCTCAGGGCATGAACGTGAAATACGCTTTCCAGCAGCTGGATGAGCTGCCCGCAGGCTTCACCATCCCCGAGGGCCGTGTCAAGCCCTGGGGCACCTGCCACGCCGTGCTGGCCGCAAAAGACCTCATCGATGGGCCCTTCGCCGTCATCAACGCGGACGACTACTACGGCCCCGAGGCCTTCAAGGTCATCTATGAGTATCTGTCCACCCATCAGGACGGCGCAGTTTACGATTACTGCATGGTGAGCTACCTGCTCAAGAACACCGTCTCCGAGAACGGCACCGTCTCCCGCGGTGTCTGCGTGGTGAACCCGGACGGCACCCTGCACAGCGTGACCGAGCGCACCGGCATTGAGACCTATGAGGGCGGCATCCGCTGCACCGCTCTTGTCGGTGAGGGCACGGATGACCTGCCGGTGGAAGCGCCTGTCAGCATGAACCTGTGGGGCTTCGGCAAGAGCTTCCTGGATGAGGCCGACCGCCGCTTTGCAGGCTGGCTGCGTGAGAATCTGCCCAAGAACCCCCTCAAGTGCGAGTATTTCCTGCCCACTGTGGCCAGCGAGCTCATCGATGAGGGCAAGGCAGCGGTCACCGTGCTCAAGAGCACCGATAAGTGGTACGGCGTGACCTACCGCGAGGATAAGCCCACCGTGGTGGCCGCCATCGCCCAGAAAACCCAGGAGGGCCTGTACCCCGAGGATCTGTGGGCGTGATAAGCTGAAACAGGCGCAGGAGCGAAACAAAATCTGTGGCGGCCCTCTTGACTTTTTGCGCAGGAGTGCATATACTAAAGTTGTAGATGAGACTACGGAACCATTCCATGGTTCCACCAAAGCAACAAGAAGCCCCCTCGGTACTGCGAATACCAAGGGGGCTTCCTGCTTGCTAAGGGTTAGTGCTTACCGGCCTTGAACTGTTCCTCAAGCCACTTGCAGATGTAGTAGCTGACCACACCCGCTGCGACGGACAGTATAAATGAGACTACCATTTCCATGGTTACCACCTCCTTCCCACATCAAATGGGTCGGAAGGCCGACAGGTACAGTATAACAGAAAATTCGACTCATTACAACGCAGAAGCGCCCCATCCGGTGAAGGATGAGGCGCTTCTACGTATATTTGGGAATATTCGGGGATGGCGTTAGTTGTTCTTGAGCTCCTGTGCCTTCTGCCATGCGTTCAGCACATCGAGCTTGCTTACGGGATTGGCCGGGAAGAACTTCATCTCTTCCGGAGCCGTGCCCTCATCGTTCAGGTCAGGGATAAGCTCGTTTTCCATGGCCCAGCGGGCGGCGTGTTGCAGGTCCATATCCTGCTCTTCCTGCCCTACATCGGGGTAGAGCAGTTCAGATTCGGGCATGGGCTTGCCTGCATCCTCCCACAGCATCATGGCAAGGGCGCTGCGGTTGCTGGGGAAGTAGGGCAGAGCCATCAGCTTGCCTGCAAATTCAGCGCCCAGAGAATAGGCCTGATAGCCCAGCACTGCACCGCCCACAGCGGCAGTACCAATGATCGCGGCAGTGCCCAGCACATTGGGCTCGTCATCTTCAATGGATGCATCCTGTGTCATGGCTTTCAGGGTCACGGCCTTTGGAGGCATCGCAAAGTCAAAGCTTTCCTTATTCTGATAAGCGTTCGGATCATCCAGGCCGGTGATATCCCAGTGGCCAAATTTCAGACCGCTATCTGCAAAAGCATCCTTATCAAATGCAACACTCACCGTTGCACCCTCGGGGACATTAAAGGAACCGTCCTCGTTGGCATTCTTTTTAACGATCTCGGTGATATCCTCGGGGTCAGCACCATCCTTGCCGGGCACTGTTACGCTGGTGATAACGCCGTCCTTCAAGGTCAGCGGGTGGCAGACCGGAGCTTTGGGGGCGAGCTCCCAACGGGCATAGAGGGTGATGTCCTCCGTAATTGCGGTTTCGTCTACATCAAAGAGCTTGCCATCCTTGCCATCTTCGGTGTACCAGCCGGTGAACTTGTAACCCGCACGGGTGGGATCATGGATGGCAGTCAGATCGTTTGCCTTGGTCTCAGTGATTTTTTCGGTCTTATAAACCGGCACCTCAGCGGAGTCGGTCAGGGTGCCGCCATTGGCATCAAAGGTCACATTGCAGAGGTAAAGAAAATTGCGATTTTTCAGTTTATCATTGTCAGCAATGTTAGAATTGTTATCATTGTCTGCAAGCAGAGCATCTGCCTTGGCCTTGTAGTTTTTGTAGTAGATGGCACCATTGGGGTTCCCAGCCGGACAACCTTTCAGACTGTCTTGGAAAGAAGTCAATCCAGCAGGGAGCATAATGTATTCCAGATGGGTGCAATAGTCAAAGGTACCAGGTCTAATGGTTGTTACATTTTCCGGGATGGTGACGTTCGTCAGATTAATGGAAGTGCAAGAATTAAAGGCAGAATAGCCGATCGTCTTAATATTCTCACCTAACGAAATCGTTGCAAGAGAAGTGCACCCTAAAAAGGCTCTATGCCCTATCGATGTGGCAGCGTCCTTGATGGTAAGAGATTGCAAGTCATGGCATTGTCCAAAGGCATCATTGCCGATGGAAGTGACGCTTTGTGGAATGGTGACACTCTCCAGCTCAATGCAATAATAAAAGGCCTCATCGCCGATCGTCGTAATTTTTTTACCTAATGAAAGCGTTGTTGTAAGAGGGCATTCCGTAAAGGCCCGGTTTCCTATTGATGTGGCAGCGTCATTGATGGTAAGAGAGTCCAAGTTGCGGCAACCTGCAAAGGCAGAATCGCCGATGGAAGTGACGCTTTGTGGAATGGTGACCTTCTTCAGAGCAGAGCAACCTCTAAAGGCATCATCGCCGATAGCAGTTACAGGGAATCTGCCAAAATCTGTGGGTATGGTGATGTCGTAGGAGCCATCAACAAGGGCACGAAATTTTGTGATGGTTGCAGTACCGTCTTCTGTATTTATCGTATAGTCATACTCGTAATCGCCATAGCTGGCTGTACCAGTTGTCGATGACGTGTCTGCTGCAAATGCCGTGACTGCCGACAGGGGCAGCATGGTGATCATCATGCAGACCGCAACCAATAAGCTGATCAAACGCTTGGGTCTCATAATTTTTTACTCCTTTTCCATGATATTCCCAAAAACTTTCTCTATTTCAACCAAAACAAAAGAGCGCCGCACCGGCCAAACGGCTGGTACGACACTCTGAACCCTTGTAGACCCGCTGCGCGCTCGCTCTCCTGAAGGGAAGCCGACGCATCTTCACAAGGAGGTGCAAGGTTTCGTGTTACCTTACCCGGAGAGAATAACGTGCGGCTGGCTGCCATATTACAGGCCCTTGTAGCTTTGCGTCGCAGCCTTTCGACTGGCTTGCCGATTCTTCAGTTTTTAGCGGGAATAGCATATTGCACAGGATAAAATACTCTTTTTTTTTTTTTTTGTCAATATGACGAAAATAGATTTGGAAAAGTGTACAAAAAAGGAACGTACAATGTGGAAAACAGAATGAAAACAAAATCGTGCAGCAGCACAAGATCTGCCTGACTTTATAGAGGGTGCAGTGCAAGAAAAATGCCCCTGACCGAAAGAAGCCGGTCAGGGGCATTTGGGGTTGCTGCAACGGTCAGGGTCAGTGCCTGCGCTCGTATTTCAGGCGCTCCCGCAGCTCATCCAGAGAGCGGTGCTTTTCGCCGTGGCGCAGCTTGGGGTAAGCGCGGAGCATACGGCCCTTGCCAAAGTACTTGGAGCTCCGGGTGCGGGCGCGCATCTCCTCGCTGCGGGCCTGCAGTTCCTCGGCCAGCTGTTCCAGACGGAGCAGCTCTGCCGTGCGCTCTGCGGTGCCCCTGGCTGCCAGCTTGACGGCAGTGGCGGCCTCGGAGGCATTGAGCCGGGCCTCCTGCGAGGACTTGCGGGCGGCCTCCATGGCCTCGTCGGCCTTGGCGCGCAGGGCGGCAGCGGCATCCCGGGGGCTCAGTTTGGTGGCATTGTCCCGGGCCTCGGCAGCCGCCAGCTTGAGCTGCAGGCGGCTCTCGTCCATCTTCTGGTCCACATCCATGGCGGTGGTGCCCAGCAGCTCGGTCATGGCATCGGACACGGCGTGCATACTGTCGGCCACCTTTTCCAGAGCATCCAGCTCACGGGCCAGGTCAGAGGCCGCAAAGGCGGTCACGACCACATCGGCGGCGTAGCAGGCGTACAGGATGCACATGAGGACGAAGCCCACCATCTGGGGGACCATCGCCACAAAACCCGCGATCACGGGGTGAACGGCCTTCATCACCACAACGGTGCCCACGCCCCACAAAAGGGAGAACTCCAGGCAGATATATCCGCCGATGTTGAAGGGGAAGTCGCTGTAATCCCACCACCGGGTGTGGTAGAGCTTGTAGAGCGCCCAGCCGCCCGCCAGCTCCAGCACGCTGGGCAGGATCACGCCGCCGATATAGAGCAGCAACAGGTTGTCTACCAGCGGCGAAAGGGTGAACAGCACGATGATCATGCCAAAGCCGTAGATGGGGCAGACCGGGCCGTTCAGAAAGCCGCGGTTCACCAGCTGGCCGGTGGAAACGGCGGCATAGATGACCTCCAGACACCAGCCCAGGCAGGAGTAGATCAGGAAAAACGCCAGGATCTGATACAGCGAAAAGCCGCAGACCATGGTGTTGACAAAAAAGGACATCTTACTCCTCCTTTGCGGCGGCAGCAGCTTCCTCCGCAGCCTTCCTCTTTTTCAGGACCTTGGGCTCGATCCAGGTCACGGTCTCGTCGCCGGGCAGCTTTTTGGCGATCAGGGCCTTGATCCTGATGCCCATCTCGGTGAACATCCCCTCGTGCTCGGTGCGGATGTTCCACGCCGGCTCGTTTTCGTGCAGGTCAAAGGTCTTCCAGGTGATCTCGTAGCCGGAAGCGGGGAAATACTCCAGGCTGTCGCGGAACAGGTCGTCGTCATCGGTCTTGAAGTAGATCTCGCCGCCGTCCTTGAGGAATTCGCGGTACTGGATGAGCTGGCGGGGATAGGTGAGCCGGTGCTTGTTGGAGGAAGCGTTCTTGCTCCACGGGTTACAGAAGTTGATGTAGATGCGGCTGACGGTATCCTCGGCGGTGAGCACGCCCTTGATGCGCTCGATGTCGGTGCTCATGATCTTCACGTTGTCGATGGGGCGGCCCGCAGCCTGATAGGCGGCTTCGATCTTGCGCTTGGCGAGGATGAGCACCTTATCGGTGATATCGATGCCCAGATAGTTGTTTTCCGGGTGGGCGCAGGCCAGCTGGGAGATGAAGCCGCCCTTGCCGCAGCCCAGTTCCAGCACAAAGGGCTGCTCCGGGCGGGCGTACTGGGCGTGCCACTTGCCGCCCCAGATCAGCGGCTCGTGCACATGGAAGTCGGCTGCCATCAGCTCGTCGTGGGCATAGGGTTTGAAACGCATTCTCATAGTTTGTTGTTCTCCTTAAAATTAACGTGGCTCGCCCTCTCAGGCGCTGACGCGCCAGCTCCCCCAAAGGGGGAGCCCTTGGCAAAGCCGGAAGGTTTTCCGTACTGCCAAAGCCTCTCCCTTTGGGAGAGGTGGCTTTGCGAAGCAAAGACGGAGAGGGCGAGGATGCTTACCGGTTTTGCTCCCGCAAAAATTCCTCCACCTGTTCCGGTGCAGCGGCGCAGCTGCCCTGACAGATGCCGGGCTTGCCGCCGCCGCGTCCGTTCAGGGCGGCGTTCAGGGCTTTGGTCAGGGCGCGCACATCGCCGTCTGCCTGCGCGATGCAGTAGCCGGTGCCCTTTTCGGTGGGGGTCAGGGCGGCGCAGAGACCGGTGGTGGCTTCGGTCAGGCGCACCGCCAGCCGGTGCAGGCCGTCCGGGTCAAGGCCGGGCACTGTGCGGATGGCATCCTCACCGGGGTTTGCCAGCTGGGCAAGTGCATCAAACAGCTGAGAACATACGCCAAAGTGTGTAAACTTGAGCGCAGTATACTCGTCGTAGACGCGATGCACCGCCACAGCGGTCTGGTCGGCCTTGGCCGAGAGCAGCGCCCCGATCTCTGCCTGCCGCTGGCGCATAGCCTGTGCAGCAAGCAATGCCCGCTGGCCGCACACCACGCTCAGCCGCACGCCGCCCTTGTAGTTCTCGCTGGCCAGAATTTTGATCTGTCCCACCTGTCCGGTGGTGCGGGTGTGGGTGCCGCAGCAGGCGCAGACATCCGCACCGGGAATGGTCACGATGCGCACCTGCCCTTCGATCTCCTTTTTGGAGCGGTAGACAAGGGCGGCAAGCTCCTCCCGGGTGGGGTAGCTGACCAGCACCGGCACATCCTGCCACACGATGCGGTTGGCGGCAAGCTCGGCTGCCTGCAGGCCCTCGGCAGAAATGGGCACGCTGGTGTCCATGCGCACAGCCTCGGAACCGATGTGGAAGCCCACGTTCTCGGCTCCGAACATCTGGTGCAGGATGCCGGAAAGGATGTGCTCACCGGTGTGCTGCTGCATTTTGTCAAAGCGCCATTCCCAGTCGATGCAGCCGGAAACGGCAGTGCCGGGAACAGCGCTTTCCGGCAGAGCGTCCACGCTGTGCCAGAGGATGCCGTCATGCTCGTGCACAGCGGTCACATTCAGCGTGGCACCGTCCGGCAGGGTCAGGGTGCCCCGGTCGGCAGGCTGACCGCCGCCCTCCGGGTAGAACACTGTGCCGTCCAGCGCAATGCGCCCGCCGCCGGTCTTTTCATCCGGCTCTGCGGCAAGGATGGTGCTCTCGCACTGGGTGCGGAAAGCGTCCTGTTCAAAGTATTTTTCAGTGCGCTGCATGGCGCGGGTACCTCCTGTTCAGGGTGCAGTTTGACGATTTAAAATGGCCGCCGCAGGCTCTGGCCATATTCAGCGGAAAATTTATTTTTATTTTTGCAGAATTGGAACGACTGCGGTCGTTCCAATTCTGCTTTTTCACGCAAGGGGCCGTAAAGGCCAACAACAAAAGAGATTTTACTGCATCTGCCGGTTTCGGCCCTTCTGGTGAAAATGCGTTTGGAGCGGCCCGCGTTTGCGCAGCAATGAAAGCCCCGGTGGGGCTTTTAAGCGGCGAGCGGTCTGCGTCAGCAGATGGAGGGGCCTTGCCCCGACAAGTTCCGCAGGCCGCGACAAACGCGAAATAAAAAATCTGGATTCCGCTGAACATAGCCAGAGCGAAAGCGGAGGCTATTTAAAATCGAAAAAGGGATACACACCCAGTTTAAAAATAAGTATACCACGTTTTTTGCCTGTGGAAAATAGTCTGCGGATATGTTATGATAAGAAACAACGATATTCCCATAAAATGTTAAAAATGAGGAAGGTAATAGCATGCGTGAAAGTGGAATCCTGATGCCGGTGTCCAGCCTGCCCGGCCCTTACGGTATTGGCTGCTTTGGCAAGGAAGCATTCAAGTTTGTGGATTTTCTGGCACAAGCGGGCCAGAAGATCTGGCAGATCCTGCCGCTCAGCCCCACCGGCTACGGTGACAGCCCCTATCAGAGCTGCTCGGCCTTTGCGGGCAACCCCTATTTTATCGACCTCGACGCTTTGAAGGAAGAAGGCCTGCTCACCGCCGCCAAGCTCAAGGCCGAAAAATGGGGCACAGACCCCAAAGAGGTGGACTACGGCACTTTGTATGTGAGCCGCTTTAAAGTCCTGCGCACCGCCTACGCCGCATGGCGCAAGCAGTGCGCCGGGCTGCACGGCTGCAGCTATTACTTCCCGGATGATTACTATGCCTTTACCCTCGCCAATGAGGAATGGCTGGACGACTACGCCCTGTACATGGCCCTGAAAGTGGCCAACGGCATGAAGAACTGGGTGGAGTGGGACAAGCCCTACCGCCTGCGCGACAAGAAGGCCCTTGCTGCCTTTGCCGCCGAAAACGAGGAGGAGATCGGCTTCTGGAAGTTCGTGCAGTACAAGTTTGCGGCCCAGTGGCAGGCGGTGAAGGCCTACGCCAACAAAAAGGACGTGCAGATTTTGGGCGACATCCCCATCTATGTCTCTGCCGACTCGGTGGATGCATGGGTGGGCGGCGCGCTGTTTGAGCTGGATGCCGACGGCGGATTTGCCCGTGTGGCGGGCTGCCCGCCGGATTACTTCTCTGCCGACGGTCAGCTGTGGGGCAACCCGCTGTACAACTGGGCCTACCACAAAAAGACCGGCTACGCGTGGTGGGTGCGCCGGGTGCGCCACGCACTGGGCATCTACGACCTGCTGCGCATCGACCACTTCCGCGGCTTCGATACCTATTGGGCCATCCCGGCGGACAGCACCACCGCCCGCACCGGCAAGTGGGAGAACGGCCCCGGCATGGAGCTGTTCGATGCGCTGGAAGCTGCCCTTGGCAAGCTGCCCATCATTGCCGAGGATCTGGGCGAACTGTTCCCCAGCGTGCGAAAGCTGCTGGCCGACAGCACCTTCCCGGGCATGAAGGTGCTGCAGTTCGCCTTCAGTGGTGGGGACAGCGAGTATCTGCCCCACAACCACGTCAAGAACAGCGTAGTGTATCCCGGCACCCACGATAACACCACCCTGACCGACTGGTGGGAGAACGGCGCTTCCGAAAAGGAAAAGGCTGCCGCAGCCGCTTACCTGCACCTGACCGGCGTAAAGCCCACCGCAAAGGAGCTGGCGGCCATCCGGACCGATGATGTCCGCATCGCTCTGCTGCGCGCAGCGCTGGGGTCGGTGGCTGACCGGGCCATCATCCCCATGTACGACTGGCTGGGTCTGGGTGCGGAAGCGCACCTGAATACCCCCGGCAAACTGGGCGGAAACTGGGCATGGCGCGCCGCAGACGGCTTTGCCGCCAAGGCACTGGCCAAGACCATCCACGACGAGTGCAGTGTGTACTGCCGCGTATAAACAGAAGGCACAGAGCGGCGGGAGCTTAGCAATTTGACGAAAATATAAAAACTCCGGCAGAAAATTGTGCGTTTTGCTGGTAAAATCGGAAGCTGAATGGTATAATGTTGCTAAAGCGGCATTATGCCATTTTTCTTTGCCTGATGCGTTCCCGGCATTTCCGGAAACAGGGCGGGCGCGGGATGCGTAATGCGGCAGATGGTTCCTGAACGTATGGGGAACAGGTGACTGCACGCGGGATACGGGAGCGCCGCGTGCGCAGATGATGGGGAAAATTACATGAAGAAAGAATGTACCGAGCAGGATCTGCGGGAACTTGCACGCTCAGCGCAGGCCGTATTTGAGGCAGTGACCCTGACCGAAGCACCGCTTTGTGACGGCTGGCAGGACGATGGCCTGCGGGTGGACTACGAGCTGCGCAATGGCCGTGTGGACTGTGTGCTGCACCGCAGAGTGGAAGCGGACGGCAAATGCTGGGAGCTGGAAATGTGCGCACCGCTGGCAGGCAATGTGCTGCCGGAAGAGCGCATGACACCCCGGGAGCGGGAACTGTGCCGCGAGGATATGAGCCACGATTTCCTTACCGGCGTGTACAACCGCCGCTATCTGGAAACGGTGTTTGCCCAAAAGCTGGAACAGTGTGCAGCGCAGGGCCGCAAGGCGGCTGTGGCGCTGGTGAGCATCGACAACGGCCAGAAGCTGCGGGATACCTACGGCCAGCCTGTGATGGACCAGCTGCACTGCTTTGTGGGCAACCAGTGGAAAAAGAACTTTGATACCCCTGCGGCCCGCGTGGTCTGCCGCCTGACCGGCAGCATCTTTGCGGTGGGCTGTCTGGATGCCGACGGCAAGCAGCTGGCAGAGGAAATGCAGAACCTGTATCGGCAGATGCCCCGGGAATGCATCACCACCACCGGCATGATGCGCCGGGTGCCCTTTACCCTGAGCTGCGGCGTGGCGAGCCTTGAGGATGTCCCTGCAAAGAACTGGCAGGCACTGTACGAGTTGTGCGATGCACGCCTGCGGGAGGCACAGAACGCCGGCGGCGATCAGATGCGTGCAGAATAAAACCAGCGTATAAAATCCCCCTTTTGGCGCAGACTAAGGCCAGAAGGGGGATTTTTTGTATGGAAAACCAGAAAAACGACAACCTGAACCTGCTGGAAGCCGTGGTGCAGAATACCGAGATGGGCAAGAACACCTTGGAACAGATCGTGCCGATGACCGACGATGTGCAGTTCAAGGCCGAGCTGCTGCGCCAGCGCAATGTGTACCACCAGCTCAATCAGGAAGCGCACACCGCCATCGAGGCCTGCGGCGGCACCGCGCAGGGGCAGAGCGCCATGGCAAAGCTGAACACAAAAATGGGCATCAGTATGAAGACCCTCACGGACAAGTCCACCCGCAATCTGGCCGAGATGCTCACGCAGGGCAGCGGCATGGGGGTGGTAGACTGCGTAAAAAGCTGCAAGGACTACCCCAACGCCGCCCCGGGCGCAAAGCGCCTTGCCCAGCGGCTGCAGGATTTTGAAGAGGACAACCGCATCCAGCTGGAACGGTTTTTGTGAATACGTTCCACCCCATAAAAACACAAAGTCGGGCAGCCCGCAGGCTGCCCGACTTTGCATTATTTAAAAGCACTTACTCCCACAGCTTTTCGGGGTACTGGCCCTCGGCGGTCTTGCGGGCAATGGCCTCCACCACCAAAGGCTTATCCTCCCGGTAGGTGACGCCGAACCACTTATCCGTGCTGCGCAGCACCTGAATTTTTGCCTTGTTCTCCTCGATCAGCTCGGTCACCACCAGCGGCAGGAAGTACTCGCACTTCAGGGGGTTCACCGGCAGATTCTCGGTCAGCCAGCCCGCAAAGCGCTGCTCGGCCTCGTCCAGAAAGCTCTTGCCGAAGCCCCACAGGTTCATGCTCACAGGGGTGTCGCCGGACAGGTCCACCCAGCTCTCGCCGCCGTCCTCGGTGTAATGTGCGCCGCCGTCGCAGGGCTCGATGCGGGTGCGCTCGGTCACGCTTTGCAGGGTGCCGTCCTCGTTCTTGATGCACACACCGCGTGCCACGCTGCCGTTCTCGGACAGGGTATTCTTCAGCAGATAGCTGACCATGCAGTAGCGGTAGAAATCATCATCGGCGTGGGTGGACAGGTAATCGTACATCACCTGAAACGCCTCCGGACCGTAGTAGTCGTCCGCATTGATGACCGCAAAGGGGCCGTCAATCAGGGGCTTTGCAGCCAGCACGGCATGGCAGGTGCCCCAGGGCTTTACACGTCCCTCCGGCACGGCAAAGCCTGCGGGCAGCTCTTCCAGCTGCTGGAAGGCATACTTCACCTTCATCGCCTTGGCCACGCGGTCGCCGATGGCTGCCTTGAAGGCGTCCTCGATCTCGTGCTTGATGACAAAGATCACGGTCTCAAAGCCGGCGCGGCGGGCGTCGTAGAGGGAATAGTCCATAATGACCTGTCCGTTGGGGCCCACCGGGTCGATCTGCTTCATGCCGCCGTAACGGCTGCCCATGCCGGCAGCCATGACGACCAGTACCGGTTTATTCATCTGCAATTCCTCCTGTATCTGCCGGGGTTTCCGGCATTGTAGCGTTCTGAGGCTATTATACACTGCTTCGCCGCCGGTGGCAAGGCACAGAGGGGGGGGAAGAGGATCAGAAATGCGCGCCGCGTGCGCTTTGCGCATATTCAGCGGAAAAATTCTTTTTTAATAGCGCAATGCCGGAGCGTCTGCGGACGCTCCGGCATTGCATTTTCACGGGAGAGGGCGCGGCAGGGCAGCTCCATCTATGAAAAAGGAGATCGGAAACGCCCGCAGGCGTTTCCGATCTCCCAAATCAAACTGTTTTTCCGCTCACCCCAGCTGGCTCTGGGTCAGGGACAACCGCTGGTAGGCGATGCGCGGGGTGCCGTCCTCCACATGGATGATGCCGCAGCGGGTAAAGCCCTCGCTTTCCAGCAGGTGCTGCATCACCTTGTTGTCGGCGTGGGTGTCGGCACGCAGGCTCTCGCAGTGCTCCAGACACCACTCCACCACCGCCTTGCCGATGCCCTTGCTCTCGCCCGCCGAAGCCAGCCGGTGCAGCGTACCGTAGGGCAAAGTGTCGTTGAGCCACTGTCCGTCCTCAATGACCTTGTAAGTGGGGTCCTCGCCAAGGACAAAGGCAAACACCGCCTGCATCCGGCCGTTCACCATGTACACGAACAGCCGGTTGGTGTCGATATCCTCTTCCAGCAGCTCCGGGCTTGGGTAATTGTCCCCCCACTGGGTAGAGTTGCCGTTTTTCGCCATGAATTCCCGCGCACGGGCATAGATATCCAAAATCCGTGCCATATCTGCTCTTACCGCTCCGCGAAACATATCCACTCATCCTCTCTTGCCCGCGCCCTGCCGCGCGGGGTACATTTATTTTAGTATAACACAATATTCCATAAAGTACCAGATTTTTCTCCATTTCGCGGCAAAAACAGACCGCCGTGCGCGGGGCAGCAGCACGACGGTCGGGGGCAGCAAAGCAAAAGAGGGCTTCATGCGGTGGGGCGGCGGGGAGCAGTGCCGGTGCGCACCAGCCGGTACTCCCGGGGGCTCAGGCCGTAGCGCTCGTGGAACAGGCGGTAGAAGTAGCTGGTGTTCTCGTAGCCCACCTGTGCAATGATCTGCTGAATGTTCAGATCGCTGCGGCGCAGCAGCCGCGCGGCGGTCTCCATGCGGTGCTTTTGCAGCAGCTCCTTGTAGGTGCGCCCGGTCTGGGCGCGCACGCACTCGCTGACATACGCCAGCGAAACACCATAAGCCCTTGCCACATTGGAAAGGCTGGCCTCACGATAATTTTGGGTGATCTCCTGCAGCGCCGCCTGCACCAGTGCATCGCGGCTCACGGCCTCCATGCGGGCTTGCTGCGGGGAGCGTTCAAGCTTTGCCATCATTGTATCTGTCCTCCGTAACGGTGCGGCAGGCGGGGGACTGGGGGAAGCCGGACCACCCGCCGCACGATAACTGCGGAGCCCCTTCCGGGCTCTTATACCCTGAATACGAATGACCTGCCGCAAACATTGCAGAAAAGATAAAAATTTTTTAGTCAATTTTCGTTGTAGGGGGGAAGAGGACGATTTGGAATGCGCTCCGCGTTCGCTTTGCGCATCTTCAGCGGAAGAATTATTTTAAATTTCGCGTTTGTCGCGCTCTGCGGAGCGCTCCAAACGCATTTTCACGGGAGGG
>OOCX01001135.1_pt1 | contig 17456 bp, 9 predicted proteins | sample 1671231 | NCBI WGS metagenome assembly OOCX01 (sample SAMN06348135, study PRJEB24527) | human gut metagenome | biome: human gut; feature: ankylosing spondylitis patient; material: feces | host: Homo sapiens | place: China | collected 2015-10 | reverse complement strand
GCGGTACGCGAGCTGGGTTCAGAACGTCGTGAGACAGTTCGGTCCCTATCCGGCGCGGGCGGAGGATATTTGAGAGGAGCTGTCCTTAGTACGAGAGGACCGGGATGGACGGACCACTGGTGTATCTGTTGTCGACCAACGGCATGGCAGAGTAGCCAAGTCTGGAAGGGATAAACGCTGAAGGCATCTAAGCGTGAAGCCCCCCTCAAGATGAGATATCCCTCCTTCGGGAGTAAGACCCCTTGAAGACTACAAGGTAGATAGGGCAGAGGTGGAAGTGTGGCAACACATGGAGCTGACTGTTACTAATAGGTCGAGGGCTTGATTAAAAAAGCGGTTAAATCTGTATGAAGTTTTGAAAGTACAAACATTTCATGAATAAGAAGTTAGCAACGTACTTGTCTACGTTGTTTTCTCATATAGGGGATTGGTCAAATGGTATGATAGGGGTCTCCAAAACCTTTGGTGGGAGTTCGATTCTCTCATCCCCTGTTCTTTAAAAACACCTGTTTAGGTGTTTTTTTATTTATAGTAATTTAAATTAAATTTTTATAGAGGAGAATATATATGAGAAAAACAAGTAATAGCGTGCTTTCGCAATATCGGGGTGCGTTAATGGGAATATCCATCATATTGATTATAGTTTTTCATTTTACGGATGACTGTCATTATTACTCCTATCATTTTAGTGGCTGGATTTCCTTCTTTTGGAGATATATTTCATCATCAAGTGTGGATGCTTTTTTATTCTTTTCTGGTCTGGGATTATATTATTCCATGAAAAAAAGATCAGATGTTAGAAGCTTTTACATAAGAAGATTAAAAAGAATCCTGATTCCTTATTGCATCGTAGCCGTACCCTCTTATATTTTACTGGATGTCTGTGTAGATAAAACAGGATGGGGAGAAGCCATAAAAGACTTCACATTTATCACATTTTTCAGTGATGGAGACAGGCTTTACTGGTATATTGGCCTTATGCTGTTATGCTATCTGATTTATCCCTATATTTTTCAGATTGTGGATAGCGCACGAGACGCAATAGATGGAGAGATCCGTCTGCTTTCTATTGTAAGTGCTATTACAGTATTAGCACTTGTAATTGCATTATATGAGAAAGATATGTTTGGAAATGTGAATATTGCTTTGCTTCGTCTGCCTGTTTTTATAGCGGGCTGTTTTTATGGCAGATCCAGCTATGAAAAAAGGGAAAGTTATTGGAAATGGTTGATTCTTTTTGCGTTATCCGGCTATTTGCTCACCATGCTTCCAAGTGGATCTCCTATTTTTGCAAGGTATGTGACCGGAATTTTTAATATCTCATGTTGTGCGGGAATTGCCTGGATCTTTTCCCGGTTATCTATGCGCCCGGTTATAAGAATACTGGAATGGTTTGGTGCTCATTCGCTGGAATTGTATCTGGTACATGTTACCATACGAAAATTTATGAAGGGAGCAGCATTTCATACATGCCGTCTGCGTTACGAACTGGTGCTGGTATGCAGTTCCATTGTGATTGCATGGATACTTCAGATCCTTGTCCGGTATATAACAGATCATTTGCTTAAGGAAAAGAGGTAAGACATATGACCCTACAGCAGTTACATCAGGTAATTACGATTGCAGAAAGCCGTTCCATGAACGAAGCATCCCGAAAATTGTTTGTCTCACAGCCCAATCTGTCTGCGGTTGTGCGCGAACTGGAAGAAGAAGCAGGAATCACCATTTTTATCCGGTCCAACCGGGGAATCGTGCTTACACCAGAGGGAGAGGAATTTATCGGATATGCCAAGCAGGTCGTGGAGCAGTATCATTTACTGGAATCCCGTTATATTTCGTCTGCATCCAAAAAGAAATTTTCCGTGTCTATGCAGCATTATACCTTTGCGGTCAAGGCATTTGTGGAAGTCGTAAAGGCTGTCGGAATGGACGAATATGAATTTGCCGTGCATGAGACACAGACGAATCAGGTAATCGAAAATGTGCGTAACATGAAAAGTGAGCTGGGGATTCTTTTCCTGAGCAAATTTAATGAAGCAGTACTCCAGAAACTTTTCAAGGAAAATGATGTGATTTTTGAAGAACTGTTTACCTGTGACACCTATGTATATCTGTGGAAAGGACATCCGCTGGCACAAAGGGATGTAATTTCCATGAAAGAACTGCAGGAATATCCATGTCTTGTGTTCGAACAGGGGAAAAATAATTCCTTTTATTTTGCCGAAGAGATGAAAAGTACCTATGAATATAAGAAGATGATCCATGCGGATGACCGGGCGACCATGCTGAATCTGATGGTTGGGCTGAATGGTTATACGCTCTGTTCCGGGATTATCTGTGAAGAATTAAACGGAAATGATTATGCGGCAGTGCCGCTGGCAGAGAGCGAAAAGATGCGGATTGGCTATATCCGGCACAAGGGGATAAAGGTCAGTCCGATCGGAGAATTATATGTGGATATTCTGAAAAAAAGTGGGAAACCACTTTGATAAAAATAGTTTTCATCAAAAAATGCTTGTTTTGGTGATTGGAAAGGCAATTTTTTGGAGAAATTGCATAAGATAGCAGGTATAAATATAAATACACGAAAAAAAACGGTAAGAATCTGATGGAAACGGTTGCGCGATTACCGTCATTATGCAGGAAAAACCGGAGAAATGCGAAGTTTGCATAACTTTGACAGATGAGAAAAAAAGTGGCATAATCTTTTCTAAACTTGGGGATGATAATAAAAGTATGTTGTTTAAAGGTAGAAAGAGGTGTTGGATTATGTATGAAACTGTTAAAGTAATTCGGTTATCAGATATGGATGAAGTTAAGGATTTTGTACGTGCAGCAGGTGGTTGTGATTTTGATATTGATGTAAAATGCGACAGAACATTCATTGATGCAAAGTCATTGCTTGGTATGATTGGACTTGGCGTAAAAAAGAATCTTCAGGTTTGCTACGGTGGAAAGAATGAAAATTTCGAAAACGTAGTTGCTAAATTTGCAGTGGCATAATACAATTATTATATCGTGACTATGGAACTTTAAGTCCCGCTCCGTATTCCGGAGCGGGGCTTTTTATTGTAAAATAATGGAACAAATAAAAACCCGCTTCATACAACAGGAAAATACCCGCGGGAGAAAGGAGATGTACATGCAGGAATTACATATCTCTGTGAGAAATCTGGTAGAGTTTATTTTCCGGGCAGGAGATATCGATAATCGTGCCGGAAAGCTGGCGAGTGCAGAGGCCATGATGGAAGGCAGCCGTATCCACCGGAAAATTCAAAAAAGCATGGACACCTCCTACCAGGCGGAAGTACCGCTGAAAATTGAATGGAAAGCCAACGATTACGTACTGGTCGTGGAAGGACGTGCAGACGGAATCGCCTATGGAAAATTTCAGCCGGATCTGCCGGCTGCGACGGAGTCTGTGCTGCAACCGGAGATGGAGTTTGCGGCGGAAATCCCTCCGGAAGAAGAAATCAGCTTCATCGATGAGATCAAGGGTGTATATAGAAACGTTGCGGCAATGGAACAGCCGGTCTACGTGCATAAAGCCCAGGCAATGTGCTATGCGTATATCTATGCGAAACAGAACCGTCTGGAGCGGATCGGCGTGCAGATGACCTACTGCAATCTGGATACGGAAGAAATTCGGTATTTCCGGGAAATTTATACATTTGAGACGCTGACCGTGTGGTTTACGCATCTGATCGAAGATTATAGGAAATGGGCAGACTGGCAGATCGCATGGAAAAAACAGCGGCAGGAGAGTATTCATACACTCGAGTTTCCATTTCCCTACCGGCAGGGACAAAAGAAGCTGGTTGCCGATGTTTACCGCACCATTCTGCGGGGGAAGAACCTGTTTATCGAGGCACCGACCGGAGTGGGCAAAACAATTTCCACAATTTTTCCGGCGGTAAAAGCAGTGGGAGAAGGGCTGGCAGACCGGATCTTTTATCTCACGGCAAAGACCATCACAGCAACTGTGGCAAAAGAAACGTTCGCACTGCTGGAAGAACAGGGATACCGTGCCAAAGTCATCCAGATCACAGCCAAAGAAAAACTCTGTCTGTGTGAGGAGATGGACTGCAACCCGGTAAACTGTCCATATGCAAAGGGACATTTTGACCGCGTGAACGATGCGGTGTTTGATCTCTTGCAGAAATCCAACCTGTTTACCAGAGAGGAAGTTTTAGCGCAGGCGAAAGAATATCAGGTGTGCCCGTTTGAGATGAGTCTGGATGTGGCAACCTGGGCAGACAATATTGTCTGTGATTACAATTACGTATTTGATCCGAATGTATATCTGAAACGCTTTTTTCAGGAGGGGATAAAGGGAGACTATCTGTTCCTGGTGGATGAGGCACATAACCTCGTGGATCGCAGCAGGGAGATGTACAGTGCCGATCTGTACAAAGAAGACGTGCTTGCAGTGAAGCGGATCATGAAAGCGCACAGCCGTACGATCTGCCGTATCCTGGACAAATGCAACAAAGCCATGCTGGAAATGAAACGTGAGTGTGAGCACTACCAGATTCTGGACAGTGTGGGAACGTTGACCTTCCACCTTATGCGGCTGGCCTCCCAGATGGATGAATTTTTGGAAAAACCGCGGGAATTTCCGGAGAAGAAAACGGTGCTGGATTTTTACTTTGCACTGCGCAATTTCCTGAATATCTATGATCTGGTGGATGACCATTACGTGATCTACAGCCAGATGACGGAGGAAGGCCAGTTCCGGATCCGGCTCTTTTGCGTAGATCCGTCGGTCAATCTGCAGAAATGCATCGATAAAAGCAATTCCACAATCTTTTTCTCCGCAACGCTCCTGCCGATCGGATACTACAAGCGGCTACTTTCCACGGACGAGGATAACTATGCCATTTATGCGCAGAGTACGTTTGCCCAGACACAGAGACTTCTCGCATTTGGCCGGGATGTGAGCACAAAATATACGCGGAGGAACAGAAAAGAATACGAAAAAATCGCGGACTATATCGGTGCAGTCACAGAAGCACAGCAGGGAAATTACATGGTGTTTTTCCCGTCTTACCGGCTGATGCAGGATGTATATGAGGTCTTTGCCGGGAAGGCGGCCGATTCGTGCGAGATTCTGATGCAGCATAGTAATATGAAAGAACACGAAAGAGAAGCGTTTTTGGAAGAATTTGAAAAAGAGCGCCAGGGGACACTCGTTGCGTTCTGTGTGATGGGTGGAATTTTCGGGGAAGGCATTGATCTGAAAAACGACCGGCTGATCGGTGCCATCATCGTGGGAACCGGACTTCCGCAGGTCAGCGATGAACGTGAAATTTTAAAGAATTATTATGATGAGCGGGGATTGTCCGGATTTGACTATGCGTTCCGCTATCCGGGAATGAACAAAGTCCTGCAGGCAGCAGGGCGCGTGATCAGGACCAGCGAGGACCGCGGCGTGATCCTTCTGCTGGATGAACGTTTCCTGCAGCGCGAATACGGAGCGCTTTTTCCGAGAGAATGGGAAAAGAGAAGCGTCTGTGGTCTGCCGCAGCTGCGGGAAGAAGTGAGCCGGTTCTGGTCAGACGTCCGGGAGGAGCTTTAAAAACTCTTCGGTGGAGGCAGAAACCGGAAGGGTAGGGTTTAACGAAGCCACCAGCTGCCGCTGCGGGATCGTTTCCTGCGTGCGGACGAGGAAGAGATCCTCCGGCTTGTGTTTCAGACAAAAATCCGGGATAAAAGCAATTCCAAGACCGATGCGGGCCATGTCAATGAGCAGATCGTTGCTGCTGAGCTCTACCTGAGGCAGCAGTTCCAGCTGATGCTGCAGGAAAATGTGGTGCAGAAACTCACTCGTTGTGCTCTTGCGGTCTAACATCATGAGCGGATAGGTGCCAAGCTCCGAGAAAGGAACGATGCGGTCCGCCAGATCAAAATATGCAGGATTGGCGACGAACACATCCGAGAAAGAGCCAACCGTTTTCTGAATATAGGAAGGATTCAGATGCGGGTTTGGAAAATTTGTGATAATCAGATCTACCCGGCGCTGCTCTAACAGGTCTACACAGCCCATCGAGCTGGCATTGGTGATTTTAATCGGAACATCCGGGAATTTCCGATGGAATTTCTGCAGATACGGCAGAAGAAAATAGCGGCAGATCGTGTCGCTGGCACCGATATGCAGCTGTCCTAAACCAAGAGAGCCGGATTCTAAAAGCTGGCTTTCGCCGCGTGAGATCAGATTCATGGCAGGTTCCACATGTTTCAGAAGCAGAGCACCGGCAGGAGTCAGCTGCACTTTTTTTGTGCTGCGGATAAAAAGCGGCTGTCCCAGCTTGCGCTCTAATGTTTTGATAGACTGGCTTACCGCTGACTGGGAGATAAAAAGCTTCTTACTTGCATCCGAAAATGAGAGAGAGCTTGCAACATAATAGAAAACCTTGTATAATTCATAATTGATATCCATCGATCATATCCTCAGTAGTATAGTATAGGATATATTATATACCTTTCACAAAGGAGAGAAAAGGAGATTATCATGAAAAAGGGAATTTTGAAAACCTTATGCGGATTGATGGCGGCACTCATGCTGCTTGTGTTCGCAGGAACACCCGTTATAACTCAGGCAGCAAAACTGCCATATTACATTAAAATCAATCGTCAGCAGAACTGTGTGACCGTATATGCACTTGATTCCAAAGGCAAATATACCAAACCGGTCAAAGCATTTGCCTGCTCTGTCGGTGTCAACAATGCCACCCCGACAGGAACATTTTCGATTCCGGCAAAATACCGCTGGCATACACTTATGGGCGGTGTGTACGGACAGTATTGCAGCCGTATTCACGGTGGTGTGCTGTTCCACTCTGTTTTTTACAGTGCACAGGACCCGAGCAGGCTGGCATACAATTCTTATAACCGTCTGGGACAGACGGCATCCCACGGATGTGTCCGCCTGAATGTGGAAGATGCCAAGTGGATCTATGACAACTGCCCTGTAGGAACCAAAGTAACCATCTATGACAGCAAAGATCCGGGACCGCTGGGCAAGCCTACCCCGATCCGTATTGATGTAAACAGTCCGTACCGCGGATGGGATCCGACCGATCCGGATCCGAGAAATCCATGGCTGAAACTTCGCCCGACGATTAAGGGAATCAAGAATAAAACCATCGAGAGAACAAACAGCAAAGTAGATCTGAAAAAGGGTGTGAAAGCTACCGATTACAGAGGTAAGACACTTAAATTTACCGTTTCCGGAAAAGTCAATGCGGCAAAGACCGGAAAATATAAGATTACATACACCGCAAAAGATGCCAAAGGAAACAAGACCCAAAAGAGCATCATAATTACCGTAAAAGATACGAAAGCACCATCCATCAGCCTGAAGCGAAAGACACTGACCTACAATAAAGCCGTTTCCAAAGAAAAACTGGTTTCTGCAATTAAGGCAGATGTAGTGGCAAAAGATCTGGGCAAAAAACTTGCGTCAAAATATGTTTTCGTGGATGCCAGAGAAGCACATAAGGCAGTTACCGCTATGGAAAGAGGAACCTATGGAACTTATAGCGTGACCGTATATGTCAAAGATGCGGCAGGAAATAAATCCAGAAAGCTGAAAGTAAAGATTAATTTTGTAAATCCAAACCCGGGTACCGATCAGCCGGATCAGCCGGAACCGGACACTCCGGGCGTTGTAACGGACAGTGCAATTACCGTACAGTAATTTCATAAGAACAGGTAATAGATATCGTAAGCGATATTAATTTTACTTAATTGTCAACCCATGATACAATAACATAAAGATCAATAGAATGCCCCCAAATGCAGGGGGCATTCCGTTTCGCAAAAGAAGGAGGTAAATCCAATGGGCAATGTACGTCGTGTGTACGTAGAAAAGAAACCGGATTTTGCCGTAAAGGCAAAAGAATTAAAACATGAGGTAAAGCATTATCTCGGAATCGCTGCAGATCAGGTGCGTGTTCTGATCCGTTATGATGTGGAAAATGTATCGGATGCCACTTACCAGAAGGCATTGCAGACGGTATTTTCCGAGCCACCAGTGGATGATATTTATGAGGAGAACTTTGACGCAGAAGGCGGAAACGTATTTTCCGTAGAATTCCTGCCGGGACAGTTCGACCAGAGAGCGGATTCCGCAGAGCAGTGCGTGAAGCTTTTAAATGAGGATGAGGAGCCGATCATCCGCAGCGCGACGACCTATGTGATCAAGGGTGACATCACAGAGGATGAGTTAGAGGCGATCAAAAAGTATTGTATCAATCCGGTAGATTCCCGTGAGACCGGTATGGACAAGCCGGATACCCTCGTACAGAATTTCGATGAGCCGGCAGACGTGGCAGTTTTCGACGGATTTATCGACATGGCAGAAGCACACTTAAAGGAACTGTACAGCTCTTTAAATCTTGCCATGACCTTTAAGGATTTCTTACATATCCAGAATTACTTCAAAAATACCGAGAAGCGGAATCCGTCCGTGACAGAGATCCGCGTGCTTGATACTTACTGGAGTGACCATTGCCGTCATACCACCTTCTCGACAGAACTGAAAAATGTGAAGTTTGATGAAGGATTTTACCAGGCACCAATCAAAAAGACTTATGAAGAATATCTTGATACCCACAAGAAACTGTATGCGGGACGCGATGACAAGTTTGTCTGCCTGATGGATCTGGCACTGCTTGCCATGAAACGTCTGAAAAAAGAAGGAAAACTTGCAGATCAGGAAGAATCTGACGAGATCAATGCATGTTCCATCGTGGTACCGGTGGAAGTAGATGGAAAGACAGAGGAGTGGCTTGTAAACTTTAAGAACGAGACACATAACCATCCGACCGAGATTGAGCCGTTCGGTGGTGCTGCTACCTGTTTAGGCGGAGCCATCCGTGATCCGCTTTCCGGAAGAACTTATGTCTACCAGGCAATGCGTGTGACCGGAGCAGCAGATCCTACAGTATCTGTAAAAGATACCATCGAGGGCAAGCTGCCACAGAAGAAGATCGTGCGCGAGGCAGCCAGAGGTTATAGCTCCTATGGAAACCAGATCGGACTGGCAACCGGATATGTCAAAGAAGTTTACCATCCGGATTATGTAGCAAAACGTATGGAGATCGGTGCTGTCATGGGTGCCGCACCGAGACGTGCCGTACAGAGACTGACCTCTGATCCGGGAGATAAGATTATCCTTCTGGGCGGACGTACCGGACGTGACGGTATCGGTGGAGCAACCGGATCTTCCAAGGCACATAACACACAGTCTACGTCTGTATGTGGTGCCGAGGTACAGAAAGGTAATGCACCGACTGAGCGTAAACTGCAGCGCCTGTTCCGCAGAGAAGAAGTCAGCCATATTATCAAAAAATGTAACGATTTCGGTGCCGGCGGTGTATCGGTAGCCATCGGTGAGCTTGCAGACGGACTGCGCGTGAATCTGGACAAAGTACCGAAGAAATATGCCGGTCTGGATGGAACGGAGATTGCAATCTCCGAGTCTCAGGAGCGTATGGCAGTCGTTGTCGCTCCGCAGGATGTCGAGCAGTTCCTTGCTTATGCAAAAGAAGAAAACCTTGAAGCAACCGAGGTGGCAGTTGTTACCGAGGAGCCGAGACTGATCTTAGAGTGGAGAGGAAAAGACATTGTCAATATTTCCCGTGCATTCCTCGATACCAACGGTGCGCATCAGGAAGCAGATGTCGAAGTCGAGATGCCAAAAGAGGAAGACAACTTCTTTAAAAAGATCGAACTTCCGAAAGTTGCAGATGCATTACAGAAAAACGATAACAAAGCGGCATGGCTTGCCATGCTTGCGGATCTTAATGTATGTTCCCAGAAGGGACTTGTCGAGATGTTTGACGGTTCTATCGGTGCGGGAAGTGTCTACATGCCATACGGCGGTCGCTATCAGCTGACCGAGACACAGAGCATGGTTGCCAAACTTCCGGTTCTGAAAGGAAAATGCGATACCGTAACCATGATGTCCTACGGATTTGATCCGTACTTATCCTCCTGGAGTCCATACCACGGATCGGTATATGCCGTACTGGAATCCCTTTCCCGTATCGTGACCGCCGGTGGTGACTACAAGAAAGTACGCTTCACCTTCCAGGAGTATTTCCGCAGAATGAGTGAAGATCCAAAGAGATGGAGTCAGCCGTTTGCAGCACTGCTCGGTGCATTTGATGCACAGATCGGTTTTGGTCTGCCGTCCATCGGTGGAAAAGATTCCATGTCCGGAACCTTTAACGAGATTGACGTACCTCCGACACTTGTTTCCTTTGCGGTCGATGTGGCAAGAGAAAAAGATGTCATCACACCAGAGTTGAAAGAAGCAGGAGATAAGCTGGTACTCTTTACCATCGAAAAGAACGAATATGATCTGCCGGTATACGAGCAGGTAATGAAGCTGTACGATAAGATCCATGAACTGATTGGCAAGGGCGCAATCCGCAGTGCCTACGCACTGGACGGAAAAGGTCTGGCAGCAGCAGTCAGCAAGATGGCATTTGGTAACAAACTGGGTGTAACAATTGCCGATGATGTCACTGCAGAAACCTTATTTGCACCGGGATTCGGTAATATTGTTGCAGAAGTAAAAGAAGAGTTTCTTCCTATTATAAAAGAAGCATCCGCAATCGTTATCGGAGAAGTGAACGACGCACAGAAATTCGTATACAAAGACATGGCTCTTTCCATGGATGAAGCACTCGATGCATGGCAGGGAACACTCGAGCGTGTATTCCCAACCCGCGCAACCGAGGATAAAGAAAAAGTACAGAGTGACGTATACGATACAAAGAATATTTATGTATGCAAAAACAAAGTCGCAAAACCAACCGTATTTATTCCGGTATTTCCTGGAACAAACTGTGAGTATGACAGTGCGAAAGCCTTTGAGCGTGCAGGTGCAAACACCATTGTAAAGGTATTCAAAAACCTGAGTGCAGCAGATATCCGTGATTCTGTCGATGCGTTTGTCAAGGCAATCGATCAGTCACAGATCATCATGTTCCCAGGTGGATTCTCCGCAGGAGATGAGCCGGAAGGATCTGCGAAGTTCTTTGCAACCGCATTCCGGAATGCAAAGATGACCGAGGCAGTAAGCAGGCTTCTTTCCGAGCGTGACGGACTGGCACTGGGTATCTGTAACGGATTCCAGGCACTGATCAAACTGGGACTGGTTCCTTACGGACAGATCCAGGCGCAGAGTGCGGATTCTCCGACACTGACCTACAATACCATCAACCGCCACATCAGCAAGATGGTATACACCAAGGTGGTAACCAATAAATCCCCATGGCTGCAGCAGGCAAAGCTTGGTGCAACATACTGCAATCCGGCATCCCATGGAGAGGGACGTTTCGTAGCTCCGAAGGAATGGCTGGATAAGCTTTTCGCAAATGGACAGGTTGCCACCCAGTATGTCAACGAAGCGGGCGAGCCGACCATGGACGAAGAATGGAATGTCAATGGATCGTACATGGCGATCGAAGGTATCACCAGTCCGGACGGACGTGTACTTGGAAAGATGGCCCACAGTGAGCGCCGTGGTGAGGCCGTTGCCATGAACATCTACGGAGAGCAGGATATGAAGATCTTCGAATCCGGAGTTGCTTACTTTAAATAGAATTGTTTATCTTCACGCGTAGTTTCACTCGAACTACGCGTGAAATAGTTTTAATAATAGAAAAAAGTGAAAAAACTCTTAAATGCTTAAGAAAATATTAAAGAATTTTTTCAATAAAATGTAATTTTGGTGTTGCAAAGATACAATACTTGGTGTATGATTGTCACGTAGAGTAGTTAAAAGAGTACTATAAATAGTACGACAAGTGATGAACTACTATCGAGGCTATGGAAACTGGAACTTGTTCCAGACAGACCTTACAATTACAGATACATATTAGAAATATAAGTCATCGGAACCTCAGCTTGCTGATCTTGATGCTGGACAATCAACGTTGATATCACACTCTACGCCGACGTCTGATGTACGAAAGTTTCTGGTCATTTATGATTTGTGTGTCTGTAGATGAAACTGACGATGGACTTAACAGTAAGACCGAGGAAGGTCAGTGGAGGCAATTAGCGAGAACATTGGATTGGAAAAATCGTCCGCAGCGGTTTGGAAGAGAAGATGAAGGAACTTAAACGTGCAGGGTTAAACGAGTAGAAGAGATGGAAGTTAGTCAAAAAGAAAGAGAGGAAAAAACATGAAATCAAGCAAAAAAGTGTTAGCTTTTGCTCTCGCTGCAGCTATGGTTGTAACAGCAGTTCCTGCTACAAACGCACAGGCAGCAACAACGACAGCAAAGCTTAGCGCAACAAAGGTAACTGTCGCTGCTGGTACTGCTAAAAAGCAGGCTAAGAACATCGTAGTTACAATTCCTTCAACATGGAAGAGCTACAAGGTTACAACATCTTCTTCAAACAAGAGTGTTGCAACAGCAAGAATGTGCGGAAAGAGAACTGTAAAAGTTACAGCTGTAAAGAAGGGTTCTGCAAAAGTTACGGTTAAGGTAACTGCTAAGAAGTCTGGAAAGAAAGTTTCTAAGACCCTTTATGCAAACGCAAAGGTTATTGGCGCAGGTCTTAGATTTACATCAGCTCCTACAGATTTAGCTGTTGGCACTGAAGATAAGGTTGTTACAAAGAAGTGCCCAAGCGTAGCAAAGGTTACTTACAAGTCTTCTGATGATGCAGTTGCAACTGTAGATGCTAATGATGGTACAGTTAAGGCTATTAAGGCTGGCAAGGTAACAATTACCGCTACATCTGATTATGGCAACATAGTAACAACAGACATCAATGTTAAGAAAGCAATCCTTAAGAGCGCAACACAGACAGAGTACAACAAGATTGAGGCTGTTATCGTTGGTGATACAAAAGATATTAAGCCATCTGATATTACTGTAACAAATACAGCAACAAAGGCAAATGTAGCTGTTAAATCTGTTTCTGCAAAGAAGGGTGCTGAAAATACATTTGTTATTGAAACATTTACAAGCATGACAGATGCAAAAGAGTATTCTGTAGTATATGCTGATTCTACAGCTGTATTTACTGCAACAAACAATACCGTAGCAAAAGTAGATCTTACAAAAACAGAAGTACCTGCTGGTGTAAAGACAGAAGTTAAAGCAGTTACAAAAGATGCAAACAATATTATCTTAGGATATTTTGATTTGACTAATGGTAATACTTCAAAAGGTCAGGTAACAACTGCTCTTACTATTACTAAGGGTTATGTACAGGGAACAGATGTATATCTCCCAACAGTAGGAGATACTATGGCAGCAAAGATTACTTATCATACTGGATCTTTCGCTTCTAACGGAACAGAGACTGGTGTGATTGAAAATGTAGCTACTATTACTGCTGTAGATCCATCCACAATCAACTATAATTATGCTGTAACGATTGGAGATTCTGCTCCATCATGGAAGGCCGCTTCTTTTAAAGCAAATACTGCTGTTAAGATTGGTGGACAGACAAACGCATATTTCCGTATTACAGATGAAAATGGAAATGATGTTGCTGATTACTCTGCTTATTCAGTAGAAACTGCTGATCCTACAAAATTAGTAGTAAATGCTGTTAAACTTTCTTCTCTTGGAGTGGGCTCTGCTGGTGTTGCAATCAATGGAGTTAGTGCTGGAGATACTTACATTTTAGTAAAGAAAGATGGCAAGGTTGTATATTCTTTACCAGTTCAGGTACAGGGAAAGGCTACTGCAACATCTGTTAGCTTAAACAAGACATCTGTTACCGTTATGGAAAATGGAAAAGTTGTAGAAACAATTGAAGCTAAGTTAAAAGATCAGTATGGTAATGACATGAATATCAAGGAAGCTAAGGTTGAGAACCTTGCTAAGCCTGATGATAAAGCAAAGGCTCCAGAACTTAAAGCTAGTTATCCTGGAACTAAGTCAACCATTGCTGTAACAGGTTCTGCATTCAAAACTTATTTTGGAACATATACTTATAAGGTTACATTAAAAGATTCTGATGACAAAACAGTTGTTAACGTATTTACTGTTAACTTTGTTAAGAGCGCAACTGTACAGTCATACCAGTTATCACTTCCTACAGAAGTAGATACAACTGTAACAAAGGATACAACAAGTGGTACCAGCATTGAAGCAAAGGTTGTAGAAATGGCAAATGGTGCAGCAATTGGTGATTATGCTTCTGAGAGTGATGCCGACACTAAGGTGAAATATACTGTAAAAGATTCTGCTGGAAAAGATGTTGATTCCAAATATCTTGATACAACAACTAAGGCAGATACTCTTGTAATCAATGCTGTATCAAGTTCTGCAATTTCTTCAAACACAAATTATCAGAAGAATCTTGCTGCTGGTACTTACTATGTAACTGCAACATTCAAGGTAGCAGATGCTAACGGTGTTAAGAATACTGTAACTGTATCTAGTAGTTTTACAATTAAAGATTCACAGAATACAAAGGCAAAGTGCGATGTAAAGAAAAATGATCTGCAGAACACTTATTCTGTTGAAGATGCATTTAAATCGACAAATTTTGTAGAAGTTACTTATGACAACCTTACACAGGTTTTAAATAGTAATACTATTCATAAGATCAATTCTACAGCAGCAGGCAATACTGTAACTGTAGCATCTGTTGAAGTATTTGTTAAAGTAACAAATTCTAATAATTATGTTTTAATTACAATTCCTGTAAATCAGACATTTGTAAATGTAAAATAATTATGAAATGAATTTAAAAATAAGCTGCTGCGTACAACGTGGCAGCTTGTTTTTTATTAAAACGGAGGTTATGAAGATGTCAAAAAGCAAAAAAATTATAAGTATCCTACTTTCTCTGTGCTTATTATTCTCCGCAAGTCTGCTTTTACCAGATCAGACTTTTGCAAATACTTCAAATAGCTATATTAATATTATGCATAAGATTAATACAGCAAGGTCTAATTATCCCATTCGTTATAATTTTAGTCTAGAAAAAGAGTCAGATATTTATTTTGAGCTTGCAATCAATGAGCGAACAACGGTTGCATTGACTGTAAAAAATAAAAAGGACGAAGTTGCTGTCAAGAGCGATACGCTTCCTTCTGTAGATCCAAGATGGCAGTATAATGAAAAAAATGGTACCTATCAAAACAAACATACCATGCATCTGCCAGCAGGAGAATATATTCTTGAAATGAATTTTGAGACTGAAGTGAATTATGATTTGTCTGTCAGCAGAATTTCGGAAGAAGCTAAGTTAAATTATTCAAAATTAAATTTGACAAAAGGATTTACCAAGCAGCTGAAAGCCGAAGGTGGAACGATAAAAAGTTGTACTTCTGGAAATAAGAAAGTTGCGACGGTAAGCAATTCGGGAAAAGTTTCTGCAAAGAGTATCGGAAAAACAACAATCAAAGCCAAATTGTCAAATGGAAAAACTTTGTCATGCAAAGTTTCCGTAAAACCAAACAAATATCAGGCAAAAAAGATTACGGTTAAGGATGTTGTTTACAATACATCAGAAATGAAAGCTTACGCTGCTTCATTTGATTCGAAAGGAAATTTAGTTCTGAAATTTAAACTGGTTAATAACAGCTACGGAAAAATCACAAATGTATCAAAATTTAAAGTTACAGTAAAAGATTCTTCGAAAAAAAATGTTGTATCTTACAATAAAAAGAATTATAAGACAAGTGTTGCAAGTTACAGTGATAAAGAATGTACCATAACCATTCCAAAATCTGCATTAAAGAAAGATTATAAGAAGATTGATTTACGTACCTGCACGTATTCCATTACTGGAAAATTTGCTGCTTCTTCTTTATAAAACTCAAATTAGAAAAGGTGTTAGCATTGATATTCCTCAATGTTAGCACGTTTTCTATAGCAAAAATTCTCTAAAGCTTTTGCTATAGTCTTCGTTACCGAAATACCTTAATAAATTATCTATGGATTATTTTATTTCTTCAACATGCAAAATCAGCATAATTGATATCCAGAAAAATTCGAATATGTTGTTTTACTGATTGATACGGTGGAATTTTTTCTTCCATTATATTATTCCCTTGCTTTTGACTACAAAAGAGGCTGCTCAAAGCAACCTCTTTTATACATGTAAAAATTATTTGATTGTAATTACCTGTGAAGCATCAGCAGTTACATCAACGCTGTACTTAGTCGTACCAACTTTAAATGTAACTTTTTTGATTGTAACTTCAGACTTCTTTACGGAATCCATATTTTTTGCATTGATAACAGTTCCATCATTTGCAATACCTTCAACCGAAACAACATCAATTCCATCAGCTGAATCCTGCTTATATGTCTTATCACCATATACAAATTTTGCAGTCTTTTCAACAGCTTCTTTTACAGAAGAAGCATCAACAGAATTCTTCTCAAATGTCAGAACTCCAGTAGGCTGAGAATCCTTTACAGTAAATGTGGTAGTGAAAGTCTTTGTTGTATCCTTGCTGTCTTTTGTTGTTACAACAGTAGCAGTAATCTTGTAAGTACCAGCACCAAAATTCTTAGTTACTGAAATTCCAGAGAAAGAAACTGTTCTTACTGTTAATTGATCATCAGAAACAGCAGCTCCGGTATTTCCAGTAACATTCTTACCATCTTTATCTTCTAATTTATATTCGATAGATTTAACAGTTGAACCATCTTTAAGAGATGAACCAACCTTAATAGTTGCATTTGCAACACCATTGATTAACTGATTTACATTAGCTGTTACCACATAATCGGCAGCTGTTGTATGATCATCATCAACAAGGTTATCAACTTCTGTCTTATTTACATCTAATGCAAAAGACTCTGTTCCTTTTGAAAGATCTGCTGGTTTCTGAATAATGATAGTTACGACCTTAGCACAAACTTCCTTAGAATCTTTTTCATAAGAAATCTTGTACTGATATGTTCCTGCTTCAATATTCTTTGCATTAAATACAACTTTTACTTTATTTCCAGTTGCTGCATTTTTAACAAAATACTTATTGCTGGCATTAGCTGTTACAGTCTTGGTATCAATCGCCTTGTCAGAACCATCTTTTGCTGTTGTGTTCAAGCAAGTAACTTTTACTGTACCATCACCTAAGAAATCTTTTGAATACTGATCTTTAAAAGAAGCAGTTACGGTAGCAGTCTTATCCATTGCATTTGAAAGTGTAGCAGATGTCTTATCAATATCCATAGTTGCTACAGCTCTTTCAGCGACAACTGTAATTGCAACAGAGTTGACAATCTTGTTGTCCTTCTTAATTAAAATATAAGCAGTACCAGCTTTTACTGGAGTAACAAGAACTCTGTGGTTACTATTACTTGCATCCTCAAGTGCAGAATTGCCAAGCATTAATACATTCTTGTCACTTGACTCTACAGAATAGTTATAGTAATCAGATACTTCATTGTTGTCAGCATCCTTAATCTGGAAGTATGCGTACATATTCTTTTCGCCAACAGCAAGCTGTG
>OOCX01001128.1_pt1 | contig 17543 bp, 12 predicted proteins | sample 1671231 | NCBI WGS metagenome assembly OOCX01 (sample SAMN06348135, study PRJEB24527) | human gut metagenome | biome: human gut; feature: ankylosing spondylitis patient; material: feces | host: Homo sapiens | place: China | collected 2015-10 | reverse complement strand
CCAAACTCTACTGGTGCAGCTAAGGCAATCGGCCTTGTTATCCCAGAGTTAAACGGCAAGCTGATCGGTTCCGCACAGCGTGTTCCGGTTCCGACAGGTTCCACCACTATCCTTGTTGCAGTTGTTAAGGGCAGCGACGTTACCGTTGAGGGTATCAACGCAGCTATGAAGGCAGCAGCTTCCGAGTCCTTCGGTTACAACACTGATCCGATCGTATCTTCCGACGTTATCGGTATGAGATTTGGTTCTCTGTTCGATGCTACCCAGACTATGGTTTCCAAGCTTGGTGATGATCTGTATCAGGTACAGGTTGTTTCTTGGTATGACAACGAGAACTCCTATACTAGCCAGATGGTTCGTACAATCAAGTACTTCGCTGAGTTAGCATAAGTTTCGCTTAAGCGCAAAGACCTACGGGGTCCGGTCTGAAAGGACCGGGCCTCTTTTTGATTCTTACAGTTCACATGTCACAAAGGAAGAGCTTGATCAGGCACTTAAGGCATTGAAAGAGCTTCTTCCGATGCTTCGCCGCTACACAAGACGATAGAATGATACCAGGGTCAAAAGCTCCAAAAGCCGTTCGTGCTTGCACTAAAGGCTTTGAGCTTGGGACCCTAGGTATCAAATTAAACAATTATGCGCGAGCAGCAAACTGCTCCGCAATCAGAAGGGAGAAAATTCCATGTTAAAGAAGACTGTTGACGATCTTAAGAATCTTCAGGGAAGAAGAGTTCTTGTTCGTTGTGATTTCAATGTACCGTTAAAGGACGGCAAGATTACTGATGATACCCGTATTAAGGCTGCACTGCCGACCATCCAGAAGCTGATCGACGGCGGCGCAAAGGTAATCCTTTGCTCTCACTTAGGAAAACCTAAAGGAGAACCAAAACCAGAATTATCTTTAGCACCAGTAGCAGTACGCTTAAGCGAACTGTTAGGACAGGAAGTTAAATTTGCAGCAGATGACAATGTTGTCGGAGATAATGCAAAAGCAGCAGTAGCTGCTATGAAAGATGGAGAAGTAGTACTTCTTCAGAATACTCGTTACAGAGCAGAAGAAACTAAAAATGGTGAAGCATTCAGCAAAGATCTTGCAAGCCTTTGTGATGTATTTGTAAACGATGCGTTTGGTACAGCTCATAGAGCACACTGCTCAAACGTTGGTGTAACAGAATATGTTGACACAGCCGTTGTAGGATATTTAATGCAGAAAGAGATCGATTTCTTAGGAAATGCGGTTAATAATCCAGAAAGACCTATGGTAGCCATCTTAGGTGGAGCGAAAGTTGCTGACAAATTAAAAGTAATTGATAACTTACTTGAAAAATGTGATACACTGATCATCGGTGGAGGAATGGCTTATACATTCTTAAAAGCACAGGGATTAGAAGTTGGTAAATCTTTAGTAGACGATGAAAAAATCGACTATTGTAAAGAAATGATGGCAAAAGCAGAGAAATTAGGAAAGAATTTATATCTTCCAATCGATACAACAGTAGCAGACGGATTCCCAAATCCTATCGATGCTGAGATCGAAGTATCTGTTGTAGCAGCTGATGCAATTCCAGCTGATAAAGAAGGACTTGATATTGGACCAGCTACATGTGAGAAATTCGCAGAAGCAGTTAAAACTGCTAAAACAGTTGTATGGAATGGACCAATGGGTGTATTTGAAAATCCTATCCTTGCCAAAGGAACAATTGCCGTTGCTCAGGCTTTAGCTGATACAGATGCAACAACAATCATCGGTGGAGGAGACTCTGCAGCAGCTGTTAACCAGTTAGGATTTGCAGACAAGATGACACACATCTCTACAGGTGGTGGAGCTTCTCTTGAATTCTTAGAAGGAAAAGACCTTCCAGGTGTAGTAGCAGCCAACGACAAATAATCATTGCACTTAAATATTTAATATTTAATACACTTTATAAACAAAATGTCAAGAAAGAAGGATATTAGTCTTATGCGTAAAACAATCGTAGCAGGAAACTGGAAAATGAACAAAACTCCTAGCGAGGCAAAAGCATTAATCGAAGAATTAAAACCATTAGTAGCAAGTGAAACTTCTGATGTAGTATTCTGTGTACCAGCAATCGATATTCCAGCAGCAATTGAAGCTGCAGCAGGAAGCAATATTGCAATCGGTGCTGAGAATATGTACTTTGAAGAAAGTGGAGCTTATACAGGAGAAATCGCTCCTAACATGTTAACAGATCTTGGAGTAAAATATGTTATTCTTGGACATTCTGAAAGAAGAGAATACTTTGCTGAAACAGATGAAACTGTTAACAAGAAAGTATTAAAAGCTTTTGAACATGGAATTACACCAATCGTTTGCTGTGGTGAAACTCTTGCTCAGAGAGAACAGGGAGTTACAATCGACTTCGTTCGCCAGCAGATCAAGATCGCATTCCAGGGAGTAAGTGCTGACCAGGCTAAGACTGCAGTTATCGCTTATGAGCCAATCTGGGCTATTGGAACAGGTAAGACAGCAACATCTGACCAGGCTGAAGAAGTATGTGCAGCAATCAGAGAATGCAGAAGCAATCCGCATTCAGTATGGTGGATCTGTATCTGCAGCTAGTGCACCAGAATTATTTGCACAGCCAGATATCGACGGTGGATTAGTTGGTGGAGCATCATTAAAACCAGACTTTGGTAAAATCGTAAACTATAAATAAATTTGATTAATTAAATGATGGGTCCCTCGGATATTGAATATCCGGGGGATTTTTTCTTTTTTATATAATGGTAGAATTCGTTAAAAGATTAAAGAAATAAAAGACTAGAAGCAAGCAATAAATCGGTTTATAATAAATAATAAGATCAAGTACAAAAAAGATTCCGAGAGTAGATGAAAAGGGGGCATATGATATGGAGAAATACAAAAGAATTTTTGTCATTGTCTTAGATTCCTTAGGAATCGGAGAAATGCCAGATGCAGCCAGATTTGGAGATCATGATGTAGACACCTTTGGGCATATCTGTGATATCGTGGGAACATTAAATATTCCAAATCTAAAAAAGCTTGGATTGTTAAATTTGCATCCAACAAAAGAAATGGAAGAAGAAAAACATCCAATTGCCTACTATACCAGATTAAAAGAAACTAGTAACGGAAAAGACACTATGACAGGTCACTGGGAGATGATGGGACTTAAGATCGAGAAACCATTTCTTACCTTTACAGACACAGGTTTTCCACCAGAATTGATCCATGAATTAGAAGAAAGATGTGGAAAGAAAGTTATTGGCAATAAATGTGCCAGTGGAACGCAGATTTTGGATGAATTAGGTGAAGAAGAGATTAAAAATGGTTCAATGATCGTATATACATCTGCCGATTCTGTGATGCAGATCTGTGGAAATGAAGAAACTTTTGATCTTAAGAATCTTTATCGCTGTTGTGAGATCGCAAGAGAGCTTACGATGAAAAATGAATGGAAAGTCGGAAGAATCATTGCAAGACCATATGTGGGAAAGAAAAAAGGCGAATTTGTAAGAACAAGCAATCGAAGGGATTATGCTTTAAAACCATTTTCAAGAACTGCTTTAAATGCATTAAAAGATGAAGGATTTGACGTAATTTCAGTAGGAAAGATCAATGATATTTTCTGTGGTGAGGGAATTACACAGACTTACCATTCAGACAGTTCTGTGCATGGCATGCAACAGACGATTGAGATTTGTAAAGAAGATTTTCATGGCCTCTGCTTTGTGAATCTGGTGGACTTCGATATGCTCTACGGCCACCGCCGCGATGTAGCAGGCTATGCCGCCGCTGCCACCGAGTTTGACAAGTTCGTGGCCGACTTCATCCCCGGAATGCGGGAGGGCGATCTCCTCATGATCACCGCTGACCATGGCTGCGACCCGTCCTATACCAAGACCACCGACCACACCCGCGAGTATGTGCCGTACCTGATTTGCGGCAAGGGCGTGAAGCCTGGCGTTGACCTTGGCACTCGTCTGTGCTTTGGCACCATCGCCCAGACCATCTGCGAGTATCTTGATGTGGATGCTTCCTCTCTGGACGGCAAGAGCGTCTGGAACGAGATCAAGGCATAATGATTTTATAGAATGAGAAAGCCGCCTGCATTGGTTCAAGATGCAGGCGGCATTTTTATGCAGTTTATCGGCACGGACTTTCTGGTGAAAAAGCAAAACAGGAAATGACCGCAGTCGTTTCCTGTTTTGCAAATAAAATAATATTTCCGCTATAGAGTCCGGAGCTTGTGCGGAGGACATTTTAAATCGTCAGGCCGCGTCGTTCTGCTGCGAAGCAGCATCCTGAATGGCACCCCAGATGGAGGAAGCCGCATTATAAATAGAGGATGCAGCCTGTTCCACCTCTTCCTGTGTGGGCAGGGAGATGGACGGTGCTTCTCCGGCCGTATCACCGCTGCCGGTCTCGCCCTCGGCGGGAGCTTCCGGCTCCTGCGGCTGGGTGTCGGCAGGCTGCTCTGCATCTGCAGGCTGGTCAGCCGGGACGGTCTCTTCCGGCAGGCTGTCGGCGGGCACTTCCTCGGGAACGCTCTCGGCAGGCACCTCCGAAACAGCGGCGTTCGGGTCGGTGGTGGGGGTGAACACCTCGGTCTTTTCCGGCTTCTGGGTGGTGTCGGCAACGGTGCCCTCACCGCCCAGCACGGACGCGATCATTTCCCTGGCCTTGCTCACAGAAGCATCATCCGGTTTCATGACGTAGAGCTTCTGTCCCTTGGCAGAGTAGCACTTGGTGCTGCTGGAGCTTGTGCCGGTGACGGTATAGCTTTCAATATCCCACTCGGCAAAGTCGCTCAGCTGCATCCGTACCAGCGCACTGATCTGATCCTGTGAAAAGCTGGTGACGAAGCAGTCGGCTGCGGCATCCATGATCTTGGAAAAGCCCATCAGCAGGGCAGGGGACTTGATCTTGTTCAGCATGGCATCGATCACCTTCATCTGGTTGATGCCGCGCTGGATATCGCCGGATGCAAAGGCGTGACGCTCACGGGCAAAGGCCAGAGCGGCCTTGCCGTCCAGATGGTTCCAGCCCTCCACAAAGGTGGTGGGGTCATAGTAGCCGGGGCTGCCCACAGAAGTGAACGCCTGATCGGAGTAGACATCCACGCCGCCCAGCGCATCGATGATGCTGATGAAGCCCGCAAAGTTGATGCGGATGTAATGGTCCACATTGACGCCGTACAGATTGCCCAGTGTGGCCATGCTGGTTTCCACGCCGTACAGACCGGCGTGAGTCAGCTTATCCTTGCTGTCGGTGCCGGCAAGGTCTACGTAGTAGTCGCGCGGGGTGTTGATCAGGGCCACCCTCTTGGTGACAGGGTTCACGGCAGCAAGGATATTCACGTCGCTGCGGGCATTTTCCGTCAGCTCGCCGCGGGTGTCCACGCCGCTGAGGTAGATCACAAACGGTTCCTTGGTGATCTTGTTGGCCTCGGCACCGGTGAGCAGGCCAGAGGTCATGCTGCCCAGGGCAGAAAGGCCCTGCTGGGCCCAGAAGCAGCCCAGCGCCATGGCAGCGCACAGGAACACCGAGAATACCCGGGCCACCTTGCCGGGAACATTGTACTCCTGACAGCGCTTTACCAGCAGCCACAAAAGCGCCAGCAGCGCGGCCAGAATGACCAGATACAGCACCGGCAGCATCTGGGTGCGCCACAGCTGCACCAGTGCCAGAATGCTTAAAATACCTTGTAAGATCAGCAAAATTTTCCCCCACTTGGAAGGTACTGCCACGGCTCCATCCACGGGCGGCTGGGCCTTGGGCGGTACGGGTGTGTTGTGGCCGCTGCGCGGCGGCTTCTGGGGAGGCTGGGCCGGAGGCGGTGTGCTGGGCTGTTCCGGCGGCAGCTCGGAAAAAAACGCCGAGCTGTCTACCTCGATGGGTGCAGTATCCTCAGAGCCTTCCTTGCGGCTGATGTGCCGCAGAGAACGGTAATCTTCGTGGGAACGATCGTTTTCATCCATCATTCAAAACCACTCCTTTTTGTCAGGAAACAGGTACAATGGTCAGCACTGCACGGGCCGGAAGGCAGGTGGCGGTCTGATCTTCGTTGGAAAGCCAGCCAAAGCCTTCACAGATGTGATCCGGGCAGGGCGAATCCACGAACCGGGCTGCACCGTCCTTGATCTGAATGTGGACGGTATAGTAACCGGTGTCCACATCATAGGTCTCATCCACGTCCAGCGGCAGGTTCATGGTGGTGTTGTTGTCGCCGTAGATCAGCTCGGCCCGCAGCCCGGAGCCGGAAGCGTGCACGCGGCGCACCACCAGCAGCACAGCGGCAATGGCCAGAATGACCACGGCAAAGAGAAGATTGGCAAGCAGCTTTTTGTTTTTCATGCGTTAATCCTTGATCTGTAATTGTTCCAGCTCGGCCAGCCACAGTGCGGCACAGGCATCGCTGGGCATCCGCCAGTCGCCGCGGGGCGAAAGGGTCACGCTGCCCACCTTGGGGCCGTCGGGCAGGCAGCTGCGCTTGAACTGTTGGGCAAAGAACCGCCAGTAGAAGTTGCGCAGCCACTTGTACAGCACGCTGTCCGGGTACTCCGGCCGGCCTGCGAATGCAGTCTTTGCCAGCCGGAAGATCTTGGCCGGGCCAAAGCCGAAGCGCAGCACCTGATACAGGTAGAAATCGTGCAGCTCGTAGGGCCCCACAAGGTCCTCGGTCTTCTGCGCGATCTCGCCGTCCTTGGCAGGCAGCAGCTCCGGGGAGACGGGCGTATCCAGAATATCCAGCAGCACCGTGCGCAGAGCATCGGTGGCGGCAATGTCGGCTTCGTAGCGCACAAGGTGGCGCACCAGCGTTTTGGGCACACCGGCGTTCACACCGTACATGCTCATGTGGTCGCCGTTGTAGGTGGCCCAGCCCAGCGCCAGCTCCGAAAGGTCGCCGGTGCCCACTACAAGGCCTCCGGTGCGGTTGGCGGTATCCATCAGCTCCAGCGTGCGCACGCGGGCCTGACCGTTTTCAAAGGTGACATCCAGCACGCTCTCGTCCTGACCGATGTCCGCAAAATGGCTGTGCACGGTGTTGGCGATATCGATCTCTTTAAAGGAGACCTGCAGCTCATCGCACAGGATCTCTGCGTTGCTGCGGGTGCGCTTCGTGGTGCCAAAGCAGGGCATGGTCACAGCCAGCACATCCCGGGCGGGGCGGCCCAGCTGCTTCATGGCACGCACGGCCACCAGCAGCGCAAGACAGCTGTCCAAGCCGCCGGAAATGCCGATAACGGCGGTCTTTGCGTGGGCGTGTTCCAGCCGCTTGGCAAGGCCGTCGGCCTGCATTTTCAGAATCAGCTCACAGCGCTCGGCGCGGCGCTTGGGGTCGCCGGGCACAAAGGGTGCGGGGTCGATCCAGCGGGTCAGCGTGGTCTCTGCCGGTTCCAGATCGAACTCCACGGTCTGGTAGCCCTCGCCGCTCAGCTCAAAACTGGTGTTGCGGGCACGCTCGGCTTCCATGCGCTGGCAGTCGATCTCGGTCTCGGCACAGCCGCCGTCAAAGGGAGCGTTTTCCGCCAGAATAGTGCCGTTCTCGGCGATCAGGTCGTGGCCGGCGAACACCATGTCCTGCGTGCTCTCACCGTGCCCGGCGGAAGCATACAGGTAGCCGCACAGCAGGCGGGCAGACTGGTTGGACACCAGCGCCCGGCGGTACTCGGCCTTGCCGACGGTCTCATCGCTGGCGGAAAGATTTGCGATCACGGTCGCACCGGCCAGCGCGTGGAAGGTGGAAGGCGGCAGGGCGCTCCACAGATCCTCGCAGATCTCCACGCCCAGCACAAAGCTGGGCATCTGGCGGCAGCGGAACAGCAGGGAGGTGCCAAAGGGCACCTGCTGACCACACACCTCCACCAGCTCCACCTCGGTGCTGCCCGGGGTGAACTGGCGCTTTTCGTAGAACTCGCCGTAGTTGGGCAAATAGGTCTTGGGCACAAGACCCAGAATGCGGCCATGGCATAGCACGGCGGCGCAGTTGTACAGCTTGCCGTGCACCAGCAGCGGCAGGCCCACCAGCGTGACAACGTCCAGTGCTTTTGTTTCATCAAGCAGAGTGCTCAGGGCATCCAGTGCACCGGTCTGCAGCGTGCGCTGCAGAAACAGGTCGCCGCAGGTATAGCCGGTCAGGCAGAACTCGGGGAACACGGCCAGCTTTACGCCGCGGGCTGCAGCTTTGTGCAAAGCATCCGTGATCTGCCGGACATTATAGGCGCAGTCGGCCACCCGCAGTGCGGGAGAAAGGGCGGCTGCTTTCAAAAAACCATCTTTCATCGGAGGATTTCACATCCTGTCTTTCTTAGTTGACTGCAATTTCCTGCAGTGCACATAGTATACCACAAACAGACCCAAACGGGAAGTAAAAGAACAATGACAAAAACAAAACAGCCGCGCTCTCTCCATCTCGCACTGCCCGACGGAGAAAGCGGGCAAGACAAAAAATAAAAAATCCCACACAAAAATGTGCGGGAATCAAAGACTGAAAAATGGAAAACGAGATAGACCGTAAGCCGGGTTCTGTATTAAACGACGATCTGTCTAGACCTGCCATTGCTGACAGGTTCGTGCCGCCTTCGGGACACGCGAGCAGCGCTGTACGTCCCATATAGGCGTTGCTTCCGGTAGGGTTTACAAAGCCGCATGGTCACCCATGCGCTGGTGAGCTCTTACCTCGCCGTTTCATCCTTACCGCATTGCTGCGGCGGTTTGTTTTCTGTTGCACTTTCCCTGAGGTCACCCTCGGCTGCCGTTAGCAGTTACCGTGCTCTGTGAGGCCCGGACTTTCCTCAGAGCGGTCAAAGCCGCCCCGCCGCCGTATGTTCCACTCGTTTTCCGCTCCTCATGATACCATAAAAAAGCAGGATTTGCAAGTAGAAGCCTTTTTTGATATAATATCTTATATATTTTTATGCTTTTTTGCGCAGGAGGTGGGTGCATATGCGGCTGTTTTTTACGGTGCCCGATACGCCGCAGACCCAAAACGGAGTGCTTCTGCGCAATTTTCTGCGCCAGTGTGCCGTTTCTACCGACCTTGCCCGTGCAGTCAAGTTCCGGGGCAGCGGCTTTTTTGCGGATGGAGAGCCTGTCCTTGCCAACCGCAGGGTGTACCCGGGGCGGACGGTCAGCTTTGAGCTGCCGCCGGAAGGGGAAGGCGTGGCCCCGCAGCCGGAGATCCCGGTAAACGTGGTCTATGAGGATGCCTTTGCAGTGGTGCTGGAAAAGCCGCCGCATCTGGCCGTGCACCCCACCCTGAACTACCCCTACGATACCCTTGCCAACGGGTATGCGGCATGGGCTGCGCAGCAGGGCATCAGCCCGGTGTTCCGCCCGGTGAACCGTATCGATAAGGACACCAGCGGCCTTGTTCTGGCTGCAAAGCACGCCTATGCTGCGCCGCTGCTGGCCCGGAATGTGGAAAAACTCTACTATGCCGTTGTGGAGGGAGAGCTGCCGCTGGGTCCGGGCGTGATCGACGCGCCCATTGGCCGCCAGGCGGAGAGCATCATTGGCCGCTGCGTGACCCCGGACGGCAAGCCCAGCCGCACCGAGTATACCATATTAAAGGCAGAAAACGGCCTGAGCCTTGCAGCCTGTGTGCCGGTAACGGGCCGCACCCATCAGATCCGGGTGCATTTTGCGTCCATCGGCCACCCGCTGGCTGGGGATGACCTTTACGGCGGGAGCCGGGAGCGCATTGGGCGGCAGGCGCTGCACTGTGCAAGGCAGAGCTTCCGGGTGCCGGTGTACACCCCGGTGGAGGGCGGAATCCGGGTGGAATGCCCGGCGAATGGAAATAACTGGAAAACTGCTGCGGCGGAAAGCCCGCTGCCGCAGGATATGAAACAGCTTTTTGGTGAAAAGTAAGTGAAAGAACCGCCCAAATTTTGTGACAATGCTTGTTTCAAAGACGGCAGGGTGTATAATAAAATAAGAATGTTGTGTGCATGAGCCTGCTGGAAAGGGCATGTGCGCCCAAGACCGCCGCCGTCTTATCCCGGCACCGTGTGTGCATTGGCGGCAAGGAAGGAGAAAAACCTTTTGATCGAAGACAAGACAAAGGAGCAGCAGCCCGCTTCACCGGTAAAACCGAAACGCGGCCAGAGGCTGCGCTCCCTTTGGGCACAGCTGCAATGCATGGGGCTTTTGCACCGGCACCGGTTGCGCCGTAAAACCCAGAATCATGTGAATGATTTTGGCAGAAAGCTTGCCCAGAATTCTGCCGTGCCAGTCATCGGGGAGACGCTGTATGCACTGGGCTATTCTACAGAGTATGGATTCGTCCGCGTTGGGCGCGGCCTGCGCAGCGGCTGGCTGTGGCTGTGGCAGGCATTTACGACACTGCTGGCAAATGCTGCGGCAATGGCGTTCCCGGGGGCAGCGCAGATGTTCCGGGACCTGTTCGGCCCGATCTGGCTGTTCTTCCGGGGCTGCGGTTCGCTGCTGGTGCACGCCCAACAGGTGCGGAAAGAAAAAGGCTTTGCCGCAGCCTGCAAAGCCAGCGTACATTATCTGGCCAGCGGCGTGCGCCGCAACCTGAAAACACTGCCGCGCATGGCCATGTATGTGCTGCCGGTGTGCGCACTGGCCGTTATGGTGACCGTGTTCAACCATACCGTCCGCCAGCCTTATGCGCTGGAGGTGCAGGTGAACGGCCAGACCGTCGGCTATGTGGCCAATGAGGATGTGTTCAACTCGGCCCGCGAGGCGGTGCAGGAGCGTATCAACTACGCAGACACCGACCATGCAAAGTGGACCGTGGAGCCTACCTACACCGTTACCGTGGCCCACAAGACCATGGATGAAAACGAGATGGCGGACGCGATCCTGAAGAGCGCCAGCGACGAGATCAGCGAGGGCACGGCCCTGTATCTGGATGGTGAGCTGACCGCAGTGTGCAGCGATGGCGTCAGCCTGCAGAGCTACCTGAGCAGCCTGCTGGAACCCTATGAGGACCCTGAGAACTCCAACGTGACCGTGGGCTTCAACAAGGAAGTCACGCTGGAAAACGGCATCTACTTCAACGACAGCTTTCAGGACGAAGCGGATGTGGAAAAGGAACTTTCCGGTGTGCAGCAGCAGGAAAAGATCTACACAGTGGGCGCAGGCGACACGCTATGGAGCATCGCCCAGAAAAACGACCTCACCTTCCGTGAGCTGTGCGAACTGAATACCAATTTCAAGGGCGCGCCCCTGAACGAGAAATCTAACATTCAGGCCGGTGATGAGCTGATCGTGACCAAGCAGGAAGCTACGCTGGAAGTGCGCATCACCAAGGTGGAAACCTGGCAGGAGGAGATTCCCTATACCACCGAGACCACCACCTCCAACGAGTACACGGTGGGTACCAAGAAAACGGTGCAGAACGGTGTGAACGGCCTGCGTCAGATCACGGCGCAGCGTGTTTATAACACCGATGGCATCCAGCTTTCCCAGAAGATCCTGAGCACGGAAGTGGTGCAGGAGCCTGTCACGGAAAAGATCGTGAAGGGCACCAAAAAGGTGACCAGCAGCACCAGCTACATCACCGGCAGCGGTCAGTTCATCTGGCCGGTGCCCGGCTACCGGAACTGCTCGCGCTGGTACGGCGGCAGCCACAAGGGTGTGGATATCTGTGCGGCTGCCGGTACGCCCATCTACGCATCGGCGGGCGGCACCGTGACCAAGGCCGGCTACAACAAGGCCGGTGCCGGTACGGGTTATGGCTACTCCATCATCATCAGCCACGGCAGCGGCTACACCACGGTGTATGCGCACTGTCTGTCGCTGGCGGTGCACTCCGGCCAGACCGTCAAGCAGGGCCAGCTGATCGGCTATGTGGGCAGCACCGGACGCTCCAGCGGCAACCACTGCCACTTTGAGATCCGCCGCAACGGCAGCTACATCGCGCCGCAGAATGTGTTCAACCGCAGAAAGTATAGGTAAAGGTAAGTTTGCAGAGGGCTTTTTCTCCGGAAAAGGCCCATCTGCTGTATTATGTAACAGAAAAGGAGAGATGATCTTATGTCTACCCCTCACATCAGTGCTGAAAAAGGCGATTTTGCAAAGACCGTCCTGATGCCGGGCGATCCTCTGCGTGCAAAATTCATTGCGGACACCTTCCTCAAGGATGTCCGTCAGGTGACCGGCGTGCGCGGGATGCTGGGCTTTACCGGCACCTACGAGGGCCGGCCCATCAGCGTGATGGGCAGCGGCATGGGTATGCCTTCCATCGGCATTTATTCCTATGAGCTGTTCAAGTTCTACGATGTAGAGAACATCATCCGCATCGGCTCTGCCGGCAGCTATACCGACAAGGCCAAGCTGTTTGACGTGGTGCTGGCCGCCGGTGCTGTGAGTGAAAGCAACTATGCCCGTGTGCAGAGCGGCTTTGAAGGGGACATCACGCTGCCCAGCCAGAGCCTGAACGACAAGCTGCGCGCTTCTGCCGCAAAGCAGGGCATCCCCCTCATCGAGGGAAACATCCACTCTTCGGATGTGTTCTACCGTCAGCCCTCCGATGCAAAGCCCACCTACTGGGAAAAGCTGCGCGACGAGCGCGGCTGCCTGTGCGTGGAGATGGAGAGCTTTGCCCTGTTTGCCAATGCACAGGTGCTGGGCAAGAACGCTGCCTGCCTGCTGACCATTTCCGACAGCTTTGTTTCGCCGGAAATCACCACGGCAGAACAGCGCCAGAAGAGCTTTACCGATATGATGAAGGTAGCACTGGGTGCAGAATACTAAGCGTTAAAAACGCATTTCAGCGCGGTTTGCCTGCAAAAGGGCTTGCCGCGCTGTTTTCGACCCCTGAAAACCAAAAAAGGAGTGACGGATATGACAAACCTGACCCTGGAAGAAAAGAAGGAGCTCATCCGCATGGCACTGGCTGCACGGGAAAAAGCCTATGTGCCCTACAGCGATTTTATGGTGGGCGCTGCCCTGCGCGCCAAGGATGGCCGCATTTTTACCGGCTGCAACGTGGAGAACGCTGCCTTTACCCCCACCAGCTGTGCAGAGCGCACGGCTCTGTTCAAGGCGGTGGCTGAGGGCGTGACCGAGTTCACCGACATTGCTGTGGTGGGCAGCCGCCGCGGCGAGGTGAACGAGCAGATCACTTCTCCCTGCGGGGTGTGCCGCCAGGCTCTGTTTGAATTCGGCGGGCCGGAACTGAACGTTATCATGGCAAAGACACCGGAAGACTTTATCGAGCGCAGCATGGACGAACTGCTGCCCTTCGGTTTTGGCCCCTCCAATGTGGCGGGCAACCGTGCCGTGAAGTGACGGGATAAAAACGCAGAGGCACACTGCAGGACAATAAAGTGACGACAATACGTGCATTGTGTGCCAAAGCACAGAGAACGCACGGAACTACGGCAAATTTGTGCATAAATACTACTTTTGATAAAAACTTACAAAATTATTGTAAAGATTTTGTAATCGGAATTCGCTTGCATCTGACACGGCTTGCCGTTATACTTGAGCCAGTAAATGTGCAGTTCTGCGCATTTTATTTGTTTGACGCAATTTTATTAAAAATAAAAGGAGAGTTTGATTATGATGATTTCTCGTCGTAATTTCCTGGCTGTGGCTGGTGCCGCTGCCGCTGCCGCTGCTCTGACCGCTTGCGGCGGTTCTTCCGCTTCTTCTACCAGCACCGCTTCTTCCGCTGCTGCTTCTACTGCTTCCTCTGCTGCTGAGGGCGGTGAGAAGATCGTCAAGGTCGCTCTGACCTGCGATACCGGCACGATCGATGATGAGAGCTTCAACCAGGCATGCTGGACTGCTGTTTCCGGCTACATGGGCGATGACTGCCAGTACTACATTCCCGAGGCTGACGCTTCCGATGAGGACCGCGAGACCATGATCCGTCAGGCTGTCAACGACGGCGCTGATGTGATCGTCTGCGTCGGCTACCTGTACGGCGCTTCTCTGGCATGGGCTGCTGACCAGTATCCCGATGTCAAGTTCATCGCCATCGATGTGACGCAGGGCGATATCGGCACCGACGCTATCCCTGCTAACTGCTACTGCATCACCTTCAAGGAGGAGCAGGCAGGCTATCTGGCAGGCTACGCCATCGCAAAGGACGGCAAGACCAAGCTGGGCTTCCTGGGCGGCATGGCTGTTCCCGCTGTTATCCGTTACGGCTACGGCTTCGTGCAGGGCGCTGACGCTGCTGCTGCTGAGCTGGGTCAGAACATCGAGATCAACTACTTCTATGGCGGCCAGTTCTACGGCGATGCAAACATCACCTCCCGTATGGAGGGCTGGTACTCCAACGGCACTCAGGTCGTCTTTGCCTGCGGCGGCGGCATCTACACCTCCGCTGTTGAGGCTGCTCTGAAGAACAATGGCTACGTCATCGGCGTTGACGTTGACCAGAACTACATCGGTGCAAACGGCGTTGCAGATGGTACCTACGCTTATAACCCGTTCATCACCTCTGCTATGAAGGGCCTGTCCGAGGCTGTCAACACTGCTCTGGCTGATATCGATGCCGGCAGCTGGGACGACATCGCAGGTTCCAATGGCAACTTCGGTCTGGAGGACGGCGATTATATCGGCCTGCCCACCGATGCAGACAGCTGGAACTTCGAGTCCTTCACCACCGACGAGTACGAGGAAGTCAAGGGCAAGATCAAGAGCGGCGAGATCACTGTTGATAACAGCTCCGACGACGCTACCAAGCCCACCGTCAGCGAGTTCACCACCGTCAACTACATCCAGTAAGCTGTTGTCCGGCAGGCCTGCCTGCGGACGATCGATAGTTCTTTTCAAAGCGGGGCATCCTGTAACGGGGTGTCCCGCTTTTTTCTGTCTTCTATTGGCGTAATGCGGGAAAAATGCAGCGTACTCTTCGTGAAAAGAGTACAAAAGTAATACTATTATCTGTGCTTTCTGCCAAAAAGCAAAAAAGACATGTGCAAATTGCCGCAAATCAGGTATAATGGAACTTAAAGAAGTATCGGTGTCGAAACGACACGAAAGGAGAGTGAGCAGATTGGCAGAGGATTTTGTGATCGAAATGCTCCACATTACCAAGGAGTTCCCTGGAATCAAGGCAAACGACGATATCACCCTGCAGCTGCGCAAAGGCGAGGTACATGCCCTGCTGGGCGAGAACGGTGCCGGCAAAAGTACACTGATGAGCGTGCTGTTTGGCCTGTACCAGCCGGAAGCTGGTCAGATCCGCAAAAACGGCAAGGAGGTTGTCATCCGCAACCCCAATGATGCAAACGCACTGGGCATCGGCATGGTGCACCAGCACTTCAAGCTGGTGGAATGCTTCAGCGTGCTGGACAACATCATTCTGGGGGTGGAACCCAACAAGATGGGCTTTTTGCAGAAGGCCGAGGCACGCAAAAAGGTGATGGCCCTGAGCGAAAAGTACGGCCTGCGCGTGGACCCGGATGCACTGATCAGCGATATCTCTGTTGGTATGCAGCAGCGCGTTGAGATCCTGAAGATGCTGTACCGCGACAACGAGATCCTGATCTTCGACGAGCCTACCGCAGTGCTGACCCCGCAGGAGATCGACGAACTGATGGAGATCATGCGCGGGTTCAAGAAGGAAGGCAAGTCCATCCTGTTCATTACCCACAAGCTCAACGAGATCATGGCGGTGGCAGACCGCTGCACTGTTCTGCGCAAGGGCAAGTATATGGGCACCGTGGACATCAAGGACACCACCAAGGAAGAGCTTTCCCGCATGATGGTTGGCCGTGATGTGCAGCTGCAGGTGGACAAAAAGCCTGCCAACCCCGGCGAAGTGGTGCTGGATGTGGAAAACGTTACCATGCACAGCGCCCAGCACAAGAAGGATGCAGTCCGGAATGTCTCTTTTCAGGTGCACGCCGGTGAGATCGTCTGTCTTGCCGGTATCGAGGGCAACGGTCAGACCGAGTTCGTCTACGGCCTGACCGGTCTGGAAAAGATCAGCAGCGGCAAGATCACACTGGACGGCAAGGACATCACCAACGAGTCCATCCGTCAGCGCTCCAAGGACGGCATGAGCCATATCCCGGAGGACCGCCACAAGCACGGCCTTGTGCTGGACTATAGCCTGGAAAACAACATGGTGCTGCAGCGCTACTGGCAGCCCGAGTTCCAGAAGGGCGGCTTTATCCGCAGCGATAAGGTGCGCGAATACTCCGATAAGCTCATTGCCCAGTACGATGTGCGCAGCGGTCAGGGCAGCCTGACCACCGTGCGCAGCATGTCCGGCGGCAACCAGCAGAAGGCCATCATTGCCCGTGAGATCGATAAGGACCCGAAGCTCTTGGTGGCAGTCCAGCCAACCCGCGGTCTGGACGTTGGTGCAATTGAATACATCCACCGTCAGATCGTGGCCGAGCGCGATAAGGGTACGGCCGTGCTGCTGGTCAGTCTGGAGCTGGACGAGGTGATGAACCTGTCCGACCGCATCCTTGTGATGTACGAGGGCGAGGTTGTGGGCGAATTTGACCCCAAGACCACCACCGTGCAGGAGCTGGGCCTGTATATGGCAGGCGCACGCAAGCAGGGAAAGGAGAGCAAATAACACATGAACAAGAAAAAACTTTCCCACAGCAGTCTGAACAGCTCCATCACCAGTGTGCTGGCTGCTCTGCTGTGCATCCTGATCGGCCTTGTGGTCGGTTTTCTGGTGCTGCTGGCCATCAACCCGGCCCACGCATGGGGCGACGGCTTTGTGCGCATCCTGAAGGGCGGCTTCCATGACGCACCCTACGGTGTCGGCAAGGAGCTGGCAAATGCGGCTCCCCTCATTATGACCGGTCTGTCCGTGGCCTTTGCCTTCAAGACCGGCCTGTTCAACATCGGTGCGGCGGGTCAGTACACGCTGGGCGCTTACGGCGCTCTGTACTGCGCCATCATGCTCAAGCTGCCGTGGTTCGTCTGTCTGATCGCAGCCACCATTCTGGGCGGCATCTGGGGTGCGATCCCCGGCTTCTTCAAGGCCTACTTCAACATCAACGAGGTCATTACCTCCATCATGTTCAACTGGATCGGCCTGTATCTGGTAAATGAACTCATCTACCAGAACGGCACCGGCCCCATGTACGACGTGCGCAACACCCGTACTTTGAACCTGAGCAAAAACGCCGATTTTGCCCAGTCCCTGATCCCGGACTTCGGCCTGAACAAGCTGTTCCAGACCAATAGCACCACCATTGCCATCTTCTTGGCGGCAGCGGTGGCCGTGCTGATCTGGGTGGTGCTGAACAAGACCACCTTCGGCTACGAGCTCAAGGCCGTTGGCCTGAACAAGAACGCCGCCCGTTACGCCGGTATCAACGAGAAGAAGAACATCATCCTCTCCATGGCCATTGCCGGTGCGCTGGCAGGCTTCGGCGCAGGTTTGTTCTATCTGTCCAACGTGTCCCAGTGGAACCCGCTGAACTCCACCAGCCTGCCGGGCATGGGCTTCAACGGTATCTCGGTGGCACTGCTGGCAAGCTCCAACCCCATTGGCACCGTGTTCTCTGCGCTGTTCATCTCCCATATCTCGGTCGGCGGCTCCTTCCTGTCCACCAAGTTTTACCCCACTGAGATCTCGGATCTGATCAGCGGC
>OOCX01001119.1_pt1 | contig 17645 bp, 5 predicted proteins | sample 1671231 | NCBI WGS metagenome assembly OOCX01 (sample SAMN06348135, study PRJEB24527) | human gut metagenome | biome: human gut; feature: ankylosing spondylitis patient; material: feces | host: Homo sapiens | place: China | collected 2015-10 | reverse complement strand
TTGGCAGAACTGAAAGCAAGATTACTTCAGATTCGAAAGATTTGGGGTGTTGAGATTGTTGTATTAAATGAAGAACTTGCAGGCGAATATAAATTGACTTGCTAATCACTATTTTGGTGTACTACTACCGAAGTCGTTGAAGTGTGGAACTATAATATAAAAAATATATTGGAGGAATATTAAAGGTGATAAAAAGAATAATGGCGCTTTTTTTAGCATTAATTATGTGCTTAGATGTAAGTATAACAGCAAATGCAGCTGTTTTGAATAAACCTACTGAGCATATTGCAAATGTAGTTTATTTTGTTGATTTTAAAGATAGCAATTCAAATTTTATGGATGGCAAAGTTGATAAGGTTAAAGATATGTTTGATGGAAATAAGGATACTTCATTAAGTAACTATATAAAAATTATATCTTATAATCAAATGAATGTGCATAATTACTTTCCACAAGAACAAAATGGAAAAATAACACCATATAGATTACCGAATAATAGAAGTTACTATAACAATAGTAACGAAACTGAATTAATATCAAATGTACTTGAAAATGTTCCTGTAGACCCAAGTTACAATATTGATATGAATAATGATGGATATGTTGATAATGTTATATTTATTTTTGGTGCAAAAAAGGGTGAAGATGGTGATGTGCTTTGGGCACATAAAGCTAATCATAATGGTGCAACAGAAGTAAACGGTAAAAAAGTAAATAACTACAATATACATAGCTCATATGGTTTGATTGACTCTGTATTAAGGGAAAGAGGAGTACTTATACATGAATTTATGCACTCAATAGGTTACCCAGATTTATATCGTTCAAGAGGAACTGGTGCACCAGTTGGAGGATGGGACATAATGGCTAGTGTTTCATCATTTGTTCAGTACCCATTATCTTATTTAAGAAGTGCCATATCTGGATGGATATCGATAGATACTATAACTCAAAATGGAACATACACATTAAAGCCTTCAAGTAATTCAGGTGATAATCAAGCTTTAATTTTAAAAACTCCTATTTCAGAAAAAGAGTTTTTTGTTGTTGAGTATAGAAAAGCTGGAACACCATATAAAGATCAGCTTGATGAAAAAATACCAGGTAGTGGCTTAATAATTTATAGAGTAAATACAGAAGAAACTTCGAACTATCATGGTAACAAAGATTATATTTATGTATTTAGACCAGGTGAGACAGGAGAAGGTGATGGTAATGGAAAATTATCAGAAGCTTTCTTATCTAAAGAATCTGGAAGAACAACTTATGGTAGTTCTGATTTTAGTAAAAAAATAAGTGACAAAGCAATAACTTATTCTAACGGGCAAAATAGTGGAATAGTTATAGAGAATGTTTCAAATGCAGGAGAAGAAATCACTTTTGATGTTAAATTTACAGATACATCAAATCTAGATATATGGGATGTAGTAGGAAATAAAGAAGTATCAAATAGAACAAACAATGATATTGATATGGATGTAGTTGGAGATAAAGTTTATACAGTATATAATGAGGATAATAAGTTAAAAGCTAAGATGTTTGATGGTTCAAATTGGGTTAGTTTAGGAGATAGTATAATAAATAATAAAGGAAATAACCCAACAATTACAGTGTACAATGATACACCATATGTTTTATATCATGATTCTGCTTATAAAAGTATAGTTGCAAAATTTACGAATAATAAATGGGAAACTGTGCAAACTCTAACAAGCGATTTAAGTCAGTATTCAGATATGATTGCAACTAATAATGGAGTATATATTGCAATTACAAATGGTAAGACAACATTTATGAATGAAGGTAAGGCGTATTTAAAAGTATTTAAATTAAATTCAAATACAAATAAGTTTGAATGCATTGGAAACAATATACATACAGGGTATGTAGTAGAACCTTCTTTAAGTGAGAGTAACGGAAATGTATATGTGTCATATACAGATTTTTTACAGAATAATAAAGTTTTCATACAGAAGTATGAAAATAATACTTGGAAAAATATAGAGGGGATAAATTTATCAGCATCAAGAGCTGTTATTGAGGTAACTGATAAAAAATTATACCTTGCAACTACTTTTGTAAATGGAACAAACTCTTCGCAAGTTCATGTTTATGAAAATAACAAATGGACTAAACTTGGAGAAGATGTTGGTGGAAGTGAAGTAACAAATTTACTTATAGATGTTAATGGTAAAATACCGTATGTAGCTTATGTTGACAGTGTAAAGGGTTGTTCAATAGTTAAAAAAATTAATGGTGATAAATGGGTACAAGAAGGATTAAATGTATCAGACGAGAATTTAAGTAAACTTGATTTTAAAATAAGTAATAATAAAGCGTATGTTGCAATTAATCCAACTGCATCAAAAAAATTATTAATTAAATCGAGACAATTAGAAAAATTAAATACAGGACAAATAGTTGGAGTTTCAGGTATTACCTTGAACAAAACAGCTCTGAATTTAACAATAGGAGCTAGTGAAAGTTTAGTAGCAACAATAAGTCCAAGTAATGCAACAAATAAAGATGTGGAATGGACAAGTAGCAATACAAACGTAGCTACGGTAGATACAACAGGAAAAGTAACAGGTGTATCAGCAGGAAGTGCAACAATAACGGTAAAAACAAAAGATGGAGCTAAGGTGGCAACATGTAATGTTACAGTAAAAAATCCTATAGCAATTAATGATATAAATAAACATTGGGCAGAGTCAACTATCACAGATTTTATAAGTAATGGATATATAAATGGATACCAAGATAATACATTTAGACCAAATAACTCTATAACGAGAGCTGAATTTATAAAAATATTCAATAAGTACTTTGGATTGAATAAAAAAAGTGGTAAAACATTTAAGGATACGTCTACACATTGGGCAAAAGATGAAATAGACATAGCTGTTACTTATGGAGTGATAAATGGATATCCTGATAATACATTTAAACCAAATGAGCCAATAACAAGAGAACAAGCAGCAAAAATAATATCTAACTACAAAAAAATAGAAGATGATAATTATGATAAATTAAATAAATACAAAGATGCTACAAATGTGTCTACTTGGGCAAAGAATTCAGTAGAAGGTGTATTAGAGCAAGGATATATGAATGGATATTCTGATAATACATTTAGACCGAAGAATAATATAACAAGAGCTGAGGCAGTTGTTACATTAAGTAGAATAAAAAAATAAATGGACTAATTGTATGTATTATTACAGTGATTTGTCTTAAATATTAAAAATACTCATATCCAATGGATATGAGTATTTTTAATATTTAAAATTTATCGATGAATAATATATAGTAGTCGAACTTAAAAAAGTTCGTAAATAGATTCTTCAAGGCTCTTGTTATTTTTAGTTATTTTTTTCAAATTTTTCTTTAATGTTGCCCAATACTTTTCTATAGGATTTAAATTTGGAGAATATGGTGGTAAAAATATTAGTTTTAGATTTTTATTAGCATTTTTACATAATTCGTATAATCTACTCTTACAATGAAATGTTGCATTATCCATTACAATAGCTTTATTTTTTTCTACTTCATTTAAAAACATTTCTTTAAACCATTTTTCGAAAAACTTACTATCCATTATTTTATCGTACACTAAAGGAGAGATAATCTTATCTCCACATTTTCCTGCTACTATATTTGTTCTTTTGTATTTTTTACCTGGTATTTTATCGTAAACTTTTTTACCTCTTATAGCTCTTGCATATTCTCTATAAATATAACCTTGTATTCCTGTTTCATCAATATATACTATATCTTCTTCGCTAAAGTTTTTTATCTCATTTAAATATTTATTTACTTTTTCCTTACATTGTTCTTTGTATGAAGTTGTCTTTTTTTTCGTGTTATATTTAATTTCTTTAATGCTTTTCTTATTGCACACTCACTACAATTAAACTCCTCTGCAATCTCAACTAAATATGCATCTGGATGTTTTTCTATATATTTAATTAACTTTTCTGGATAAATCTTTTTTGGTTTTCTAACCTGTATTTTTACTTCACCTAATTTACCTTCCTTTTCTTTATTTATCCACCTAGTTAGTGTTGTTTCAGATATTTTAAATACTTTACAAGTTTCTTTGTAAGTATGGCCTTCTCTTTGGTATTCTACTGCTCTTTGTTTAAACTTTATATCATAACTCATATTATATTTGTTAACTTATTTAACAATTTTCGACAATAAACGATAGGAATATACAAAAAGGTATATTATATGTTATAATACTGTAATAATGTTTTAATACCATTAAGATAGAAAGTAATATTTATAGATATTAATTAGTAAATAGATTAGATTATCAAACGAATATATTTAAAACTAAATATAGATTTTCTCATGGCATACCGAAGATTCGATAATATTTGGTATGCCATAAATAAAAATTTAATGAAAGGAGGACAAAACTTTTTATGAAAAGAAAATTAATTTCTTATATTTGTTTGGTAGCTATTTTTATGGAAACTATTCCAGTAAATGCATTATCTAATATTACTTCAGAAATTGTGCCAATAGAAAGTTCAGAAGAAACTAAATCTGAAGAAGAATCTACTGAACAAAAAGAAGAATCTACTGAACAAAAAGATGAAAAGACTGAAGAAAAAGAAGACAAACAAAAAGAAGAAAGTAAATCTAAGCTAGAAGATAATGTATTTAATATGTATATACTAGATAAAATAGAAAATGAATTAGGATTTTCTATAGGCTTTGATGAAAAAGAAAAGAAGTTTAAATTAAGTAATCAAAGCGAAAAACAATTATCTAAAACAAATCTAGATAGCATAATATATAAAATTAATATATATGATAAAGAAAATAAAGAAAAATTAAATATAGAGCTTCTAGGCAAAGATACTGGAAATTCTGAAAAACTAAATATACTTAAAGATACTAAGTATGAAACTGGTGATACCATAAAAATAGCTTCTTTTGACCCTAAGAAAGGCATTAAAATTTTAGGAGAAATCAAAGGAGATATAAACAAAGAAAAACAAACAGATAAAGAAAATGAAAAGGTAGAAGATTATTCAGACGGTGTTGATAATCTTGATTATATTGAAAATGTAAGATTTAAAATAACTGAAACTAATCTTGAGACTGTCTATAATAATGCACCAGTATTTGAAGGATTAACAGACTTATTAGATGTAGAAGATCCATCTGTAGATGTTCTTCAAGGTATAAAAGTTACTGATGATCACGATGGTTTAATTGATAACTCTAAAATAGTAGTATCAGTTCAAGAACAAACTGAATTTTCAGCTATATTGCAATTAACAGTAGAAGATAGCTGGGGAAGAACAACTAGCACTACACGAAATATTTCAGGCAAAGAAAAAATTAATACAATTAATTCATCAGGAAATGATAGTGCTACTACTCATACAGTAACTAATAGTGCTACTACTCCTACAGTAACTAATAGTATAGAATCTAACACAATTACAGTAGATGGGGTACCATATTCTGATAATAGAACACAAAGATTTAAAATAAGATTTGATGCCACATCTAAGGAAATCAAGGTAACAGATGATGATGGAAGGGTTCTTAGCTATAATGAAAAAGGAGAATATTTCAAGTTTGTATTATATGACAAAAATATGGAAGAAAAAACTTCTGTTACACTATTAGGTAATGACAAAAGTGATTCTGACAAATTGAATGCTATAAATAACTATATTTTTGAAGATGGTGATTATATAGGTATTTGGCATGAAGAATCAGATACTAAACTTAAAATTGATGGGACTGTAAAGAAAACACGAATCAATGAAAATAAAGAAGTTGAAGTTATACAAAACGAAGTAGAAAATTATTCGCAAGGTGTACCACAAGCACAAATTTCTGAGCGTAGATTTAGAATAGAAAAAACTGGACTTGAGGAAGTTAAAAATGCTGCACCTACAATAGGTAATTTAGAATCTATTGTAGTAAATAGGGGTGAAGATAAAGACCTTTTAGAAGGTGTAGCTGAAAAAGTAAGTGATGACTTTGATAGATTTGATGCTGATAATATAGAAAAAGGTTATGTGTCAATAACACATACTCCATTTGATAATACTTATGTTGGAAATCAAATAATAACTTACACTGCAACAGATAGATGGGGCAATAAGGGTACAGCGAATAGAACAATAACTGTAAATTCAGAAAATCCTCTTGATAGTACTTATATTGAGCTTATGAAATCTGAATCTACAAACGAAAGTTTATTTAAACTAAAGATAGACTCAGTTAAAAAACAATTGATAGTAGATAACTTAAATAGTTTACCAGATACGCAAATAGATCCAAGTAGATCATCATCTATATTTAAATTAAAAATATATACAAGAGGTGGAGTACTACAAAAAACATTAAATATAAAAGGTACTGATAAACTAAAAACAGTACTTAGAAGAATCAATGGATATACTTATAGTGAGAATGACCGTATAGAACTTTGGTCAATAGATCCTAAAAATATTAGAGTATTTGGAAATTTAGTAGAAAGCAATAGTACAAATACAAGTACAGATATACCTTATGTAAGTAAAGAAGTAGATGGTGAAAATTATCGTGAAGATTATACAAATGGTATAGATGATCAAGATTACATGAAAAATGTAAGGTTTGAAATTGGTAAAACTAATTTAAAGTATATATACAATAAAGCTCCAGTATTTACAATAAGTAAAGACTTAAGAGTGAGAAGAAAAGGAAAAGTCGATTATATGGATGGGATAAGTGCGTCAGATGATCATGATGGTGATTTATTCCGAAATATAACACACACTGAAATTGATACTAGTACTATTGGAGAAAAGTATATTGAATATAAAGTAGTAGATAGTTGGGGTAGAAATACTCTTATAAAAAGAAAAATTACTGTCTATCCTTACAACAACTTAGAATATAACTATATAAATATAAAAAATAATCAAACTAAGGAGGTAATCTTATCTATTAGATTTGATGAAGATAATAGGAAGTTTAAGGTTAATAAATTAGATGTAAGTAAAATACCAAGTGGTTTAAGTAATAATAGTGAACTACTAAAAATTGAGCTTATTAAGCAAAATAAAAATAGTATTTTAAAATCAAGTAATAAAGAAACTATTACTATTACAAGACAAGATTTAATTAATAACACATTAAATGAAAAATTTGAAAATATACAATACAACTATGGTGATTATTTAGTATTTAATTCTTATGATTATGCAAATGGGATACTTATATCAGCTAAATCAGATGATACATCAAATGAATCAAATAATGAACAAACAAAGTCAAGTGATATATCAGATGGCTCAAATGACTTAGATGAAACACCATCTAATCCAAATGAATTATTAAATGGATTTAGAGATGTAGATCAAATGGAAAACTCAAGGTTTAAAATAGAACAAGAAGGTCTACAAATGATATATAATGCTCCACCAAAAATTGATGGTTTAGAAAACATTTTATACTTATATAGTGGAGAAACATTAGATTTTCAAAAAGCTATAGAAGGTATAAATGTGGAAGATGCTTTAGATAATGACATAAGTACAGATAATTTAATAGTTAAATCTGAAGATGGTAATGAGTTAAGTAGCATAGACACAACACAAATTGGTGATATTATATTAACTTATGAGATAACAGATTCTTGGGGAAGAACAACTTATGGAGAGAGAATTGTATCTATAATATCAAAATCTGCATCAAATGATATTGAGTTTTATAGTGAAGATGGAAGAAAAAGGTTATTTTATTTGAAATATAGACCAATAGAGCATGGATTTGACTTTATTAGTGATGAACATAATCCACCAAACGAGGTTATAGATCATTCACAAAATCAATTAGATCAGAAAAGTGATACTACAAAGCCATCGATAGACCAAGAAGATTCAGAAAGTGGTGATTTGGAATCTAATCCAGATACAGAACAACCACCAAGCAGTGATGTACCAGAATCTCCAACAGAACCAGAAAAAGTATTTAAATTAAGTGTATTTAATACTAATGGAGAAGAAGTAGGAACTTTTGAATTATCTGAAGATGAAATATCTAATCCTGAAAATCTTGATAGATTAAAAGAAATTGATATCTATGATGATTATTACTTTAGTGTATGGAGTAATAATAGATCTAGAATAAAAATTACAGGTTATATGGAAGGAAATAATACCTTAGGTGAATCTGGAGATGAAAATGAAAACTATTCAACAGGTATAAGTAGTGACGACCATATGAACAATGTAAGATTTAAACTAAGAACAAGAGGGTTAGAGGCTGTATATAATAAAAAGCCAGAAATAATCATATCGTCTAAAGATATACTTACACAGTATGCAGGAGACCCTATTGACTATACTCAAGGTGTAGAGGTTATAGATGACCATGATCAAACTATTCCTATTGAAAATATAAAGGTTAGTTTTGGAGAAAAGACTGAAAATGGTGTAGCAAAAGAGAAAACTGAAAATGACCTAATAATAGGAGATAATACTATTTACTTAAGTGTAGTAGATAGTTGGGGTAGAGAATCTACTATAACTAGAAAGTTAGTAATAACTAATGGTATAGATAAAAATAGAATAAGCTTTAAGGGTACAGATGGAGAAGTTATAGGTATTGGATTTGATCATGCTAATAATAAATTAGTAATATCTAATGAGAATAAAGCATTTGGAGGTGGAAATGTTTCTAGATATGTACGTATAGCTATAAAAAGCGCTGACGATAATTATGCTGTTGGACCAGTAGAATTTAATGTTAATGAGAATTTTAGTAATGAAGATGTATCAAATAGACTACAACCATTAATAAATTATCGACTTAACTATGGAGATAAACTTGAAATTTATCATGGACATCCAATTAGGTTTTTGATAAATGGAAAGGTAATTGATGCAAGAGAAGATTATGAAGATGGAGTTGATAACCCAGAAAACTTAATCAACACTACATTTGAGATTACAAAAAGTGGATTAAAAGCAATATATACGAATCCAGATACAAGTAATATTACTGATAATAAGGTTGTATTTGGACCTATGGCACCAGAAAAATTCCCTGTAAAGATACAGATTGATTTTAGAGAAAGGAAATTTAAGGTCTTAGAAAAAACCGAAACTAAATTTTCAAGTGATGATACTGATGATGTATATAGGATGGTTCTTATTGGTTCAAATGGGACAATTAAAAGAAATTCATCTTTTAGAGGGGATACGTATGCCAATACTATTAATGATAGCAAGTTTTGGAATAATCAAATGTTTGATTATAATGACTGTTTATATATATGGCACAAAGATCCAAAGAGATCTATTATAAAAGGTAACATAATAAATAAACGAGAAGATTATGAAGATGGTGTTGATAATCCTGATAATATGAATCATGTTGTATTTAGATTAACTCAAAATGGGTTAGAATCAATATATAATGAAGCACCAGTAATAAATGGTGCTGAAAGTGTAGATGTATATAAAGGTAGTGAGTTTAATTTAGCACAAGGAATCACAATTACAGACAAATTTGACACAGATCGTCTAAGCTCTATATCGATTAATGGACAAAGTGTGACAACTAGTAATGATGGTACTGTTTTAAATCCAAACAGAATTTTACTTGATACATCAACTGTTGGAGAAAAAACTGTAACGTATACTGCAACAGATCGTTGGGGTAAAGAAACTACTATCAATAGAAAGATAATTGTAAGACCTTATTTATATAAAAATACATTTAAGATATTTTCTGATGTTAATGAAGAAGAGATGATATCTGAATCAGATAGTACTGAAAATAAAAAAAATCTATTATTTGAAATTGGATTTGATACTGTTACTAATAAATATAGAGTATTTAATAGGAAAAGTGATAGAATTTCAACAGATAATTCTTCAGAGGAGAAGTTTTATATAAATATACTAGGTCCAGACAAAAGTTTAAAAGAATTTATTTCATTAACAGGTAATGACAGAGGTACATCTCCTAAATTAGATAAACTTAACGAAGTAGATTATGGTATTGGAGATATTATAAGAATTTATAGAAGTGATTTTGACGCAATTGAATTTGTTGGTAATATAGAAAATTCTGAACCCAACAAACCTTTTGAAGATAATACTGAAAGATTAGATATTATGAAAAATACTGGATTTATAGTACGTGAGGATGGCTTAACAGTAAAATATAATAATTCACCTACTATAACAGATACAAATGGTGAACTACAAGATAGAATTGTAAGTAAAAATACAGTTTTAAATCTGTTAGAAGGTATAAATTTCAAGGATGAAGAGGATGGAAATATATCTGATAAGAAATTTATTAATATTAGTATAAATGGAGAGGTTTTATTATTTGATTCTTTAAATAAACCAGTAGAATATAAATTTAATGAGCTTGGAACTTATAAGATCGATTATACTGTATATGATTCTTGGGGAAGAGGAACACTAAAAACGGTCAATATAAAAGTAGAAGCTAAGGTTAGAGATAATGAAATTAATGTGTATAAAACTAATAATGATTTAGCATTTAAAATTAAATTTGATACAACAAATAGCAAATTTATATTAACTGATGAAAGTAATTTTGTTAATGATATTTCTTCAAAAGCTAATAAAACTACAGATGAAGTAATTAATGAATCAGATGAATCTGGAGATTTTAAAATGATTGTAAGAGATATAAGAGGAGATGTTAAATATAGTGTAATTTTAAATGGAGATCAAGAACATGATGTTAATGAGTTGAAAAAAATACACAATAAAGATTTCTCTAAATATGATACAATAAGCCTGTATAGCAATAATGCTAATGGAATTAAAATAACAGGTAGTGTAATAAATAAAGATAATAATGGAAATAAAGATTATTCAAATGGATTTGTTAATATTCAAAATTATTCATTAGTTAGATTTAAAATAACTGATGATGGATTAAAAGAAACAATTAATAAAACTTTAAGAGTATTAGGAATAGACTCAAAGACTATAAAAAGAGGATCTGATATAGATTTATTAGAAGGAGTTACTGTAGATACTCAAGATGATTATAATGAAGACTATAAAATAGTAGTAGATGATAGTAACTTTAATAAATTGAAAGAAAATGATTATACTGTAAAATATACAATAACTAATAGTTGGGGCCAAAGTGTTGAACATAATAGAACTATAACTGTTGAGCCTAGAAATGAGTTAGAAAAAAATAAACTTAGTCTTAAAAATAATAACGGAGAAGTTATACTTAAAATTGGTTTTGATTCAATAGAAAACAAACTTAGAGTATTAGAATCTAGATTAAATGCAAATATAGATTCTAACAATACTAGTTTAGCCTTTGCTATAAATGCTTACAACTCAGAAGGTAACACAATTGGTAATATTGAATTAAAAGGGACTGAGAATATAGATCAAATAATAATAGATAAATTAAATAATTTTGAGTATGTTGAGGGATATAGATTATCTATATGGGCAAAACATCCGCAAACTCATTTAACTCTAGAAGGTAATATAAAAGCTTTAAATAAAGAAACTAAGAAAATAATAGGTTCTAGAACATCAATTCTTAAAGATGACATTGATAAAATGGAAAATGGTAGATTTGAAATTTTAAATAATGGATTAGCATATATTTATAATGAAGCTCCAATAATATCCGGAGGAGATGACATAATTAATTACTATAAAGGTAGCATATTAACTCTACCAAGCAGTATAAAAGTAGATGATGATTATGATACAATAAGTAGAAACCAGATTATAATAGATGATGACAATGTAAATTATGATGAACTTGGAATCTATGATATAACATATATTGTTGAAGACAATTGGGGTAGAGTTGGTAAAAAGTCAGGAAGAATAAATATTAAATCTTCTATGGAAAATAATAGTATTGATGTATATCCAAAAAGAACTAGAAGAACTTCACAAAATGAAAATGGTGATAATAAAGCATTTTCTATAAAGTTTGTTAGAGATGAAGATAATGATAAAAATAAACTTAGTATCGAAAAAGGATCTAGTGTTCAATTTAATTCAAGTAGCATAGAATCTACTTTTATGACTATAAAAATATATAGTTCAGCTGGAAAAGTTGTAAAAGAAGTTAAGCTGTTAGGAAGCGATACTAACACACGACTAGATGAATTAAATGATTTTGAGTATGAAAGAGGCGGCTATATAGGTATAGAAGGTATAACAGAAGATACTAAATCATGTGTTAAAATACAAGGTACAGTAGTTAATAAGAAATCTGATTATACAAATGGGATACAAAATATTGATCATATAGAAAATGTAAGATTTAAGTTAACAGATCTTGGTTTAGAATCAGTATATAATGAAGAACCTAAAATAGTAATCGATGAAAGTATAAAATTAAATCTTGTAAAAGGTGATGAAATTCCTTATATGAGGGGTGTAAAACTTTTAGACGACCATGACAAATTAACTAAAGATAATGTAGAAGTTACTTGGAATCCAGGTTATACTGGTAATACAGATGATACCTATGAAAATATAAAAGGATATGCTAAAGTTGGAAGAAATATTCTTCAATATAAAGTAACAGATTCATGGGGAAGAAGTAAAATAGCTACTAGAACAGTAAATTTAACAAATGGTATACTAAATAATACTATACACTTTGATGGTGATAGTAGTCCTGATGCTATAAAAATGAATTTTACAGCTACTGAGAATAATAAAGTGCATATGACTTTAAATACAACAGATGATACTATGTGGAGTATGCATAGAGAAAATTACTATACAATAAAAATATATAATCCAAACGGAACTCAACCTAGGTTTAATATAGGTCTTGATGGTATGGATAGAGGAAGTTCAAATAAGCTTAATGGTATTAGAAATATAGAACTTGAGTATGGAACAATATTTGAATTTACTGCAGGGCATCCAAGTAAATTTAAAATCAAAGGAAGTGTTAGAAATGCACGTGAAGAGTACTTTGATGGAGTACAAAATCCAGAAAACTTAACTTCAATAAAGTTTAAAGTTACAGACTCAGGATTAAAATCTATTTATATGGATACTGATAATGGTAATCTAAATGCAAATGAAAATATAATTTCATTAGTTGCAGATGAAAATATACCTATTAAATTTAAAGTTGATCCAATTACAAGAAAAATAAATGTCATTTCTTATAATTCTACGAGTCTTCAATATGGTCTAGGAGAACAAATAGAAACATTTAGAATGACTTTAACAGGTTCAGATGGAGCGATAAAAGCAAATGTTACAGGGTATTCTAGAGATCAAGGTGATAACAATAAGTTTAGAGAAAAATTTAACAATAGAAGTTTTGAAATTGGAGATACACTAACTATTTGGCATAAAATTCCTAAGAAACTTCTTATAAAAGGAGAGATTCAAGGAAAAAGAGAAGATTACTCAGATGGTGTAGACAATAGTAGGAACTTAGAAGATGCGGTATTTAGATTAACAGAAACAGGATTAGAAGCTGTATATAAAGAAGCACCTAAAATAACTGGTGTAAAAGATGCTAGAGTACTAAAAAATGAAGATCTTAATTTAGAACAATTAATAGATGAATTAAGAGCTCGAGATAATGTAGATGGTGATTATGATGAGAAGGTTATAATTAGTGAAAATACACAATCAAAAACATATCCAACTGGAACTATAATTATCGACCCTACATCTGTAAATACAAATAAAGTTGGTGTATACGAGGTAACATATAGTGTTGTAAATAGTAATAATCGTACAGCTAGAAGATCAAGTACTGTAGTAGTATACGATAGACCTACAATAACAGAAACTAGTTTAAGTAGAATAGAGCTTAACTCTATAGATAGTAATGATGAGGATGCTATAATAAGTCGTCTTAAACAGGCTGTAATAGCCAAAGATGGAGATGACGAATTATTTGGAAAAGAAACTAAGTTAGAGGTTGTAGAACACAATGTAAATCCAAATTTAGAAAATATTTATGAAGTAACATATAAAGCTACAGATTTAAATGGAGAAGAAACAGAAGAAGTAATAAATATAACAGTTAGTAGAACTATAAATGTTTCTGTACCGACAACTATTCCATTCCAAGTTGTAACAAACTTAAAGAAAAAAGAAGATGATGACGGTGAAGATTTAGATCCATTTATATCTGGAGTTATGAATGTTAAAAATAATAACACAAGTGATGTTAGTGTTTCTATTGAATCATTTACTAGAGTAGAAAGTAATACTACCAAAAATAGAAATTACGATAGACTTGAAATTGTTGCTCCGAATTCAGTTTCAAATTGGAATACATTATCTGCAGATGAATCTATGAAAAAAATATCTTTAGGTATATTTAACAAAGAAGGATTATATGTAAACTCTAATTTAGATGTAGAATTAACAAAAGACCAACCTTTATGGCTATTAGAAAATATGGATGAAATTAAATTGGGTACTTTGAAAAGAGCAACTAATTTATCTAATCCTTATGTATCTAAGTTAAGTTTTACAAGTAAACATGGTAAAAACTTTAAAGGTGGAAGTTCAAAAGGTAAGTTTAATTTAGTATTTAAATTTGAATAAATATATAATAAGAAGATGGCTATCTCTATTTAGAGATAGCCTCAGATTGTAGACAAAATAGCCATTTTTAACTTATATAAAATGGCTATTTTCTTTTTTATAAAGATTTTTAGTGATAATATACTAAAAATAGGCGTAAGCCTTAGATTATTGGATGTATCTTTCAACATCCAATTGGCTAATTTTTTTAGGGTAAAACTCTTTTAATAATCCGTTAGCAAATTATTGTAGAGGTAACAAAAAAAATATTTTTACATATCATATATTAATATAACTATAGCTAGGAGGCAAGTTATGAAAATTGGTGATATAGTAACTAGAAAATCATACAACAAAGATATAATATTTAAAATAGTTGGATTTGGTATAGATAATAAAAATGAAAAGATAGCTATTTTAAAAGGTGTAGCATTTAGGGTAATAGCAGATGCATACTTAGAAGACTTAGAAGTTGTAAAAGTATCAGATATAAAACAGATATTAATAGATCCTACAGTAGAAAATTTAATATATAAATCAGTTAGAAGTGCCCAAGATAGAGAAAAGAAAATGAATAGAGCTGTGCCAAAATTACAAGCAAATCCAAATGTTTACGGTATACCAGGAAAGGTACTACAAATAGACGGAGATAAGGAATACTTAAAAATATGTTTAGACGTATATACAGAGCTTGGAATACCTGCAGTAGGTGTAGCTATACCTGAAGAAAATCAATATAAAGAGATAATTAATCTCTTAGAAAAACACAATCCAGATATATTAGTTATAACTGGTCATGATGCTCTTACATCTAGAAAAGGAAATATTACAGATTTAAATAACTATAGAAATTCTTTAAACTTTATCAAAGCAGTAAAGCAAGCTCGTAAATGGGAACCTAACCTAGATAATTTAGTTATATTTGCAGGAGCATGCCAATCGAATTATGAACAGCTAATAAGAGCTGGAGCTAATTATGCTAGTTCACCAGGAAGAATAATGATACATGCATTAGATCCAGTATTTGTAGTTGAAAAGATTGCTTGCTCAAGGATAGATACTATAGTTCCTATAGAAGAAGTCATAGAACAGACTGTAACAGGTTTAAAGGGTATAGGAGGTTCTGAAACAAGAGGAAAATTTAGATGGGCTATGCCTAAATCTATGTTATATTAAAAAAATAAATAATATGACAAATATGGTAAAAAATTATATTGACTTTTTTATTAAAAGTATATAAAATAATTAGTTTAAACATTTGACAAAAAATTGTACTTATGATATTATGTAAACATACAAACGTTTAAAGAAGGTGATATTATGGCCACTGTTCAAACTCTAGATAAGATAAGGGAAAGTTTAGAGAGGCATTTAGGTAAGAAAATACTACTTAAAGCTAACAAGGGAAGAAAACAAATCGTTACAAAAAAGGGAATTTTAGAAAAAGTTTATCCGAGTGTGTTTGTTGTAAAGTTAGATAGTGACAATGAAGGTTGTTCTAGAGTATCTTATAGCTACTCAGATTTACTAACATCTAATGTAAAATTGCAAGTATTTAGAAATCAAGATAAATTACACGTAAGTTAAAAAATTATACCTATCAAAAATAGGTGTAATTTTTTTTTTGTATATTAAATATAAATATAGTGTGATATTTATATTTAATATATGGGGAGGCCAGTATGGAATTAATAAAAGATATAATAAAAGTAGACAATAGAATAGACTTTGGTAAATTTCAAACATTTATAGAAACAGAGGCAGTTGTGCCTGATAAGAAATCAGATGTATATGAGATAATAAAAACAGAAGGGTACATATCTTTAAAGAAAGTAGAACTTACAGAAGGGAAAGTACTTTGTAGAGGTAGCTTTAACTACAATGTAATATATACGACAGATGATAAAACAACAGTTTCAAATGTAGATGGTAAGATAGACATAAATGAGGTTATAGAAAAAGATAACATAGTTTCTGATATGGAATATATGTTATTCCCAGAAGTAGAGCATGTAGATTGCACTATAATGAATGAAAGAAAAATAAGAGTAGGAGCTCTTATTAATTTAAGAGGAAGTATATTTGACAAGCAAAGACTAGATATAGTAAAAGATGTTGCTCAAGTTGAAGGTGTTCAAAAACATAGAAAAGAAATAAGCTATCAAGATATTGTAGGTATAGAAAAATCAGAAAGTGCAATAAGAGATACTATAACTATAAATACAGAAGAAGTTCAATCAATAATAAGTTTAAATCCATATGCTAAAATAAAAGAAACTAGAGTATCTGATAATAAAGTTATAGTTGGTGGAGTAGTAGAAATAAATCCTTTAGCTTGTACATATGATGGAGAATTAGTTGAATTAGATAAGATAGGAATAGATTTCACGCAATTTATAGAAGTTCCAGGTGCATGTGAAGGTATGACAGAAGAAACTTTATTATCTATGGAAGAATTCAATTATGTATTTAAACAAAATAATGAAAGTAATAGTGGTTTACTAGAAATAGATTGTACAGTTGAATGCAAAGTAAAAGTTACAGATGAAATAACAAGAGAGATTTTACAAGATGCTTACTCTCCTGAGAAAATAATAAAATTCGATTATAGAACAATGGAAGTAAACAAAACAATAGAATCTGAAACAGAAAGTTTTGTTGTAAGAGAAACTATAAAAAATAGTAATGATGATATACAAATAAAAGATATAGTAAGTGTTTGCCCATCTATATCTATAGAGAATTCTTATGCAGAAGGGGATAAGAGTATAATACAAGGTATAATAAAAATTGATATACTATATGTTCCTGTAGAGGGTCTAAAATCAGTTTATAGAATAAGTGAAGAAATACCTTTTGAACATGATATAACAATAGATGATTTAACTGATACTTGTAATATATTTAATACAGTTTCTATAGAAAAATTAGAAGTTGATTTAAATAGAGATGATATAGATTTATCAGTGAAAATAAAAAGATTTATAGAAGCAGTAGATAAAAAGACAGAAAGTTTTATAGTGAAGGGTGAAGATTTAGGAGAATATGACTTATCTAAAGCACCAAGTATAATAG